>Ga0265295_1006014_pt1 | contig 14970 bp, 10 predicted proteins | sample Munlansysbiofilm_FD_192503 | JGI IMG/M metagenome (GOLD analysis project Ga0265295, IMG submission 192503) | Leachate microbial communities from a municipal landfill in Southern Ontario, Canada - Methane capture system biofilm | ecosystem: Engineered > Solid waste > Landfill > Unclassified ... | reverse complement strand
AATAACGCTGTAGAACCTAAGGGGCTTGCTTTTCTGTGGTTGGTTTTAATCTCTGGCTTGTTTTTATCTTGGTTGGTTGTATGCCGGCAAGGATGCCGGCGCTCCGACCCCGCTACACCCGATCGATACGTCCGATTCGTCCGATTCGTCCGATCGATATGTCCGATTCGTCCGATTCGTCCGATTCGTCCGATTTATATGCCAGATCGCCACGCCCGACCCCGCTATGAGCGCCACCCTGGGTAAAAGCCCCCCCCCGAATTCGGTGCCCTGTAGGGGCGCCACAAACCCGCTGGACGGCGGGAAACGGGAGCAGGGAGCACGCTAAAACGTGTACTACGAACATGCGCCGGCTAAAGCCGGCGGAGAACAACACTTTTCAGGCTTAAGTTAGCGCCAATAGGCGCTAAGCCGGGGCTTCGTGCGTCTTCATATGTCGTCATGTGTCTTCGTGCGTTTTCGTGTGTCTTCGTGTCCCAAAACATTGCTTGAATTTAACCGGGTACGGTTTTGTGCGCATGCTAAAATTCAAAAAAGCCATCTTGGTTGCTTTGCCGCCGCTGCTGACTTTGCTGGGCTTGGGATACGCATTTTTCAAGCAGAGACAGCCGGCAAAGCCCGTCCCGCCGAGCAACCCGACCGAACAGCTTGAGTACTGGCAAGAAGAAGAACCTTTTGATGACTTGAAATTGCCGTCTGGTACTGAACAGGCTGCCAGGCCTAGTCAGGAGCTCGCCGAGGCTGCGCCGGAAAGCGAAACGACAGCGGAGTTTGACGCGGCAGAGCAGCATGAGAGCCTGAGCCTGGCTCAGGCCGAGGCGCGTCTGCCGGAGCTTGCCGCTGCCCTCTCCGATTTGCCGCTCTGGCAGAAATGGCTGGCTCAGACCAAGCCCTTGCAGCGCCTGGTGGCCGCCATGGACGCAGTGGCCCTGGGCGAAAGACCGCTGCCGGCGCTGGACTTTATGCTGCCGCAAAAGCCCTTTGCCGCAGAAAAACTGGGGGGACATTGGCGGCAAAGCCAGCTCAGCCGCCAGCGATTTGCCGCCGCAGTGCAGCTTTTCTGCGCGCTTCATCCGGGCAGCTGCGCCAAGCTGTATCTGCGCCTCGAGCCGGCATTGCAAGAAGCCTGCCGGGCCTTGGGATATCAAGATAAAAAAGTGCGCGAAATGCTCACTGAAGCCTGCAGTACCATCCTAAGCACGCCAATCCTGGACGAGGAGGCCGCGCTGCTCGAAGGCGGACAAAAAGGCCTGTACTACTGGCAAAATGAGGAGATCGAAGCCCTGAATGCGGCGCAAAAGCTGTTTTTGCGCCTGGGCCATGAAAATGCCGCCAAAGTGCGTGCGCAGGTGGAGGCAGTTGCCCGTGAGTTGGAGCTGTATCAACAAGATTAGCACACAGGGCTTTTTTTCAACAGCAAGTCACACAAAATTCAAGATTCTTAACCGCTCTCATGCTAATTACTGAGGGCCGGCCTTACAACAATATGCGACAATTATCCTGTATTATGTTTATGCTCTTGCTGTCTTTCTGCTTGGCGCAGGAGATGCAGTTTGAGCCTGGTCTGGCGCGCATCGCCCAATTCAGCGGTGAAGGACGAGCCATGTACCGCAACTACCCCAATGCGCTACCCTCCCTGTTGCGCCATGTCCAGCAGAAAACCAGCTTCAAGGTGCTGCCTGAACCGCTCATAATCAGCGATTTCAGCGACGAGCGACTGCGGCACTGCCCTTTTCTATACGTGAATTTCGCCGACCGGGAGGAATGGAACTTTAGCGAGGCCGAAATCAAGGGCCTGCGCGAATACCTGGAACGAGGCGGATTCATGTATATTGACGCCGGCATCACCGCCTCCTTTCTGCGGGAACACCCAGGCCTGGGACAGCACCACAGCTATGCAGAATGGGAGGAAAGCCCCGAGATCAGCCAGGCCTTCAAACAGGTCTTCCCAGAGCTGAGTTTTCAAGCGCTGAAACGCTCTGACCCGCTTTTCGCGGCATTCTATCAGGGACTGCCCGATACATCGCTGCTGCCCGACTCGGTCAGAACCTATACCGAGCAAGAAAAGTGGCCCGAAGGAACATATTCAGCTGTGGCACTAAGGCTACAAGGACGAATCGCCGTGCTGGTCACACCCATAGTGGCTATGGGCTGGGCCAAAAATAGCCTGGAACAATGGGAGACATATATACGCTTCCGCATACTGGAAGGAAATGAAAAACTGCCGGAAATGCTCGCCAGTGCGGCCTATGGCGGCCCCAGGTTCGAGGTGACCCGAGAAGACGGCGGCAAGGATATCATCTACTGCCAAGAAGCGGCACTGCCGGCCTGGGCACAAGAGCCGGACGGAAACTGGCGCGTCTTCAGATACTATGCCAGCCAGGAAATAAGCGACTTCGCGCATCAGTTCTACACCCAACTGGGAACAAATATAATTGTATATGCATTGACCAACTAGACCCCGTCCAAAAAGGTGGCCTAGCCGGATTTTGGACACTAAGACACACAAAGCCACACGAAGACACACCAAGTCGTCTTCGTCTAAAATTAGAATTCCTGTCAAAAAGTGCGTTTCCCAGGAGATTTTTGCTTTTGGGGGCACCTAACCAAGGTCAACACTACTGGTAAAATCAAAATTATCTGATGAGTTTTGCTGCAGAAACCAGCCGCTTTGTCCCTTGGTTTAATTTACTATAAAACAGGGTATCTATTTGCGCCGTAGGCGTATAACCATGCTACCATCTACCATCCCAGGCTTTAGCCTGGGGTGCAGGTGCCCAGCGTTTCCGACAACTTTTGCAGCCCTTCAATGTTTTTCACATTGAGGAGATAAAATGCTTCGGTAAATGGAGTGCGGCGGGCGGCGGTCTCGGCGATCACGGTTTGTGCGAAAGTCACTCCCACTCGATATTTCAGTGTGGCGAAGAAATTGCCTCCACCCGCCTTGGGTCTATTTTTATATGCATTGATTTCGTCAACTGCTTTTTTCCAGAGTTCTTTGGTTTGTTCGTTTGGAAGCAGTCGCAGGTCCCGGCAGCGTTTTATCACAACCAGCTTGCTGACTTTGAACTCTTTGGAGAGGCTCAGCATATTTTCCTCCATATTATTAGCCCTCAGCTCTTTCCATTCTTTGACGAACTGTTTTTCCGGCAGCAGGAATTCGGCGGCCACTTGGTTGCAGAATTGTTCAATCGGGTTTTCTCCGGCGTCCATCATTTCAGAGTCTGTCAGGGCGCTATTTCCCAAAAAGACATGTACCAGTTCATGTATAAGGGTAAAGACTTGCGCATTTTTACTGTCATTGCCATTGATGAAGAGCAAAGGGGCATATTCATCGATCAGAACGAAGCCTCTGAACTCCTCGACATCCAGGCGGCGATGTGTGTTGTTGCCCACCACGGCATTACGGCAGACTAGGATGCCGGCGTCTTCGGTTTTTTGCAGCAGCAAACTAAAATGCTCTTCCCAGTTTTGCGTTGTCGCACTGCTGTCGTCTCTGAGTTGAAGAGCCTTGCGAATATGTTTTGCTGCTGCGGCGATATCACTTTGGGGCTTCAAGCTTCCGACAAAGGTCGGTGCCGACAATTTATTTTCCAACATATATGCTTTATACCAGGCTTGTTTTTCCTGCATAGCTATAATTGTGGCCTGCAATTCGGCGCTGCCCTCAGGCAGCGTGTCGGGGTGCAGAGTTCTGAAGTCCGGCAGTTCAGGTTCCAGGCTGGGCGGCGAGTCCAGGAAGAATACGCCCAAGGGAAGCAAAGACAGGGCAGCCAGTTTTTTGGCCTGATTCATGGTCAGGGCTATGTTTCCGCGTTCCCAGGCTGCCACAGTATCAGGAGCAACCTTCATGGCCCAGGCAAAATCCGGCTCTGTCATACCCAGGCGTTTTCTGGCCCAGGAAATCAAGGCAGGTTTGATGATGGTGTTGTTTTTGGCCATGATGTTAAGCAGGGAAAAAGGAAGACGCTGTGCGTGGGCAGTACGCCTTATGTTTGTCTCAAGCAATGAGCTAGCACAGTTAAGATAGTGCAAAACAACGAAAATTCCAATTGGATTAAGCATTATTTTACCGAGGCAGCATCTCAGTGGCAAAGGCCATCTCTGAGGCACTGCTCCGTCTTCGTGTGACTTGGTGTTTCTTCGTGTTCCAGGCTCGCTTCAGTGGCGCGATTGCCGCTCTTGCTGAAATTGCTTGCATTAAGGCTTGGCGGCTGTAATATTTCTCTATCCGCCTTATATTATAGCTTATTGCCAAAAGGGCTGTTTGCCTGGTTGTTTGCCGGCTTCCCTTTTGTGTTTTTAGACCGTCAAAGCATTCGAGATGAGCCGACAAATCATATTAGCGTGCAGACTATTGTCTTCCATTATGCTTTCAGCTCGCAAACCCGGTTTGGTTTTTCTCCTGCTTTTTGTTGCCTGTCTAAGGCTGGGGGCTGATGAGCTTGGGAGCCTGCTTTTGCTGGCCGAGCGAAACAGCCCGTCTTTGCAGGCGGCTCGTCAGCGTGTTGAGCAGACTTTGTTGAGACACGAGGAACTCCTGGAGTTTTTTGATCCGGCCTTATTTGCCGCCGCCGGCAGGGCTACTGACTACCGTGCGCTGCCCTTGCAGTCCAATTATTCGGTTTTAGGCAGCAACAGCTTTGAGGTTCAAGGCGGTGTTGAGGTTCCCATAGAGCCTGGAGCCTATGTCAGTGTTGGCGCGGCCAGTCGTTTGCTGTATGAGCCGGTGGGCTACGACCGCCTTTACCAGAATCTTTTCGGTGTGCGGGTGCGTGTTCCCTTGTTGCGCGACCGCCGTTTCAGCCTTTTTGGCTATCGCCGTCAGGCGGCTTTGGCGGAGTATAACCAGCGCGTTAGCGAGCTTTTGGCCAGCAGTCAGGAGCTACGCCGTCAGGTAGAGCTGGCCTACGTGTCCGTCTATGAGCAGCTTTCCTCCTACCATATTGCGCAGGAGGCTAGCAAGCGTTTCGAGGCTCTGGTGAAAGTGGCCCGGGAGCTGACCGGCCTGAAAACCATTCCTGACTATGAGGTACACTCTACTGAGCGTGAGTTACAGATAGGCCTGGACGACCAAGAACAGGCCAAAAACCGCTACGAGCTTAGTTTGCTGGAGTTGGCTACGCTTATCGGAGCTGGTTTAAAGCCAGAATTGCGCGGCGAAATACAGACCATTATTGATCTGGGGGAACAGAAGTACAGCTTGCCAAAGCTGAGTGCCGAACGCGCTTTTCAGAACCGTGGCGACTTGCTCAGCATAGAGCATCAGATACAGAGAGTGCGCGCCCAATACGCCTCTGCCGAGGAGCAAATGAAGGACGAGGTTTACCTGCACGCTGGAGCCACCATGCAGTCGGAAAATACCGACCACCCCTTTGAAAGGCATCGCAAACTGGGACGCGACTATCTGGCCGGAGAGATCACCCTGGTCTGGAGCCGGCCCTTGGACTACTACGGCGGCAAGAAGCGGCTAGCGGTCTACGAGTCGGAGATCGCTGAGCTGAAAGCCGAGCTGGCGCGCAAGGAGCTGCTGGTCAGACAAGAGATGCAAAATGCGGAGTTGAATTTTCTTTCCGCCCAGAGACGCCTGACCCTAATTAGCAGCGGGCTGCGCGCCGCCCAGGCCACTCTTGAAGCTGAGCAGGAGCGTTTCAGGCTGGGGGAGGGGTCGAGCACAGATGTGCTTGATGCCCAGAAAAATCTGACTGTTATGCTACAAAGGCTGACCTTGGCCGCAGCTGACCGCCAAAGAGCCAAATGCAACTACTACTACGCCTGCGGATACGAGACCGAAGAAATCGAGCCCTGAGCTAAACCTCGCTCAAAAAGTTTTTCTGACCACAAAAGACACAAAAGACCAAAAGAGGAAGCTAGTTGCTGTGTCTTCGTGTCTAAAATCCAGCCAGGCACCCTTTTTGGATGTTAAGGCACATTATAAGGCTACAAGCCTGAAATCGTAGCAGGAGTTACCCATATGCCTATCAGTTTTTTTGGAAAGCGTCCCAAGGAAGATGAGCTGGAACAGTCTATCTCCGCCGGCCTGGGCATGCCTGAAGAAGAGCGTGTCAATCTGGAGCGCGATGTTTTTCTGCTTGAGGATGAGGACGGCAGCCGCAGTCAGCGGCTGCAGAAGGTTGCTGAGCGCGAGGTTCTTAGCGCCGCCGAGGATTCAGTGAAGCGTTCTCACGTCATCAAGCTGGGGCGCTGTCCGGTCTGCGGCGAGCACCTTAGCCAACACATGACTGCCAGTGTTTGCGAGTCCTGCAGCTGGCACAAGTACGACACTCCCAAGCGCGGGCGTGTGCGTGTGCATCTGCGCAATAACAGCGGCGAGGTGGTAGGTGCCCGCGCCTATCTGCTGCGCAGCGGTGAATGCCTGGTAATGCACAACGATGTGGTGATCGCCAAGATACCCGCTCATGCTTACGACTGGGTTGAATATGTCTGGCGCGAGGAGGAGATCGTGCAGCGACGCATGCAGATCACCGGCAAACTGCGTGTGCCTTGCGCCTGGTGCGGGGCGGAAACAGAGCCTAATAAGGACGGCTTCCATATGGTACACGCCGCCTTTGGCAGCAGTCAGGAAAGATACTGCTTCTGCTCTGATGAATGCCTGGAGATTTTCCGCAAGACCTACCCAGCCAGAGTACACCGCAACTGCTATGAGCGTAGCTGTAATGACTGTAATTTGTGCATCAAGCGCTATGGCGACGAGGCCGAGGAAATCCGCACCCTGGTCAAAGATTATATCAGGACAAAAAAAGAGTAGCCGGCGGAGAGGCATATTGGCACTAGCTAAGGCCGCGTTGGACACTAAGACACACTAAAGCACACGAAGGCACACGAAGGCAAACGAAAAACACTAAGGGCTTATGCGGCGCCCGTTTTGGTTTGTTGGGAAAAGGGAGCCGGACAAAGCAAAAAAAACTCGATGAAATAGCATGAAAAACGCAAGTTTTCTGCTGAAATTTCAATTTTTCTTGAGAATCTGTCCATTTGGTGCCCTGAAAGGGCAACCTAATACAGCCCAGGGTAAGCGAGGCTCCGTAGGAGCCGAGCGCCACCCTGGGTAAAGGCCCCCCCCCCGAATCCGGCGCCCTGTAGGGGCGCCACTAATCTGCTGAATGGCAGGGAACGGGAGCGGGAGCGGGGAGCAGCCTAAAGGCTGTACTACATACGTGGGACAAAAATCGGCTAGATGCCGGCTTGCCCCTTTTTAGACGGGGGTTAAGTTAGCGCCAATATGCTGCGCCTTGGCTCGCTCTTGGCTGTACACAATTAATTCAAGGGATGATTATGGGTGACTTGCGCGTTACTACTGGCGAGGAGCTGCCGCTGAGCCAGAAGGAGAGCCGGCGGCGGCGCAAGCTTTTTGTATTGTTTTTACTGCTGTTTTTGGCTGTCCTGGTGACGGCTGGCTGCCTGATCAAGATCGAGCGCTACACGGTTGCCTCCGGATATGTCACCACCGAGGACTATGCCGAGGTGCGCTCGCCTTTGACCGGTATCGTGAGCAAGATCCTGGTGACCAGCGGCAAGAGCGTCGAGGCCGGTCAAGTCCTGGTGCAACTCAGCTCGGAGGAGGAGGAGGCGCTGCTGGCCGAAACCAAGGCGAGGGTGTCGAAGCTGCAGACCGAGGTGGAGCGGCGCAAGGCCGAAATGGCCATTGACCTGGAGCGCCGCGGCGTGGACCTGATGGAACAGCAGCGCGCCCACAAGGATAATCTCGAGATCGCTGAGCTGCAGCTGAAAAATGCCCAAACCCGCCTGAAGCTGACCAGCGAACTGGTCGCCAAAGGCCTGAAGGCGGCCAGCAATCTGGAGGATGAGCGCCTGAAGGAGCAGCTGGCCAAAGTTAGTCTCAGCAGTCTGCAAAATAAGGATTTCAGCATCTATGAGGAATTGCTCAAGCGCGACCGGCAAAAGTACGACCAGGAGATCGATGCCCTGGCCAATGAGTTGCGCGCCCTGGAGGACGCGGTGCGCCGTGTCGAGGCCCGCCTGCAGACTAGGCTTATCCGTGCGCCCATTGCCGGCATTGTGGTGCGCTACGAGTTTGTGGTCGGTGAGCTGCTGACCCCGAACAGCGTTATCTACGAGATATTCGGCGGTGACAAGCAGGTGCTGAAGCTGCGCATCAGCGAGCGCCATGCCATGAAAGTCGGCGTGGGGCAGAGATACCGCGCCCGTCTTTCCTCATATCAGGGACTGCTGCGGCAATATTTCCGCGGCGAGGTCGAGTATCTGCGCAATGTGATCCAGGGGGACGGCAAGAGCAACTATCGCATGGCCTACTGCAGCTTCGATCCCGGAGAGCGCAGTATCCCGCCAGGCACTACCGCAGAGGCGCGTATCTACTATGGCAAGTCCAACCTCTGGCTTTTCCTGCTGAATCTGGACTGGTGAGCCACAGAGACAGAGGCGGCGAAGGAGGATAGGACACGAAGGCACAGTGCTCAAGTTTCGCACCTTTGCATAATAATATTCACTCATCATGCAAATCACTCCTGGCAATTCGGCATTAGGCAATCTGCGCAAGATCCTGGTTTTCATGTGGCCGCATCGGCGTCATCTTATTGGCCTGATGCTATTGACTGCCTGCCTGGCGGTGTTGGCGGTTTTTCCGCCTCTGATCACCAAGACGCTAATCGACCGGGTTTTCACCCGCGGCGAGGTCTCGGTCTTCTTTTTATTTGGCGCGCTGATGGTATTGCTGCCCACGATGAGCCACCTGCTTTCACTTTATCAGCAGGTGCTCACAGTCTGGCTGGGGCAGCGTTTTGTCTTCGATGTGCGTTTCAAGCTATACCAGCATATGCTGCGCCTTTCGCTGCGTTTTTTCAACAAGCACAGCGTCGGCAAGCTGGTGAACCGTCTGATGGGGGACAGCGGCACGGTGCAGCAGATGCTCACCGGTCAGAGCATGACGGTGCTTTCCGACTTGATTGTGGCCTCCTGCGCGATTTTAGCCACATTCTTGATTAGCTGGCGCATGGCCAGCCTGCTGTTGCTTATCATGTTCTTTTTTGTGGCCAACTTCAAGTTGAACCGCAAGCGCATTGTCGATGCCAGCCGCGCCATGCGCAAGTCATACGACCGCCTCTCCGGCGGCGTGCAAAACCGCCTGGTGGCTAATTTGGCGGTGAAGACTTTCGGGGCGGAGGGGCGCGAAAACCTGGTCTTCTCCGGACAGAGCGAGGAAACCATTTTTTACGGCAAGGAGCAGGGCGTGGCCGGCAATACCTTCTCGATGAATGTCGCTATGATCCGCGCGCTGGGCGACTCCATTCTCTACTTTATCGGCTGCGCCATGGTTTTACAGGGCAACCTGAGCTACGGCGAGGTGGTGGCCTTCTGCGCTTACGGCACGCAGTTGCTCTGGCCGGCGGTGCGCTTCTCCCAGTTGGCCAATCAGCTCCAGCAGGTATCCATAGCCACCGAGCGCTTATTCGAGATTTTTGACGAGGAGCCGGAGATCAAGAATCATCCCGAAGCGGTTTTTCTGCCTCGCCTTAGCGGCAAGGTGGATTTTCAGGATGTCCGTTTTCACTACGAGGCCGGCAAGGAGGTCATCAAGGGTTTTAGCCTGCAAGTCAAGCCTGGCGACCGCATAGCCCTGATTGGGCCTACCGGCTGCGGTAAAAGCACTATCTTGAACCTGATTATACGATACTATGATATTACCGGCGGGCGTTTAAGTCTCGATGATGTGCCCATAGACAAATTGGACCTGCGTCAGCTGCGTCGCCAATTCGGCATAGTGCTGCAAGAATCGCATCTCTTCTCAACCAGCATCAGGGAAAATATCCGCTACAGCCGACCCGGGGCCAGCGAGGAAGAGATCATCGAGGCGGCCAAGACCGCAGAGATACACGATTTCATCATGACTTTGCCGGAGGGCTATGACACTGCCGTGGGCGACTTCGGCGTCGAACTGTCGGTGGGGCAAAAACAGCGCATCAACATAGCCAGGGCGGTTTGCGCCAAACCGGCAATACTGATCATGGACGAGGCAACCAGCTCCCTGGACAGTGATTCCGAGCAGGCCATCCAAAAAGCCATGGAGAAAGTGCTCTCCGGGCGCACCAGCTTCGTGGTGGCCCACCGCCTGAGCACGATTAAAAACTCCAGCAAAATCATCCTGCTGGACCAGGGGCATATCCAGGAGCAGGGCACACATGAGGAGCTGATGGCCATGCCCCGAGGACGCTATCGCGAGCTCTACACCAAGCACATGGGCTCCGGGGTCATCGAGGAATAGCGCCAGCCGCGTCACCGCGTCCAAAAAGGTAAACGAGGGGATTTTTGGCGCCCTTCGTGTGTCTTCGTGTCCAATTGTCTTTTTGGATACAGTTCAGCTTAGGCAGTGCAAAAAACCACGCGTTACTTTTATATTAATGTCTAGAAAGCAAGAACATTTTCGCGGCTACCAGTATCGTCCGCCCTTGCTGCGTCCCGACTTTGGCGGCAAGGACTGGCCGCTATATTTTCGTTTCATCAAACAGTATGCCTGGCCATTCCGTTATTCTTTGTTGGTCTGCATGCTGCTGGTGGCGATCAACTCGAACTATGTCTACGTCACTTCGTATTTGTCGCGTCTGGTGGTTGACAATATCCTGGTCATCGGCAGCGAGCGTGTCGAGGATAGCGAGCCGGTAAAACACAGCATTACGGCTCCGGACCGCGATTTGGGTCGTCCGCCCTCGCGACCGGTGGTCAGCATGGGTGAGAAAATAGACCGGGGTTTGAGTGCTGCGCAGCGTCCTCCCGAGGCCGGTCGCAGGCTTTTTCTGCTGGCCATTTTCTATATACTGACGCAGTTTTTCTTCAATACGATTGGTCGTTTGGCGTCTCGCCGCCACATTATTGTGGCTCAGGGGATCATGGGCAGTCTGCGCGAGGACATGCACAGGAAGGTGATGGATTTGTCGATGAGCTATCACCAGGCCATGAGTCCCGGGCGTCTTTTATCGCGCATTTTGTCTGATGTCGAGGCGGTTCAGCTTGAGATGATGGCTTTGATGATCAGCGGCACGCACTGCTGCTCGATGATTATTGTGGGCAGTCTGATTCTTTTTATCGCTGATTGGCGCATGGCTTGCATCGCTTTGATGATCATGCCTTTATACAGCTGGATGTATCGCAGCAGGCGACCACAGATACGGCATTATCATCAAGAGCTGCGCCATACCAACGCCTGCCTCTACGGTTTGGTTTCCCAGAAGATCGACGCCGTGAAGGCGATCCAGTCTTATGCCCGCGAACCTGGCGAGGAGCTGGCCTTCCACCGCCTGGTGGCCTGTTTTTTTCGCGACGCCTTGAAAGTGCAGGTCATCAGTTCGGTTCTGAGCTGTCAGGCCGGCATTTTGGCGCACTTGTGCAACTGCAGCATTTTTCTGTTTGGCGGCTGGCTGGTTTTGCATGGTCAGATGAGCCTGGGCAAGATGATCTTTGTTCAGTCTGCCACGGTCACCTTGTTTCAGCCGGTGCTTGAGTTCACTCAGCTTAACTTTGTCTTGCAGCGCATGCGCATTTCGCTTTTGCGGGTGGCCGGCGTGCTTGACCGCAAGGTTGAAATTGTTGAGGACCCTAATTCGGAGCTTTTTCCCATTCCGCTGCGCCAGGGGGTCGAGGTGCGCAACCTGGCCTTCACTTACCCTAGCAGCAAGATGCAGCGCGAGGTGGACGAGGGCGGCGAGGCTCAGCTTCTGGCGCCCGAGCCGGTGTTGCATGACATCAGCTTCCAGGTGCCCGCCGGCACCTGGCTCTGTATCATGGGGGCCAGCGGCAGCGGCAAAACCACTTTGCTGCATCTCTTGGCCAGGCTGTATGAACCCAGCCGGGGAGAAATCCTTATCGACGGCGTCAATCTGCAGAAGATCAAGCTGCAGTCGCTGCGCCAGGCCATGGGCGTGGTGCCCCAGGAGGCGCAGATATTTAGCGGCAGCATGAAGGAAAATATCTGCTACGGCTTCCCCGAGGCCAGCAACGAGCAGATCATGGCAGCCGCCAAGGCGGCACAGATGCATGACTTTATCCTGGAGATGAAAACCCAGTATGAGACCATTATCGGACAAAAAGGGGCCAGCCTGTCAGGAGGACAGAGACAACGCCTGTCGCTGGCCAGAGCACTGCTGAGCAACCCGGAATTGCTTATCCTGGACGACTGCACCTCCGCTCTCGACGCCAATACCGAACGCAAAATACAGGAGACCCTCGAGCAGACTCTGCAGGGCAAGACCGCCATCATGGTCTCCCAGCGCGTCTCCATGGCTATGCGCTGCCACAAAATCCTGGTGCTGGAAGACGGCCATGTCAAAGAATTCGGCTCGCATCGCGAGCTTTTGCAAAATAACGGCTTCTACGCCAAACTACATTTCCAACAAACCGAATAAAACCCTCGTGCCAAACAGTTTTTGGACACTAAGGCACACTAAAGCCTATAGAATGGAAGCCGCAAAGCATAAAATATTCTGCATTGACGCCAATATTCTGCCTGTATTGTTTTCTGGTCATGGCGGATGCTGAGCGGGGTCTTGGCCAGACGAAGAAAAAGTCCGGATTTATCATTTACGATTCGGACAATTGTCCGAATCGTAATAACGCAAATTTTTGACAGAATGCGTGGGAGGGGTACGAGGTCGGAGCGCCGGCTTCCAGCCGGCATGCCACCGCATCCGCCTTCAAAATACAAATAATGCTGTGGATTGCATAGGTGCCTAGGCTTGCTGGTGGTTGTTTTTAGTTTCTGGCTTGTTTTTATCTTAGTTGGTTGTATGCCGGCAAGGATGCCGGCGCTCCGACCTCAACACCTAAAAATAGAAATAATGCTGTGTATTGCGTACGTGTCTAGGTTTGCTTACTGGTGGTTGGTTTTAGTTTTTGGCTTGTTTTTATCTTAGTTGGTTGTATGCCGGCAAGGATGCCGGCGCTCCGACCTCAGCACCTTAAACACAAATAATGCTGTGGATTGCGTAGGTGCCTAGGCTTGCTTGCTTGTGGTTGGCTTTAGTTTCTAGTTTGTTTTATCTTGTTTTGGTTGTCATTCACATCGGTCGCATCGTCGCATTTTGTTCACTTGTGTGCCTTCGTGTCCTCCCCCTTCGTGTGTCTTAGTGGTTCAATGGCTTTTTGGACGGGCCTAAGGCACACCAAGGCTTATAGGATGGAAGCCGCCAAGTATAAAATATTCTGCTTTGACGTTAATCTTCTGCCTGTATTGTTTCCTGGTCATGGCGGATGCTGAGCGGGGTCTTGGCCTGGCGAACGTAGGGATTCTTTTTCGCTTTCGAAAAATCGTATTCCTTGCGCATGTTATTTTCTTCTGCTGTAGCTCGTTGTTTCATTTTTCCTTGCCTTTCGTGCTGAAAAGATAAGAATTTGTCATTTATAGCTGCCAGGCTGGGATGCAGCGCACGTTTTCCTGCAGCCGGCGCAGGTCCGGGCACAGGCTTACCAGTGCTCCCATGCCCTGGGGCTGCTGAAAAATCTCGAGGCGCTCAAAGGCCTTGACATCCTTGGTTTTGGGGGTTCCCGCTTTTTTGAACTCAATCGGGTACAATATGCCGTTTTGCTGTATAATCAGGTCTATCTCGCGCTCATCCTTGTCGCGGTAATAGCTCAGGTCTGCGCTTATGCCGGCATTGCAGTAGCTTTTCAGGATTTCTGTGAAGCACCAGGTTTCAAAGAAGTGTCCTGCTGCGGCTCCGTTCATCAAGGCCTCAGGGCTGTTCCAGGCGCAGAGATATGCGGCCAAACCGCAGTCAAGCATATAAAGCTTGGGGGTTGAAATCATTTGGCGGTTGCGGTTTTTCAGATGCGGATACAACAGCCTTACCAGGCCGGAGGCAGCCAGGATCGAGAGCCAGCTTTTGGCCGTGGGCTGGCTGATGTCGGAATCCCGCGCCAGGCTGGAGTAATTCAACATTTGTCCGGTTCTGGCCGCGACCGCGCGCAAAAAGCTGTAGAAGCGGTTTTCATCGGCCACCTGTGTCAAGGCTCTGACATCACGGGACAGATAGGTTTGCACATAGGACTGATAAAAGCGCTGCCAGTATTTCTCCGGATGTTCAGCGACATGCAGTTCAGGAAATGAGCCTAGCCAGATACGGCGAAACATGTCAAGCGGGCTGGGCTGGGGCAGTTCAGCGTTGAATTCCTGCTCCGGCAGGAAAGGCCCTGAGTCCCGCCCGTCCATTTCAGCGGCTGAGAGACCATGCATATTAAAGATGCCTATGCGTCCGGCCAGAGACTCGGAAACCCCTTTCATGACAGCAAACTGCTGCGAGCCGGTCAGCCAGTACATCCCCCGGCTTTTCTGCGGCTCACGAAAACGGGCCTCGTCTATGGCCAGTTTGATGTAGGAAAGCAGTTCCGGGGCATATTGTATTTCGTCGATAATCACCGGAGCAGGATTGTTGGCCAGGAAAAGCCGCGGGTCTTCGCGAGCCTGCAGGCGCTGGTCCAGCGGGTCCAAAGAAACAAAGCCGCGCTCGGGTTCGGCGATTTTGCGTAAAAAAGTGCTTTTGCCCACTTGGCGGGCGCCGGTCACCAGCAAAGCAGGAAAAAATGCGCCGGCCTCCTCGAAGGCAGCGCGTAAATTACGCCTGATATACATAGCCGTCTCCACTGATTAAAAATCCTCCTTTAATATATACGGCGAAATATATTTTGTGAAGTGAACTTCACTTCGGTGTGCGGCTATGTACAAGCGTTTTTGCGTTTGAAAAATCGTATTTCCTCGCGTATTATTTTCTCATTAAAGATCCATTAGCCCTGACTTCAAGCAGGCTTTAATGTGTCTTAGTGTCCACAGGATATTTTTCCGGCGGGCTGTCAAGCACCAGGCTGTGGAATTCGCGAAACTGCTGCCAGGTGCAGATTTTGGTTGCCAGGTCTCTGAGGTTGCGGCGATAACCGCGCCCTACCAGGTAGCTTTGCACTATCTTGCGTCCCAGGATCATGCCTTTT
>Ga0265295_1006013_pt1 | contig 14971 bp, 5 predicted proteins | sample Munlansysbiofilm_FD_192503 | JGI IMG/M metagenome (GOLD analysis project Ga0265295, IMG submission 192503) | Leachate microbial communities from a municipal landfill in Southern Ontario, Canada - Methane capture system biofilm | ecosystem: Engineered > Solid waste > Landfill > Unclassified ... | reverse complement strand
AACGGCTGAGTTTGCTCTGGGAGAAGCGGATATCACCTTCGCCGAAAAGGCTGCAACCGGCGAAGAAACAACAAAAACACGATCACTCTGGGCAATTATTCTCGAAGCAATTGCGTGGGGATTTGCTGCCCTGTTAACGCCTTGCGTGTTTCCAATGATCCCAATGACCATCTCCTTTTTTATGAAAGGCGGCGGAAATAAGATTAAGTCGCGGATCAATGCTTCTACTTTCGGTATTAGTATCATTCTGCTATACACCCTGCCTATTGCGTTGATTATTTTTATCACCTATTTTGTAGGGGGCGAGAGCGTAACCGCTGATATTTTTAACTGGCTTGCCACACACTGGATCCCAAATATTTTATTTTTCCTAATTTTTATTGTTTTTGCGGCATCCTTCTTTGGAGCGTTTGAGATTACTCTTCCTTCGTGGATGGTGAATAAGTCGGATTCAAAAGCTGATAAAGGAGGCATAATAGGTGCGTTTTTTATGGCCCTGACGCTGGTTCTGGTGTCGTTTTCCTGTACCGGCCCAATTGTGGGTTCTGTAATTGTGAAGTCAGCACAAGGCGACATCTGGGAACCCATTATCACCATGTTGGCTTTCTCCGCTGCTTTTTCTTTACCTTTTACTCTTTTTGCCTTCTTCCCCTCCTGGCTGAATAACCTGCCAAAATCAGGCGGATGGCTGAATAGTGTTAAGGTGGTACTTGGCTTTATTGAGGTGGCGCTGGGCTTCAAATTTCTCAGTATTGCCGATCAGGTGTATCATTGGGGATTGCTCGACCGTGAGGTGTATCTTGCTATTTGGATTGTGGTCTTTTCACTGTTAGGGTTTTATTTTCTTGGGAAGATCAAATTTAAGCACGACAGTGATGTGCCCTTTGTCAGCGTTGGGCGCCTGAGCCTGGCTATTATCGTATTTTCTTTTGTGGTGTATATGATTCCCGGAATGTTTGGCGCTCCCCTTAAAGCACTTTCCGGATATATGCCGCCCATGTCAACCCATGATTTTGATCTGCGTAATGTAGTAAGGGAGGAGTTACAAATCGTAGGCTCCGTTGCCGGTAACAACGAGGGTATAGCCATCCAATCGTTTCAGGGCTGTGAAAAGCCAAAATATTCTGATTTTCTTCATTTGCCCCATGGCTTGGAAGGGTATTTTGATTACGATCAGGGACTGGCCTGCGCAACGGCGCAAAATAAACCTGTTTTTCTTGATTTTACGGGTCACGGGTGCGTAAATTGCCGCGAAATGGAAGCCAGTGTATGGTCTAATCCGAAGATTCTGAAATTGTTGCGTGAGGAATTTGTTATTACCGCACTTTATGTCGATGATAAAACGAAATTGCCGGAAGAGGATTGGGTGACTTCCTCCTATGATGGAAAAGTTAAAAAAACGGTAGGTAAAAAGTATGCCGATTACCAGATCTCACGTTTTAAAACCAATGCGCAGCCTTATTATTCTCTTTTAGACCTCAATGGTCAGCTGTTGCTTCCCCCGAGAGCTTACAGCCTGGATGTTGATGCTTTCTATGAATTCCTTCAGGAAGGAATAAAAGAGTTTAAAAAGCGGCATCCCTGATTTTTTTGAATGGGATAAAAACCGGTTGCAATATAGGATGTAACCGGTTTTTTATATTTAATTATGTGCATATTTAATAAATACAATAGCGATGAAACGAATTGCAGGAATAAGTATCGTAACAATATTTTTTATGGCAAAGGGGCTATTGGATCAGGAGTTAATTGAAATGGATGCCGGAGTGAAAAAATTGGGGCGTTGCGATGTAGCCTGGGGTGATTATGATAACGATGGAGATATGGATTTGGTGGTTACCGGGTATACCAGCAGAGGTGTTCCTTAAGGCCGGTTATTTCGCAATGCACTGGGTTCGAATACGTACACAAATAAATTGCCTCCGGTTTCGTAGGGTACTCCTTATGCTGAAATGACGGAATCGGGTGTTATTCTTCACTGGGTTTCTTTTTGTGACGATCATACACCGGCAGCTTTCCTTCCCTACAATTTATATGTAGGTTTTTATTCGGGGGGGGATGGAGGTTATAAACCCGAATGCTTTGGTAAGGGAAGGCACACGGCTTATCGTACATGCGGGTAATGCAGGAGTTTCGCTCTCATACCCTTTATCCGGTATGGATTCCGGGACGTTTTTCTGGGGAGTACAGACCATTGACCAATCCTTTGCCGGGGGAGACTTTTCCGCAGAAACAAGTTTTAGCATCACAGGAACCGGGGTTACTGTTGAATCGTAAGCGGAAGTATCCGTGTCGCCAAATCTGGTGCATGATGAGGTAGTCGTTATTGGTTCGGCGCTTTCTTCTGTGCAGATTTGTACGTTGGATGGGACTCTGGTGTTAAATTCTATCGGTTCAGCAAGCACAGTTCGTTTGGCGATAGGCTATTTGCCTGTCGGTGTTTACATGATAAAAGTTGTAAACGATGGCAGAACCCTGCTGAGAAAATTGATAATACAATAAAGCCGGGTCAGGTTTATAGGTATTTCATGAGCAGTTGTGTAAACTTAGCTTTTGTGATAGGTTTAGCCAGATAATCGTCGAAACCGGCTTCTTTTATCCTTTTTTGTTCGTCTGCCATGGCATGTGCAGTTTGTGCGATGATAATAGTATCCGGATATTTGTCGCGAATTTTTTTCATTGCCTCATATCCATTCATTTCCGGCATCTGGATATCCAGAAGCACCAGGTCGATCTGCTGTTCGTAGATCTGGTACATTTCTACTGCTTCTTTCCCGTTTTTTGCTCTAAACAGTGTTACTCCGGTGTTTCGAAGTTGTGTTTTCATCAGGAAGAAGTTGGATTCTTCGTCTTCGGCAACCAGAATAACTTTTCCTTTCAGTATGGGTTCTTGTGTTGCATTCAGGTTTGTTTGGAGTTGTTCCATAGAAGACAGGTTTGGGTTTTCCGGTTCTTTGACCGGGTGGTAAGGGATGGTGAAATAAAATGTAGTTCCTTCTCCGGGAGTTGATTCGGCCCAAATTGAACCGCCGAGCATTTCAGTCAGGTTCCGGCTTATGGTCAGCCCAAGACCTGTTCCTCCGAACTTTCTGGTGTGTGATTCATCGATTTGTCTGAAATGGTCAAAGATCAGGGTGAGGTGTTTTTTCTTAATGCCAATCCCTGTATCTTTAACAAAAAATTCTAATTCATTGTTTTTCAATGTGTATCCAAACCGTATAGCTCCTTTTTCTGTAAATTTTAAGGCATTGCTAAGTAGATTATTCATTATTTGACGGAAACGTTCCGGATCGGTGAGAATGGTGGCAGTTTGGGTTGACAATCCGTTTTCGAAAACTACCTCTAATTCTGGTTTTTCGTACCGTTTTTTTAATTCATTGTAATAATCGGCCAGTTCGCTCAGTATGTGGTTTACATTTGTAGGAATGATGTGCATATTTATTTGTCCGGCTTCAATTTTGGCCAGGTCAATAATATCGTTAATCAGGGTCAGCAGAGTTTTTCCAGAAGTTTTTATGTAATTGATATATTCTTGTTTTTCTTCCTGCGTAAGGGTAGGCTCGGCCAGTAATTCGGAGAACCCCAGAATGGAATTCATGGGGGTGCGAATTTCATGCGACATATTGGCCAGAAAGCTTGATTTTAAACGATCTGATTCTTCTGCTTTTTCTTTAGCCAGAAGAAGTTCTTTTCTGGCCGCTTCAATTTCCTGATTTTTATTCTTGAGTTCGAGGTTGTTTTGATAGATTTTTCGATTGTTTTTTGTGCTATAAAAAAGGAATACTCCTACTGCAAGGATGAAAAGCAGCAATGCATAGAGAATTCCACGCTGCTGTTGGTTTTTTAACTGTTGTTTTTCCAGCTGAATGTTGGCCCTCTGACTTTTTTCCCGCAGCAGTTCAATGTCCTGCAAGTGTTTTTCATAATCATATTTCGACTGCATCTCGTTAAATTTAGTCTGTTTTTCCAGGCTAAATAGGGAGTCCTGGATCAGATGAAATGCATCTTGAGTTTCGTAGGCTTTTTTGTAGTTATGTTGTAAGGCATAGAGTTTATGCAGGTTCTCCAGATTTTCCAGCACCAGTTCAATCACACTGATGTTTCTGGCTATTTGAAGGCTTTTTAGGTAAAAAATTTCCGCATCCTTTAGTCTTCCCTGTTTTTTATAGATTGTTGCTTTTTGGCTGTTTATTCGGGCGATTCCTTCAAGGTTTTGTTTTTCCTGGTAAATGGAGAGCGTTTTTTCGTAATATTGAAAAGCTGTACTGTCATCGCCCATTTCAAAATAGAGTTCACCTATATTTGAGAAGGAGATGGCAATTCCTTCCTTATCATTATTTTCAAATTCATAGGAAAGCGATTTGATGAAATGGTCACGGGCTAGCGTATAATTTTTGTTATAGAAATGGATTAAACCTATGTTGTTGAGGGTGTTAGAGATGCCTTGCGGGCTTTCGATTTCACGGTATATTTCCAGGCTTTTCTGGTAGTATTCCAGCGCCATGGTAAAATTCTTTTGATAATCGTACACGATACCCAGATTATTATATATGGTAGCGATCCCATCTTTGTCATTAATCTGTCGGTATACGGTCAGGGCTTCCAGGTAATAATTCAGGGCAACGTTGTAGTCGCCCCAGATAACGTATATGCCTGCAATGTTATTCGAGAAATTTGCAATGCCTAATGTGTAGTTAATATTTTTGGCGATTCTTAGTGCATCTGAATAATGAATTAATGCATCAGCAAATTTCGATTGACCCTCCAGAAAAATCCCCAGATAGTTATTGCAGGAAGCTAACAGGAGGGAGTCATTTTCCGTTTTTGCAATGGAGAGTGCCTGTTCGATGTAATACATTACTGAATCGGGAGCATTATTTTGGCATTGATCTGATTGATCTAGCAGTGCGTATCCTTTGGCTCTGGCATCGGATAAATCATTTTGGCCAAATATACATCCGGGCAAAGCAAAAGTTGTTACCCAAAGGAGTAGAAGAAGGATTCGAGATGTGATTCGTTTGCCCATGTTTATTTGTATGCCATTTTAGATAAGTAAAAGACCGTTCGTTTACCCGATGATGTTACCCGGTTATTTCGAATGGTTTGATAACCGGAAACCAGAAAATAGGATCCGTACCAATGCCGGATATGGCTTTTGCCAACGTCAAGGAGTTGATCGCGGGTGTAGAGAAAATCTACTTTGGTTACGGTAATATTTTCTACAATCTCTTTTTCTTTGATCACCTGACTTGCCACATTTCCTAATCCGGCGTATGCCATTACGTAGAAATCATCATCTTTTACGAGGGTAGTGATCTTTTTGTTTCGTTCAAGTAGCACATCGCGGATATCCATTTTGTTGGTCCAGGTTAGTTTTCCGTTGAGGTCAAAGGCACACACGATAGCATTGGAATACCGGAACCCATCAAAAACATCGTAATAGGTAGTAAGGGGCCTTCCATAATAGTCGTACGACATTGACGAAACGGTATGAAATTGGGGACGGTAATTTTCTGTTAGCAGGATGATTTCGTCGTTATAAAGTTTTGCCTCATGGAAAATCAGGAAAAGGTCGATTTCGGGCGTATTATTTGCTGCTTTTTTTTTGGATTTTTTTGTTTTTTGCAGATCTGTGGCTGTGATCAGGCTGTAAATATTATCAAACGTATTCAGCGGGAAAAATGAGAGGGTAGAATTTTTGAGATTATAGGAGAAGAGTCCGGAAAATCTTGTACCGTAGTCATCCAGATAGTTACCTTTTGATCGGGAATAATCGATAAATCCCCCAATAATGAGTTCAATGGAATCACCTTTGGCGATCCACTGGGCTGATTTTATGAGCCTGTTTTCATCAAACCCTATGATATTTATGGAGTCGTAATTTTCGCTTAGGGGTTTCCAGTAATAGCAATCGAGCGATTCAGTGGCTTTGCCTGTTTCATAAGCACTAATCAAACAATAGGTGTTGGTTGTGGTATTAAAACTAATAGCCAATAATTTGTGGTTATTGTCAAGGGTAAACGGGAGGATGGATTGTGTCATGGTGTTAAAGTCAAGGAATAACAGACTAGCAGAGCCTTTCGATTTTTCTACCCCAATGAGTACCGCATTCCTGCTTATTGTCATAGCAGATTTTCCTGGCCGGCCTTCAATACTTGCTTTTTGATCGGTGATATTCCCGTTTTTTAGATCAATTCGTAACACCTGAAGGTTGGTCTCTTCGTTTGTTTTTCCGCTTTTTGAGAATGCGAGATATAGTTTATTTTCTTCGATTCCGGAGTGACGAAATTTTAGATTATTACTGATTTTATAGGGTATTGTCCAAATGGGTTTTAAGTTCACGTCCAGTAAAATAAATTTCCATGTTGTATAATCATCCAGTTCTTCTAGGGTAGGATAAAAGACCGTTACGCCATAAATTCCACAGGGTACTTCAACATAGGGCTCTACACCCGGGTCGCACTCAAACTCAATCCGCAGCGGTTGTTCCTGGCTGTAAAGTGTAGCTGTAAGGCTTACAAAAACAAACAGAGCTAAGAAAAATTTCTTTTGCATTAACGGATTTTTGTGTTTTGTTACAATTTGTTGTTTATAAATTTTAAAAAACCTGGTAAAGTAATACTACATGTACCAGGTTCTTTCTATAAACAGGATATCCCGGTTACCGTATCATGATTTTTGCTATTCGGTTTGCCCCAGCATTATCCGGTGAAAATTTCACAATATACAGGCCCGGAGTAAGATTTTCCACGGGGATTGGCTGGTTACTGTTGTTCAGGTGAAGCTCTTTTACCGTTTTTCCGGTCAGCGACAGGATTTCGATATATCCTGTTTGATTACCTGTTCCGATCTGGAATTCCTTTGTTGCAGGATTGGGATAAACCGGGAGAGAAGTGGATTCGAAGGCCTCAATTCCCACTTTATATTCTCCGATTATCGCGATATTATCTACTTCCCAGGTTGCTGCAGCATCGAGAGAGGTATATTTGAAAGCGAGGAAAAGTTGGGTTCCCTGTGCATTAACGGGCAGGTCGCCACTTGAAGTCCATGCCCATCCTCCGGGAGAAAGCGGAGCCTGAATTTGGGTCCAGGTTGCCGTATTGGGGTCTTCATCCGGTCCGGGATAATCGGTTGAAAAGTATACTTCAAGCGCTGGACCGGTATAGTTCATAGCAGTAAAGAATGCGAATACGATATTTGTATAGCTAGTAAGATCGATGGCGGGAGAGATCAGCCAGTCTTCATTTTCCATTGGGCTTCCGGAATAACCGCTCATTTGGGCACAAGGGGTATTATTAATGCCGTAAGTGTTATCACGGTTCCATACCTGATCTCCAATAACGCTGCGTGGAGTCCAGCCGTTCCAGTCATTGTTAAAATCAGCCTGATTAATTACAATTGCAGCCGGGGTTTCTGCATAGGCTACAGGCACAGTTCCATCCGTTTTATAATCAATGTTGGTACCTCCGTTGGAATAGGGATAAATATAAAATTGATACGCGGTTTCTCCTTCCAGGTTATTAAAGGTATAATTTTCAACTCCGTAGGGAACATTCATCGCAGCCATTCCATCCGACCAATCTGTATCATTTTCGATGGGCGTGCCATCCACAGGAAACGTCCATTTTTTGGTGGATATCGCCATTTCCGCCAGAATAATATAACCTGTTGGAAGTACTTCCCCAGTGGCATCAGTCCATGTCAGATTGATATTCAGTCCATTCGCTGTAGCAGTAAAATTTGTAGGATAATTGGATGGTTCGGGTTGGTTGCCGGCAATTTCGATGGAGAAATCATCATAGTACACCGTTCCTTCTGTAAGCCCGTCCTGATTGTACACCCTGACTTCGAAACGGAAGCCATCGGCTGTAGCGGGAGCGGTAAGGCTTTGTTGCCACATAATCCATTCGTCTGTATCTTCTGAGTATTCCGAGGGACGAAGTTCTTCGGCATGGTCGTCGAGTGTACTGGCGCCACTGGTCCAGTACGCCCAGATCCGCGTTCGTGCTGCGGCGTCGTTGTCGTAATAATAATAGGATATGGTGTAATTGGTTCCGCCCAGAATACCTTCAATCTGTTGTTGAAAGTCTTTGGTAGATGAGGCAGAGCTATGCCCTGCACTGTAGGTGCCTGAATGGATTACCGCAGTGGATTGTTCGATGTTTTCTGCTTTATCCCAGTCGGTTGGGTTTTGTGCATCATCCCAAAGCTCGACGCCACCATTAAGAACCAGATTTTGCCCCAAAGAGGCAGCTGTTAAGCAAACCCCTGCAATAAAGATAAGAGTTGTAAGCGTAAATTTTTTCATAGTAGCAGATATTTGTTCTTAAAAAGATGAACCCCTTAGTGTATTAATTGTTTCGTAAAATTAATAAATAAATATGACTATTTTGCCCTTCACGGGGAAGGAAATGTACTTTGCACCCTGGTGAATCATTACTGCTGAATTTTGGATGTGCGCAGAAAGTTATCTAATTAATTAATAATTAGTTTTTTATAATATGATCTATGGGTTTGTAAATCTGTTATTTTAAGAAAAAAGCCATTGGTTTTCTCTGCTGAGAGGTTAAGTAAAATGGTGGTTTCATGCGTAGAAAAGTTTTTGATTTCTTTTCCGTCAACAGCAAATACCTGAATTAGCTTTTGGTTGTTGGAGTTTAATGTTATGGTAAAAATTCCGGAGCCGGAGGGGTTGGGAAAAACTGTTATTTGATAATCCTTTTGGTTTTTAAGGCCTGTTGCGATTTGAATATATGCTGATTTCGTTAGTAAATTTGAGCCAAAAAGGTTGGTAACCGTAAGTGAAACGTCGAAGTCTCCGGCCTGCGGATAGAGGATTACGGGGTTTTGCTGGGTCGAAAGATCGGGTATTCCTCCGGGAAAAGCCCAAAGCCATGATCCCGGATTGTGAGTGGATTGATCAAAAAATTGCACGGTCAATCCGGGTCCGCCTGCGGTGGGTTCTCCATAAAAATCAGCCAAAGGAGAGGGCATTATCCCGCAAGGTGCTCCGGGGCTGGCCCACAGGGTGTCGTTGTTATCGTTGATGGCAGCAAAATCCAGCGACGCCGACCAGCTCTCGGGTAAAGAATTGTCGAGGTACGTATTGCAGAATACCAATGAAGGCCCTTCGCCGTCGGCGGCTGTTGGCCAGGGTGGCTGGTCATTGTATTGTACACTGTCCATCAAAAGGCCGTTGGGAGTATACAGCGCAATTTCTTCTCCGTTATTATCCAGAAATCCACTGTTAAATGGCAGAGAGGCAATTCCAAAAGTGTTAAAAACTGCGGTTGGATTGGCTGCCAGTACCAAATATTCTCCAGGGTTCATATCCACTGCAGGGAAAGTATAGTCAAAACCTTTAAAATAATAGCCTTCCAGTTTTACCGGATGATCTTCGTTATTGTACAGCTCAACAAATTCAAGGCTGTCGGTATCGGTTTCCGGGGGATTGTACATAATTTCGGTGATCAGTACCGCATATCGTGTAGTGTCGAGAACGATGATGTAGTTTTCTTTGATCCTCTGATTTTGGCCTGAAAAATTGCTTACGGTAAGGGAAACGTCAAAATTTCCCGGGGTAGTGTATTTAATGTTCGTTGGATTTTGAACGGAAGAGCTGCCGGGGAGAGCTCCTTCAAATGTCCATTCCCAGGAGGTGGGTGTGTTAATTGATAAGTCGTGGAAGTAAATGGAATCCCCAACGTAAAGCGTAGTTTGTCCGGCTTCAAAGTCGGCTATGGGTGGATCAGGTATTGGAAGAACAGTGATGTAACCTGTTTTGGTTTCTGTGTCTTCACCGTAAGGTCCTGAAATAAAAAGCGATACGTTGTAGGTTCCGGGAATATGATAGGTGATATGGGGAATGGTTTCGTTCGTGGAATCTGGGGTTCCACCAGAGAATGACCATGCATAGAAGTTTATTTCGCCGGTCGACAGGCTGTTGAAAGTGATGGTTTGAGAGGCAAATATTGTAGTGGTATCGGCCGAGAAATCCGCCTGCGGTGGTGCGATACTAAATCCTGCATAGGGGGAACACCATACTGAATCAATGCCGTTAAGCACAGTATTAAATGTGTTTGATGCCATCCAGTTTTCCGGTGAAGTATTGTTCAGCGCGGGTGCTATAAGCTCCAGCGAATGGCCGTGCCCCCCTGCAAGGGTGTCCCAGGGCTGCGTCGATTGGTAAGGGACAAAATCAATAATATTCCCTAATACATCGTTCATTTCCAGCGTGTCGAGCGCATTGCCGAGTTCTCCGCTTGTCCATTGGAAGGCCGGAATACCGAAAATATTAATGAAAGCGGCAACATCCCGTGTGATTACCAGATAGTCGCCGGATTGTACAATAACAGAGGGGAAAATAAATTCAATACCTTGCGTGAAACTACAGCCACCAAGATTAACCGGGCCGGAGTTCGCGTTGTAGAGTTCAATAAATTCGATGGATTCAAAATTCTCTCCCGGCGGGTTGTAGAAAATTTCCGACAGCACAATATTTTCAATTTCCGAAACCGATGAATTGAGCGCACCCGGTGTTCCTCCTGTAACCAGCGAAGCCAGCCAACTTGAAGCAATACTGTTGTCAAGGGTTGGTGCAATGAGTTCCAGTGATGGGCCTCCACCGTTGGGTTGACCGGGCCAGGGTTCGTTCGCCGCATAGTTTACCAGGTCAATTATTTGTGCATTGCTGTTTTTGATCCTCACTATTCCTCCACTATTGCTGAGCTGTCCGGTATATGGCCCCAGCACCTCGTTGATTCCATAATATTCGCTGATGGAATCCGGATTGGAAGCAATAATCAGATATTCACCGGGAGTAATAACCAGTTCATCAGGAAACTGGAAGTTGGCATCACCCTCCAGAGAGTAACCACTTAAGGTGATCGATGCCGTATCGTTATTATAGAGTTCAATAAATTCAAAATTATCATCTGCGCCGATGCTTTCCGGAGGATTATACATTATTTCATTAATTACCAGTTGAGGTAAATAGGGGGAAGGACTAAGGCAAAAAATGCCAGATAATCCTTCTGATAATCCGTTATGGTTTTTGATTTTTATCTGGCAATCGGATGAAGTGGAGAAGTCGTTAGGAATGCTCCAGTCATGGCTTGCCGTTTCGGCGGGCACACTGTCGGCAAGTACGATCCATGCAGGTTCAGGGTCAGTGGCGTGGAGGGTTATGAAAAGATCAACGGCTGTGATGGCTGAATCTGCAATCCAGGTGATTGTTTCTGTGGTTCCGGTAATCCATTGCGCTCCGGTTTCAGGTGAAACAACTGTTATCCCGGGAAAATTTATACCACTAATTTGAATCTCATCTACATTCCATCGTCTTGGTGACCCATTGCTGAGATAGTGAAAAGCCAGGTAAGTGTTTGAATCTGTGAGCATCTCCAGATGCACTGTGTCCGAAAAGGCCCATTCTTCTGCATTGACCGGTTTAGTAAAACTCAGTTCAGTCCAGGTTGCTTCACCGGGGTTACCTCCTGTATAATCGGTGGAATAGTTGAGGGAGAGTTCTTCCATGGTTGTTCCATACTTCCATTGCGAATAAAAGCACATTTTTTGATCGGAAACGTTATACAAATTAAGAGGTGGACTGATTAGCCAGTCGTTGGAAGGTTCATTTTCCTGAAATCCATTGATTTGCGCTGACCATGCTGTGCCTGTCGCACCGGGTATTACCTGGGTTACCGTCCAGTCTTTATCACTGGCAAGGCTAAATGTTGACCAGGTTCCAACGTTACCGTTTTCAAATGTTTCATGGTTAATAAATGGCGGTGCAGGCAGGGTGGTGGCTTGAAGGGCAGGAACGGGATTATCGAGTTTGTAATCAATTTCAGCTCCGCTATTAGAATAAGGCCAGATTTTGAAATAGTGGGTGGTATTGGCCATCAGGGAATAAAAGAGGGTTGCTTCTATTCCATAGGGAATGTTCAGCGCGGAGTCGTTGTTGATTTGCGGAATGCCATCGGTGGGGGCAATAATATTTTCGTGACTAAGGACGGAGAATTTTATGAGGTAACCCGATGGCAGAGGGAATCCGGTGGCATCAGTCCACTGCAGTTGAAGGCTGAACCAGGTGGAATCTGTTACCGTAAAATCCGTTACGTGGTTTTCAGGTTCGGGGTCCGGTGCAATGGTGCCAAAAGTCTGTGCGGGGTTGGCTGCTCCCGGGGTGGCGATAGTCGGAGGCTGCCAGGAAAAGTTAGAGTAGGTGGTTCCATTTCCTGTAAGTTGCAGTGATTCTCCAATTTCACCAGGTTCAGAAACGGAAATGTCGGTTGAACTTTCCCCTGCCGCTGGTCCGTTTGTGGCAGTAAACACGCCGCCGTAGCTGATAAATTGCCCCGGAATCAGAATTCCCTGCCATGAAAGGGCAATTCCGTCGGGGTTTCCATTTTGGATGCTGAAGCCATTAGCCGTATAATTAGAATAGAAAAACGAAAATCCTTCCACTGAGGCGCCTGAGGTGTATTGATCAAGTGTTATTGTTGAATAACTCTCTCCGTCGGCTCCGTTATAGAGCGTAACTGCAAAATCAGATAAGGAATATATAGCACTGTTTTCAATGACGATTTCTACGGTTTCGTCCACATCTGTACCGATATTATCGTAATGTATTTCGTTGATCCATGCATTTTGTGAAATCGCCAGTAAGGTTTGAAGGATAAGAAAAAGCAACAGTATCGTTTGTTTCATAGTACAGGTTTTACCGATAGCTACAAAGATCAGAAAAAACTTCATACCGTTTTATTGAAAGAGAAATAAAGTAGTATTGGTATTTTTTTTAAACAGATATCCATAAAAAAGGCCGTAACGAATGCTACGGCCTTTTAATAATTGATAATCAGCTTATTTGATAATTATTTTTTTCATGATAGTACTTCCGCTGTTTACGTCTTTCAGCTGCAGGAAGAAAATACCTTCCGGTTGTGCTGAGAGGTCTATAGAGATAGTAGTTTCTGTACTGTTTTGTTCAGCAATTAAGGCACCCATGAGATTGTAGATTTTGATTTCTTTCATGGTTTCTTTGTTGGACGCGATAGTAAAAATCCCCGAATTTGAAGGGTTTGGATAAACCGCCATTACAAATTTACCAGTTTCATCGATTCCCAAGTAGATTTGAATATAGTCTGTTTTTGTTTCCGTATCCGATCCATATTCATTGGTAGTGGTTAGGGTGACATCAAAATCACCACCGTTGAGGTAAACCACTCCCGGGTTTTGTTCTGTGGAGGTTTCCGGGAATCCACCCTCAAATGTCCATTGCCATTGTGTTGGATTTCCGGTTGACAAGTCGGTGAATGATACGCCCAAACCGGGGGCTCCGGTGGTAATATCGGCAGTGAAGTTGGTAACAGGAGCGGAGGGGAAAACTGAACATCCGGTACCCGGAGTAGCCCAGATGCTGTCGTTAGCGCTGTTTACTGCAGCAAACTCCAAAGAGGCCCACCAATTTTCTGCCACATTGTTGTCGTCGTCAGGATTACACAGGGTTAAGGATGGCCCGAACCCATCGGCTTGCAGTGGCCATGGTTCCTGATCAGTAAAGGTAACCAAATCAACCACTCTGTCCGCTCCGTTACGTAATTCCAATGTTTCTCCGCTGTTACTTAAGGCTCCCGAAGTCCATTGCAGTGCTTCCGTTCCAAAGGTATTCATCATGGCTTCGGCATCGATGGCAACCAGCAGGTATGCTCCGGCTTCGATGCTTATTTCCGGGAATTCAAATACAACGCCCTGAGCGAAATAATAACCCTCTAAATCAACATTCATCGCTTCGTTATTGTAGATTTCAATAAATTCCAGTGTGTCGTTTCCTGATTCCGGTGGGTTGTACATAATTTCGGTAATCACTAAATTATAGGCTGTAGTATCGAACACAGTAATGTAATCAGTTTTCAATTCAGTATCCGATCCAATGCTGTTGGTGGCGGTTAACGATACAGAGAATGTTCCAACGGTGTTGTATTGAATAGATGTTGGATTTTGACTATTGGATGTGCTGGGCGTTGCACCGTCGAAAGTCCATGCCCAGCTGGTAGGGTTATTCAGCGACAAGTCGGTAAAGCTGATGGTACTTCCCACCGGAAGGGTAGTCTGTGAGGCAGTAAAATTAGCTTCTGGTGCCGCAAGTGTATCATTAACAGTGATATACATAGTTTTGATTTCTGTATCTTCACCATATTCGTTAGTAACTGTTAAACTAACGTCAAATTGTCCCGGGTTAGAATACACTATCCCTGCAGGATTTTGATCAGTGCTGGTTTCAGGAACGGCTCCGCTGAATATCCAACTCCAGGTATCCGGTTCGCCAGTGGAGAGGTCGGTAAAATTCACCGTATCGCCCATATCAATAGCCGTAGCGTCTGCTTCGAAGTTTGCAATGGGTTCGAGATTTCCACAGCCTGTTCCGGGCGTAGCCCAGATCGAATCGTTATTGGCATTGGTTGCTGCGAATTCAGTAGAGGCCATCCAGTTTTCCGGGAGGGCGTTGTCGAGGGTAGGATTACAGAACGTAAGCGAAGGGCCATAGCCATCGGCCAAAGAATCCCAAGGCATTACATCATCATATTGAACAAAATCAATTATCTGGTCGTGCATGTCACGAAGTTCGATAAGTTCTCCGCCATTATTTAATCCGCCACTGGTCCATTGATAGGAAGAAACGCCAAAGGTAGTCATCATAGCCTGGGTATTTGCGGCCACCAGAAGGTACGCGTTGGGCGGAAGGGTTAAATCGGGGAACTGATAATCAATACCTGATGCGAAGTAGATACCTTCCATTTCTATGGCTTGCGCTGAAGCATTGTAGAGCTCAATAAATTCGAGGGTGTCACTACCGGCTTCCGGGCCGTTATACATGATTTCAGTGATTACCAGGTCAGGGATAGGATATACGCAACCGCCATAGGGTGTAGCCCAGATCGAATCACCGAAGAAGGATAGGGCAAGAAATTCG
>Ga0265295_1006012_pt1 | contig 14976 bp, 12 predicted proteins | sample Munlansysbiofilm_FD_192503 | JGI IMG/M metagenome (GOLD analysis project Ga0265295, IMG submission 192503) | Leachate microbial communities from a municipal landfill in Southern Ontario, Canada - Methane capture system biofilm | ecosystem: Engineered > Solid waste > Landfill > Unclassified ... | reverse complement strand
CTAAAAATTCTAGTACTTCATTGTTTTCACCACCATGTTGTGATGAGTAAGAGCTACGGGTGAAAGCTTGTAAAAGCAAGTCCTCATTATCAAACCAGTAGCCAATCTTCTTTTGAACATCATCTAAGTGTTCACGTAAATCTTGCATTTTCATTTTGATTCCTCCTATTTATTTTATTGTCCGAGAGGAAACAAAAAAGACCTATGCCGATAAGAGGTACCCACTTCTAGTAGTAGGTTGAATAACTCCAGTTGCTTAAGTCTTAATTTGATCAAAATAATATTTGTAAGTTTATCTATCTAAACTCTCCCACTCGCATAGAGGAGTCAAGATAAATCCCGTTACTCAAATACTTTGAGGAAACTAATCATTCCATATCAGACAACTTTATTTTACCATTTTTAAATCCTTTTGTCTATGCTTTAATAAAATCATTTCGCCACCGGAATCAAATACTATATCTATTTCTCCGTTATCACTTAGGTATGGAATTCCTTTTATTTTATCACATATCACACTACCATCTACATTTACTATTTTAACTACTAAAATAAACAAATTGATGTTTTAAAGATATTTAAAAGAATATTCAAATTTTAAGTCAGGTTCATTATCATTTGTTAGCAATACGAAATCAATCATTTCATAATCACTCTGCGTAATAGTGCTATATCCTTCAAAAGTGGTAAAATTAAAAGCACTCCATATCAATTGACATGAAATGCCTTTTTGTATCCTTCTACAATTATGTAATGTTTTTTGAAACAATATCCTTAATTTGTTCAAATTGCACATCGAAGTAATGCGTATATAACTCTTTTTCTTCTTTTGTATAACCATACATCTTCTCAGAACCTTCATATAAAATGAAATGATCTGGGTATTTTGAATAATTTAATTTACTATCTGAATAATAGTTTTTTACAATCTTAGTTTTAAACCAAACTCGTGGATAATGTTTAACACCTTTGGGAAGATAAACATATTTAAAATTATTAGGATTTAATTGCAAATCCATATCTACTGATGTAACACCTTTGGGAATAATAAGTCCACGGTCAGGTCTTCTAAATGCTTTCAAACTTAAAAAGTTGCGATTAAAGCAAATATCATCGTATGGGCTAAACTCAATAAACTCATTGTTGTTTCTTTTTAATACTGCTTCTGCTCTAGCAATAATGTCTTTAAAATCTTTATGTTTTTTTAATAAGGTGATGTTTCTTAGTAAATTCGCTTTATTTCCTTCTCTTTTGGTAACAAGCACGGAAACGATAACTCCAATAGCAAAACCCAGCATAATGATGAGTGGCGAAAACTCTTCGTAAGGTTGTACAATTAAGTCAGGATTCTTTGTCATTCCTAGTATCATCAGCGGAATGTATGCAAAAATAAACATACAAGCTAAGGCAATAGGAAGATAGATTTTAATAAAATAGAAAAACCAAGATAGATATTTACCATTATATTTATGTATATTTGCCGTTTCATTATATTCATTTTCTAAGGAAATGATTTCATCTCGAATAGATACTTCTAAAATTCGATAGAAATATACATAATTAATACCTGTAGAGTTTTCTTTTTCTCGTGAAACGACATTGCCTGATAAACTATCATATCCATATTCGGTTTTCTTCGTTGTATGAACATTATCAGTTGCAGAGCCAATGAGTTCCCAACCAAAAATTTCATATCGCGCATCCAGTTTTTGTGTAGGATCTATATGTACTACCCTTGTTGTATCTAGTTTGTGCATAATTACTTCCTTTCCACCTATATAAGTTATTTATTTCAGTTGTTAAATTTGTTACATAATCTTTCCATATCGGACAATATTATTTTATCATTTTTTAGTTATTTTGTCCATAACCTACTTTAAAAAAGAGCCGTATTATGGCCCTAATTTATACTTTTATTTCAGTTCCGCTATTAAATTTAAATGTTATAGTTCCGTCTCTATTTACTATTCCGCTTTCAGCCATTATCATCCACACATCATTTGACCATTCAGGCAGGTAGTTATCTGCTTTTTTTATTTCCTCAAGGTATGCCTTCATTTTGATTTTTTGAGCTTGCTTGTATGATTTTTTCTCTATGACTTTATCTAAAGCATTTTTATTCTCTTCATATTGAGCTGACATATCTTCATACTTTTTGGCAAACTCAACTTGGTCATGTGCTGTCTTGATATTTTCTTTTATTAGCTTGTCCACTAAACCACTTATAACTTCCATCTTATTTTGAAATTCAATAATTTTAGCGTCCAGTTCCGAAGTGTCTGATAATAGCTTTATAATCTCGTTAACATCTTCTATTATTCTTGCCTTATCTTTCATCACTTGGTTATAAGCCATTACAAACTTTTCTTTAATTTTATCTTCAGTGAGTGCAGGTGTTTGGCACTTGTCATGTTCTTTATTATACTTACAATTGCATCTATAAATAAACCTTGAATACTTGCTTGTTGAATGCCATTTCTTTCTGCCATAAAAACTACCGCAATCACCACAGATTAGTTTTGAAGTGAATATGCTGTTTCCAGAATATGCTGCACCTATTTTTTCTCTTCTTACTAACTCGGCTTGAACTATCTCCCATTCTTCTTTATCGATTATTGCTGGATGACTGTTCTCTACATAATACTGAGGTAGGTGTCCACGATTTTTTTCTACTTTATGCTCTAGGTAATCCGCCGTATAGGTTTTTTGAAGCAAAGCATCGCCTTTATATTTTTCATTTCGTAAGATAGAGTTAATAGTGTTTTTGGTCCATTTGTATGATTTTCCACTAGGTGTTGAAATTCCTTTTTCTTTTAGATATTCTGCAATACCAGAGCAGGTTTTTCCTTCTCTTAAAAACAGATGATAAATTTTTCTTACTAAAATCGCTTCCTTCTCAACAACCACAATCTTATCGTTTTCTTTTGTGTAGCCAAGCATATTACTATATGCCCAACTCACTCTTCCTTCTTTCATTCCCCAGCGTTTACCCATTGTCACGTTTTGAGAAATGCTTCTGCTTTCCTCTTGTGCCATACTAGCCACCCTTTGAAATGAAAAAAATTCGCACGAAACCCCAGGCTCGGTGGTAGGTCTTTACCTGTAGAGATTTAGACCCCCCTACCTCAAAATACTATTTTTATTAGCCTGTTTTGCTGGATTCTAAGTAAAATGCTTAGATTTATTGCTAGAAACTTCTATCATCCAAAGGGGATAATAACCTCATCGCTTGGTTCAAATGAATAGATAGTTTTTGAACCAACAGATGAAAATACTATCTATTTAAAGCGATATGATTTGTGCATCTTGCATGAGTCTTTTCGCAAGTGTCTCAACAATGTGCGTATCTATCTTCATGTTCTTCCAACTTGAGAGTGGACGATTCGTAACTAATATTATACTTCTTGTTTCTTGTAAGAACATTAGTAACTTATAAACTTGGATCAATTCTTCTTCTGATGGTGTTAAGTAAAACATATCATCAACAATCACCATATCGGAAATTAGAATATTATTCCAAGTTTTTTTCTTTATCTTGGATTCAACTAATAATTCTTCTTGTGTCACATAAACCACTTTCGCACCTTTTTCGATTGCATGATTACCGATTGTTGTTGCAAGTGAAGTCTTACCTGTTGAACAGTCACCAACAATGATGATGTTTTCTCTTGTTTCATTAAAATCCATTTCTTTGATTCTAGATAGCTGCCACTTAAGTCCATCACTAATTCTTAATTCATCAAAGGCAAGTGGTTTTAATCGTGACATGTGCTTTAAGTCTTTTAACTTATTCTTTTTTCTAATGTTTACTTCTTCTAGTAATACCTTATACAAATACTCTTTATTAGAAATGGTTTCATCATTTAAATCAATGATGCCACTTGCAATATTTTGTAAGTTTAAGGTTCGAGCTAGATCTTGGATTACTTTAATATCTGCCATCATTTAACTCCTTTCTAATTTCTTCGGCTCTAATTTTATAATGTTTAATCGTATGTGGTGGTAACACCTTTTTAGCAAGTATATCCCCCATTTTATAGACTAACCATGAACATAGTTCAAACGCTGTACAAATATCCACTTCTACACAATAACGCATACCTTCTGCAATAATCTCTTTTGCATAATGTTTTTTTAAACTTCCAATCTTACGACACTGTGGATAAACATATCTTGGTTTTTGTTCTCTAAGTCTTTTAAAGAAGATACTTGATATTTCATAATCTTTATATTCATCGAGTAATACTTCTTCAATCGTTGGTTCATCATGAACTTCAACATTTAATGTAACAACATTTCCTTTACCTAGTAATAGTCTATGTTTACAAAGTAGTTCATTCGTTCCCGCATGATAGAAGATTAACTGATCATCGTATCGTTCAATTCTAATCTTATCCCCTTCATTTACACTTTCACTTGGTAGTTTATAAAGATTATCTTGATATTCTACTGTATCGTGATATACGGTATGAATGATAATCTTATCGTTTTTCTTTTCCACATACTTTTGTAGTTTTGGATACTCTTTCTTAAATAACTCTCGTGGTGGTTTTTTCGTGATTTCATGAATCATGCCATTACCATCTCTATCTAACCATCCAATAAACTCTTGAGTAAGCCTATCAATCCCATAATAAATTCTGCCATCTAAGAATTGATGTTTGATGTAGTCTACTGTCTTTTCAATCTTGCCTTTTGTTGATGGATCATAACCTTTACATAAGTAAATCGTAAATCCTGTTTCTTTAATAAAATCTTCAAAATCCTTGACTAATATCACTTCACCTAAGTTTTCAGATACCACCATTGTCTTATCTTGGTCATATACTATCATTTGAGGTCTTCCACCAAAATACTTAAACGCAGCTATGTGAGCATCAATCGTTTTCTTGATATCAAATGGATCAACTGAAAAGTAAGCAAACTTCATTCTTGAAAATGATAAAGTCATACAAAAGAAATAGACTCTAACATTCTTCTTATACTCTGTTCTCATGACATACTGACCAAAATCAACTTGAGCTTCATAGCCTGGTTCAGTTACTTCTCTAATTTGAAACTTTCGTTTTGGTTTAAGTAAGCCTGTTTGTTCTCTTACTTCTTTTACATACTTGAAGAACGATGAACTTTGGACATCAAATTCAGAAAAGTCATCCTTAATCCTTTTATATAAAACGGTATTATTTATTTGAGGACTAATCTTTAACATCTCAATGATATATTGTCTATAATTAACTAAGACATACTCATGATTCTTTTGAAAGGCATTAAAGAATGCTTGGTCTTTGTCCCACCAGTTACAAATCGTTTTATAAGATAGATTCAACTTTTCAGATACCTTGACTTTGGATAACCCTAGTTCCTTATACTCCTGAAGCTTCTTGTATTGTTGTATACTTAACATTTATTTCACCTCCTTTAATTTTGTTAGCACACATCTATAACTTCAGTTTTCACATCTAAACCACCTCCTTTAAGTCGTTCTTTTGAGCCAACAATATCATGGCAGTATTGAATAGTATGGGTTTTCAAGCCTTATTATAATGGAAAAGCGGAAGCATTAATAGCCACCGCTCTATTTATAATTAAACTTATTGTTTTATTTTAGCTCTATTTTATGATTTAATTGTAAAAGTAATCCACAATCCTCTTAAAAATTTCGGTTATTTACTACCTTCTTTAAGTTTATTATAATATGCTATAACATCTTGATCAGTTTCAATTGTTTTTAGAATTTGTTCAAATTTCTCGCGCTCATTCGTTAATCTGCTTCTAATAGAAGTACCTGCTGAAATTAAAATTTCCTTAAAAGCATTAGTATCAAATTTATCAATCTCGCATTTTAGGAATATTTTGTTTAAATCTATTTTTTCATTTAATATCACTTTTACTACTACTTCTGATAATATTGGTGAATCAGCATTAATTGAACAAATAGTATTTCCATCGTACAATACATCTATATTATTATGATTCATATTTTGTTAATCTCCTTTGAACTGCTTCTTTCCCACCATCGAGTATTAGAGCTGCATTTTCAATCATGTTTTCAAATTCTAATGCTCCAAAATTGTATTCAAACTTATTTTCGCTCACTTGTTTTGCCACTATAATGTTTTCTGAATCTGCATTAATAACTATATTAGCATCATGTGTAACAACAATAACTTGTCTTTTAAACTTCATACTAGTAAACCATTTTTTTAATTGATTATAAATAGTTTGGTTATCAACATTGTCTTCTGGTTGATCAATTAGTAATGGTAATGCAGTATCTTTATATACTATATACTCCATTAGAATGTTTGTTTTATAACCAGGTGATAAATTTTTAATATTTTTTATACTACCGTTGTCCTCTACATAATATATGTTACTCGATTCTTCATATGTGAGTTCAAAATCAACTATATCATGAAGTAACAATTCCACACTTGAACTTTCTTTTATAAATTTTTCAGGGTGAAAAATGAACATATATGATAGATTCGGAAAATTCTCAATGTTTATTGATGAACTTGATTGTTTAACTTTATTCTTATCAAAGTGTTTATCTAAACATTTAATAAAAAACTCTATCGGATTATGAATGATTAGTTCTTTTGAGAAAATGAAACGATTGCTTACCGATCCATTTCTAGTTGAAAAGTTACAATATTTTGATTTAAAACCCTTTGTTGTTTCAATGATAGCTTGCACAATAGAATTTCTGTATATAATATCTTGAGAAATGTATAATAATTTCTCAGTTATTTTTTTTGATATTTCACTTTTTACTTTTGATAAATCAGACTTTTCATCTTTGTATTTAATAAAAATACTAATTAATTCATTAATTGAATATTTCTCTTTAATAAGATTAAGGTTATATTTTTTGGATTCCATCAATATAAAATATTGAAGTACATTCTTTAAACTAATGATTTCAGGTTGATTAATAATTTGTTTAGGAATCACCTTTGAAAAATTATTTTCAACATTTAATAAGGCTAATTCAATATCAATAAGATCCTCTGATTTCGGAATATTTAATAACATTCCCTTTTTTATTTTGATATCCAAATCATCATCGCTTAATATATAGAAATTATCATTAAGTCCTGGCAAATTTTCACTAGTAGGAATTTTATTCTCATCTACAAATGAATTAAATATATTTTTATAATTTAAGATGATAGTGCTTACGTCAATATTAGGTATTAAATCGAAAACTTCATTAAACTTTTCTTTTAATTTTTGGTAAAAATCTTTGCTATTGAAAATATCTGATATATATGCTTGTTGGTAATATTCAATTTTAAAATCACTATTTATTGAATTGTTATTGAAATCAAAAAGTTCGATAGAATTATTTAATATATACTCTTTTCTGTCATCATTTCCAATACTTCTACCTAATTTTAAAGCTATAGAATCTAGTAGAACAGATTTACCACTGCCTCTACCACCAATAATCGAATTTAGTTGATGTGATAAATTAATAGTTTGCCCATTAAAAATAATGGTTCCAATATAATTAGAAAACTGACTTTTATCAAGGTTTACATAATGTTTACGAATTCTTGTACAATCAGATCCAACAAGTGCTAATCCTTTAAAACTTGGTAAACTATGAAAGTATTGTGCAGGTGACTTTAAATAAGTAAGCAATTTATCAAAGTTATTTGAGTCGGAAAAATGAACAATTGATATTCTTTCACTTATTTCAAACTCTTCCAAAAACTTTTGAGCTTTACTCATGGAAGATAAACCTCCAGATTCCCAAAAGCAAAAGAATTGATCCGAATATAGTTTTGAATCAATTTTAGTAAAATCTGCTTCGTTCCAATCGAAATCTAACCCTCTCTCATCTTGTTTTAAAAAATGAGGACTTATAAGAAAATTATAGCCCAAATAATATAGTTTAGGTAATAAATCTTGAATTTTAAAGCATTTGTTTTTTTCTCTTGTGTCTTTAAGTAAGGTGTTAATTTTATCTGATAAATCTTTTATTGAGTTTTTATCAGCATCAAAATAAACTAATAAATGTTTGGGAATCCTATCATTTTTATCTGTAATATACGAAATCTCAACACCGGGTATAAGTACTACTCTATGATTCCTTTCATAAAAATTTTGATAAACTTCTAAAGAAATTTGATTATGATCGGTAAACGATATCATTGACAAATTAGCATATTCTTGCTTATCGAAGATACTGATTAACTCATCAACAAAACCATCAGTATTATTCTTATAAACTCTTGCAAATTCATCGCTCCCTAATGGACATTTGTTCGTATGAATATGCAAATCCCATATTTGAGATTCAAGTACAAAGTTCATTATTAAAATCACCCCTTTTTAAGTCTAAATTATTCTATTTATTAATTAAAACTTTAACTATGTTTAGAACACTTTTTAATATACTTCCCTTTAAAGTCTATTCGTATTAACCAATTCCAAAGAATCTCTCGAAAAATTCATGTAATCTAGCTAATACTGACTTACGCTTTTCATCACGATTTCCACTACCAAATCTTGAAATTGGTGGAAGTATCTTATCAACATCAGTTCCTGTAGTTTTGATGCTTCCTGTTTCAAATGCAGTAGAGAGAAATTTACGAGTTTCAGTTTCCTTAAGATTTTCTGTTTCAATGATCGTTTTTATTGCTTTCTCTTTTTCTTCAGAAACATAACTACGCCATTCATTAAGAACATCATCTACTTCATTTAGTCCCTTAATAAAGTTTTCGATTAATGCTTTTTTACTTCTCATTTCTGGCGATGAGTCAATTGCTTTTTGGATATTGATCAATATTTCTTTATCTTCTGAATGCGAATCATGGTATTTTTGAACAAGCATTAAAATATAGTCAATATTAATTTCTACTTGTTTGAGCAGTTCAATTTCAAAAACAACATCATCGGAAACATCAACAGCTTCACCGTCTTTACCTCTATTCTTCCATTCTTCTTTTAAATCAAGATATCTACCACAATAATCCTGGAAATCTCTTTCACTTATAAGCTCATTTCCACTGAATTCATCAAATGAAGACAATAAGTTTCTCATACGGAGTATTGCACCAAATAATGCAATAAACTCTTTTTGATATTTTTCTCCAACAAATGAAGGCTGGTCAAGTGAAAATGAATCTTTGAGTTCATTAATCATGTCAACATAACCTTGATGATAAATACCCTTTTCATCATAATAACCTTCATAATAATCTTTAAAACCTTTTAGTAAAACAATACCACCAGCATTTTTATCACCAAATAGAGATATCGCTTCATCAGTTTTCTTTTGGAGATTTCTAAAGCACACGATATTACCAAATGTCTTAATTGAGTTAAGAATGCGATTAGTTCTTGAGAATGCTTGAATAAGTCCATGCATTTTTAGATTCTTATCAACCCATAAAGTATTTAATGTAGTTGCATCAAATCCAGTTAAGAACATGTTTACAACGATGAGCAAATCAAGTTCCTTATTTTTCATTCTTAGTGATACATCTTTATAATAGTTTTGGAACTTGTCACTTGATGTATCGTAATTCGTAGAAAACATCGCATTATAATCCTTAATTGCACCTTCAAGGAAGTCTCTACTTGATTGATCAAGTGATGTCGTATCATCCGGTACTTCTTCATCTAGAATGCCATCAGTTTCTTCTTCATTTGCACCATAAGAGTAAATAAGCCCAATCTTAAGTGCTTTTTCAGGGTTTTCTGTCATTTGTTTTTTGAATTCATTGTAATAAAGTTTTGCAACTTCAATTGAACTTACTGCAAATATTGAATTAAATCCATTTACATAATTAGATTGCTTATCTTCTTTAACTAAGTTTCTATCTCTTGCAGAAACAACTTCATTTACATTAATGGTCACGCTATGTTTAAAGGATTTAATGTTTCGATATGTCTTTTGGTCAAAATGATCAAGGATGTACTCAGTAACCAATTTAATTCTTTTTGGATTTGCATAAACTTTCTCTCTATCAATATCCCATACTTCTTCATCTTCAATATCACCTGGAAGGTCAATTGTCTTAATATAATCAACCCTAAAAGGCAATACATTTTTATCATTAATTGCATCCACAATCGTATAAGCATGAAGTTGGTTACCAAATGCTTGTTCTGTAGTTCTTAATTTAGCATTTTTTTGAACAGTTGAATTAACTGCAAATATTGGTGTTCCAGTGAATCCAAATAGATGATACTTTTTAAAGTTCTTTGTAATTGCAGCATGCATATCGCCAAATTGACTTCTATGACATTCATCAAAGATAATTACAACATGTTTATTAAATACTTCATGACCTTTATTTTTTTCAATAAAAATAGATAACTTTTGAATTGTAGTAATGATTATTTTTACATTACTATCTTCTAATTGTTTCTTTAAAATTGCAGTTGATCTATTTGAATTAGCTGCACCTTTTTCAAAGCGATCATATTCTCTCATTGTTTGATAGTCTAGGTCTTTTCTATCAACAACAAATAAAACTTTATCAATGTAAGGAATCTTAGTAGCAAGTCTAGCAGTCTTAAAAGAGGTAAGTGTTTTTCCACTACCTGTTGTATGCCAAATATATCCTCCACCTTCAACTGTTCCATATTTCTTATAATTGTTTGCAATCTCGATTCTATTTAAAATTCTTTCAGTAGCAACAATTTGATATGGTCTCATGACTAAAAGCATTTTATCTACAGTAAACACACAGTACTTAGTTAAAATATTAAGTATTGTATGTTTTGAGAAAAATGTTCTAGTAAAGTCAATTAAATCAGGAATGATTTTATTATTAGCATCAGCCCAATAAGAAGTAAATTCAAATGTATTAGATGTTTTTTCCTTCTTAGTCTTATTTTGTGAATCTTTAATATGATTAAATCTTGTACTATTTGAATAATATTTTGTATTAGTTCCGTTTGATATCACAAATATTTGAACATAATTAAATAATCCTGATTCTGCCCAGAAGGAATCTCTTTGATATCTATTGATTTGATTAAATGCTTCTTTAATGGCTACACCACGTCTTTTTAGTTCAACATGAACAAGCGGTAATCCATTAACTAGAATTGTGACATCATAACGATTTTCATAACGTCCATCAGTGACTGTATATTGATTGATAACTTGTAGTTTATTTTTATTGATGTTTGATTTATCAATTAGATTAATGTTCTTTGATGAACCATCATCTCTAATAAGTACTTGACGATAATCTTCTTGGATTATCTTTGTCTTTTCAGCAATACCATCATTGGGATTAGCAAGATTATTCTTAAAAAATCTATCCCATTCATCATCACTAAATTTATAGTTATTAAGATTCTCTAATTGTTTTCTTAAATTTTTAATTAGATCTTCTTCATTATGAATTGGTAAATATTCATATGATTGTTGGCATAAAAGATTAATAAACTCTTTTTCAAGCTCTCCTTCACTTTGATATGAATCTGATTTAGAAACTACAGGTTTATACTCAGTAACAACAGTTGAATCCGTTGATTCAGTAATAATGTTATAATTTGGCATACTTAAACCTCCAGTTTCTTAAATGTAAGAAGTTTATCTCTATAATATTCGTATTGTTTTTGTCTCGCTTCTATTTCAGCAGGTAACCCTTTAGTAAGGTCGTTACAATACATATCAAACTTATCTAGTATATCAACAATACGTTGTTGTTCTTCTAAAGGAATGATTGGAACAGGTATTTTAGATAATTTAGGTCCACTTGTTGTTGCCCTAGTAGTAAACGATGCATATCTCACAATTGTTTTTCTAACTTGATGTGTCGAGAAATAATATGAGCAAAACTTAGGAAGTAGTAGATCAGTTTTTGGTCTAGCCCGTAAAACAAAACCACTAAATGTACAATCTTTTATATCCTCGATTATAGTACTTGACATACCAATGTCCTCTTTGGTTTCTGAAGTTCGAGTAAAAAAAACATCTCCCTTCTTAACTTTATACCTTTCAATTTCTGATATAGATAGTGTTACTCTTCCGTTTATCATTGAAGTAGTTAAATATCTATTGTTATACACATCAGTGAAATTAACGATCGGTGTTCCTTTTCCGAACGCTTCCTTCTCCTTATTTAATCCGTTTTTTATTTCAAACAATTCACCCACATACATAATTTTATTCGCACTGAACTTATTAATATCCAGCAAAGAATTTAAATAATATTCATACTGTTTCTTTCTTGCTGTAAGTTCTGCTGTAAGTTCTGCTGTAAGCTCTGTGAAATTGTCTAATATTCTGACAATTTCACGTTGCACCTCTATAGGTGGAACTGGTACTTGTAATTTATTGAAAGAATTATGATCAAATTTTGGATATGTAGAAGTCTCAACATAAATGTCTTTTATATGACTAGAAACGAAAAAGTAAAGATATCTTGTTAAAACTTTATTTGGTTCATTAGATTCAACAATTACGTTATTTGAAGAAACAAAATATCCTTGACAATATTTAATATTGGCATTTCTCGCACGTCCCAGAGTAAAAATTTCTCCGAAACAAAGATAGTCATTTGCCTTTTTTTTATCTGTATACCAATCATGATTATTAGAACTTGGCAGCAATCTGATCTCGCCATTTTTTGTTTTCAGAGACTCTAAATCAGCTGCTCCTAATTGCTTATAACCATTAATTTTAACAACCTCTGATATACTTTTAAATTGGACTCCATTAGGGCATAGTTTTTTAATTAAATCTTCTAATTTACTCATATATGCCCTCCTTATCCTTCTATTTCATCAATAATTTTATTTATTTCTTCTCTTAATATATTTTCTCTTGCGACTATCTCTTCGATTTCTGCATTAAGTTTTTTTATATCAATTTTTTCTCTTGTATCTTCTTTAACGACATATGTAGAAACTGAAAGATTATAATCATTGTTTTTAACATCTTCATAAGATGCAACTTTTACCATATAATCTTTATCTATTCTATCTTTATAAGCTTTAACAATATTTTGGATGTTATCTGGAGTGAGTTTGTTATTATTTGTAACTTTAATGAATTCATTTGAAGCATCAATAAATAAAACATTTGTATCATTCTTTGATTTCTTTAAAACCATAATGCATGTTGCAATGGATGTTCCAAAGAAAAGATTATCAGGTAGTTGAATAATAGCATCAACATAGTTGTTATCTACTAGATACTTTCTAATCTTTTGTTCTGCTCCTCCACGATACATTATTCCTGGGAAGCAAACAATAGATGCAACTCCACTTGTAGAAAGCCATGCAAGAGAATGCATGATAAAAGCTAAATCTGCTTTTCCTTTTGGTGCTAATACGCCTGCAGGTGAGAAACGTGGATCATTAATTAATAATGGATTATCATCACCTTCCCATTTAACTGAATAAGGTGGATTTGAAACGATTACATCAAAAGGTTCATCATCCCAATGTTTTGGAGCAATTAAAGTATCCTCACATGCAATATTGAATTTGTCAAAATCAACATCATGTAGAAACATATTAATACGACAAAGGTTGTATGTTGTGATGTTTTTCTCTTGACCATAAAATCCTTGCTTAATATTATCTTTACCTAATAATTTTAATGCTTGAAGAAGTAACGACCCTGATCCACATGCTGGGTCATAAACTTTGTTAACACTTGTTTTATCAATGATTGCTAATCTTGTTAAAAGTTCAGACACTTCTTGAGGAGTAAAAAATTCTCCGCCTGATTTACCTGCATTTGAAGCATACATACTCATTAAATACTCATAAGCATCTCCAAAAGCATCAATTGTGTTATCATGATAGTCACCCAGTTTCATATCACCAATGTAATTTAATATTTCGGCTAACTTTTTATTTCTTTTTTCAACAGTTGATCCAAGTTTATTTGAGTTTACATCGATATCATCAAATAAACCTGTGAAGTCATTTTCAGATTCAGTGCCTTTTGCAGATTCCTCAATATGCTTAAACACTCTTTCAAGAGTTTCATTTAAATTTTCATCATTGTATGCATTTGCTCTAACATTGCAGAATAGTTCAGATGGAAGAATAAAAAATCCTTTTGAACTTACTAATCCTTCTCGTGCAACTTCAGCTTCAGCATCTGATAATTTTGCATAATCAAATGATTTATTACCAGCTTCAATTTCACCTTTATTAATGTATGAAGTAAGGTTTTCAGAAATATAACGATAAAACATGATGCCTAACACATATTGCTTAAAATCCCATCCATCTACTGAGCCTCTTAATTCATTTGCGATATTCCAAATTGAGCGATGCAATTCTTCTCTTTCTTGTCCTTTATTAACTTTAATATCCATTATTCTTTCTCCTCCAAATCAATATTATTTGCTTTACATAACTCTACAATTTTTCTTTTGATCTTAGTTGTGGGTTCATGTTTTCCTGTTTCCCATCTATTAATTGATGCAAATGAAACGCCTAAAAGAGCTGCTAACTCTTCTTGAGTGATGATCAGCTTTTCTCTTATTTCTTTAACTAATTTTTTATAGTTCATAATATTCACCTTTTTTGATTGTAAACGTCTTGTAATTAGTATAACACTTTTTTATCAAATCGTCCATAATTTATTAAATAAACTGTCAATTTAAGTCATGTTTTTCTCAAATGGTTTAAAAAGTATTCAAATCGTTAAATTGTAGGGTAATCGTTAAAAAGTATTCAAATCGTTAAAAAGTAGGGTAATCGTTAAATAGTTGATTAGAAAATAAAAAAAAGACCTAATAATAGCCTAAAAAATGACTACCACAGGTCTCTACAAAACTGGCGAATAGGAGATTTTCCCCTTTCTGCCAAAGAAAAAAGCTTGATAACTATGTATCAAACCTATGCATTCAATATGTGTTGGGTGACCTATTTTGATACATTACAACACCCCAATCAAAATTTACTACACCCCTAGTGTTTTTTACTACACCCCTACGGAATTTACTACACCCCGAAATTGATGGCTTTATTAGGTGA
>Ga0265295_1006011_pt1 | contig 14978 bp, 15 predicted proteins | sample Munlansysbiofilm_FD_192503 | JGI IMG/M metagenome (GOLD analysis project Ga0265295, IMG submission 192503) | Leachate microbial communities from a municipal landfill in Southern Ontario, Canada - Methane capture system biofilm | ecosystem: Engineered > Solid waste > Landfill > Unclassified ... | reverse complement strand
CCCCCTCCGTCCCCCCCGTCCCCTCCGTCCCCTCCGTCCCCTCCGTCCCCTCCGTCCCCTCCGTCCCCTCCGTCCCCTCCGTCCCCTCCGTCCCCTCCGTCCCCCTCCGTCTCCGCATATTATGCGTAAATTCGGGGTGCTCAGTAAGGCGTTGTGCAAGGAACTGGTATGCTGATACCGAAGTAGCGATTTGGCTATAAAAGCCCTGGCAATCGCTTCACGTTCCTTAATTGGGCGTCCAGTCCACTGGTACTGCCTACTTAGAGGAATATATTGTTCAATCTGAATAAGCTCAAGGATCTTGACCAGACGTTTTTCCGGCTCAGCCAGAGGACTGGGCAGGTTCTCGTCAAGATATGGGAACAGGCTGTGCTGGATTGCTCCCATTAACCATGATATTCTTTCTTTGAGCTTCATCGGCATCTCCTCTGTTATTGTTTTGGCGTGGTAACCTAATAATATCAGATAGTTGTCGTTGAAGCTCGACTTTTATGTGGCTTTTTTACGTATTGTTACATTCGACTTTCTGCATATGCTTTTGCAAGAGGCTCCACTGTTAGCTTTTATCAAAAAGGAGGAATCTGTGGCATCGTCACTTGACAAAGAAAATGTATGGAAAATGATAAATGAATTTTATCGCGCTGCCGAACAGCCTGGATGGAAAGGTGAAATAAACGAAAGCACAGCTGCCGTATTTGGCAAAATGTTGGCGGAAGCAAGACAATGCTCTACGGCATTAGCGTGGATCCCAAGACCCCCGGGCGGTAAAGCAACAATAACATGGCTTTGCACCACCCTGGGCTTCGCGGCTATTCGGAGGATACGTGAGCAATCATCGGTGACATGCCTAAAGCTTGTGATTTATAAACTTGGACGCGAACTTGATAGAGCAGCAATATTCGGAAATTAAAGGGTTAAAAACATGAAAAATTTTATTTTACTTACTTTTTGTTTATTTTATATTTTAGGTTGCGCTCCACTCCTCGCTTCCAATTCAATGGAAAAAACGGACTATTTAACGGTACAACAATGGCCCGATGCTGAAAAAAACATAAAAACCAATAAATTGACTTTTGCTTTTCTAACTTTTGAGCTACCAGACTTTCTTTCCAGCGATATAACTATTTTCAATTCAACAACTCCTTCAATGGTCCTAAGCATTAACCAAGATCGTAAAAGAGAAATTTATCTAATAGCTCAAACAGAAGAAAGCGTTATTGGAATTTTGCATGAAAAATTAGGTACCAAAACAAGTTATGAATTTTTTGAAAAAATTGGGCAAAAAAATGACGATTCAATTCTAATAAAAGTTCAAGAAATTTTTGGCATAAATACAGCGGAAGCCTACATTAAGGTAAAAAATGGCCAAATCACAGCTTACTATATAAAATCAGAAGACATAAACAATAGACATATCTATGTAGTTACTAATAACGATAAAATCATTTATCAACTAAGTGGTTTTATTGATGATGAAATTTATAAATATATTTTATCCAATATTTCTGTAAAAAAATAAGCTAATCGGGTAGCCGGGGGTTTTTCTCCCCCAGCCCCCACACCACCCTGCATGCGGCTCCGCACAGGGCGGTTCATCAACCATGATGAAATGTAATCCAACCGTCTCGAAAACTTCTGAGAGGGACAGGCACCTCTGTGCCAGTCCCTCTCAGAAGTAAGAAGTTTAGAAGTTCTTAGAAAGGTTCACGGGAGCACCATGCCAAGAGTTGCAAGACAACTGGTTAACGGTGGTATCTACCATCTAATCAACCGTGGTAACGGCCAACAACGAGTTTTTCATAAAGATCGTGACTTTCAAGCCTTTACCGATCTTCTCGCTGAATAGTGGCCATCTTTGGCAGGGGCGGTATAAAAGTTATCTCGCACATCAGAGGGGTCAGGTCTTGCAACGCAACATTCCTAAGATAACATTTAATCATGTCAAGACCATTACGCATAGAATTTGAAGGCGCTTTGAAAAACTACCGTGTCAGGCTCGCAAGATGGTAAGTTGTTCGGCGACAATTAACCTGTCCGATCCGGCGTCAATTAACTTGGCCGGTTGAGTGCCACTCCAGTTAAGCTACTCCTTGATCTCAAAAGGAGGCCGACTTGCCTGGTAAACACATCACTCAAAGACAGGAGATTCTTTACATGCAATCTCGTCAAACTGGTTTAACCCAAGAAACAAGCGCAGCTAAGTCAGGGATCAGTGTCCGCTCTGGTCGTCGGATCGAAACCGGCGAAAAAGGGGTTAAAACACCACGGAATTGGCTGACCCGTAGCGATCCATTTGCTTCAATTTGGGAATCGGAACTGGTTCCGTTGTTGGCAAAAGAACCAAAGCTTACCGGACTGACCCTTTGGGAGCATCTGGATGAAACATATCCAGGTGACTACCCTTACAAGCTGTTGCGAACCTTACAGCGCCGAGTCAAACACTGGCGAGCGACACAAGGACCTGACAACCCAATTATGTTTCGGCAGACGATCCAGCCGGGGCAACAAGGGCTATCCGACTTCACTCATCCGCGCACTGCGATCACGATTGCAGGGCAACCATTCCCTCATCTCATTTATCAATATCGCTTAGCTTACAGTGGTTGGCGATGCGCCCATATTGTGCAGGGCGGTGAAAGTTATTCAGCCTTGGCCGAAGGGCTGCAAAATGCCCTGCTTAAAAGTGGGGGGACACCGAAAGAGCACCGCACCGACAGCCTGAGCGCGGCCTACAAAAGGGGTCACAAAAGGGGTCAGGTCTTGCAATGCAACATTCCTATGATAACATCTAATCATGTCAAGACCATTACGCATAGAATTTGAAGGCGCTTTGTATCACATCACCGCTCGTGGGAATCGGCAAGAATCTATTTTTTATGGCGATGATGATCGATATACGTTTTTGCGTGTCCTCGGAAAAGTAATCGTGCGCTACAATTGGGTTTGCCATGCCTATTGTTTGATGGATAATCACTATCATCTTTTGATTGAAACTCCCGAGGGGAACCTTTCTGCTGGAATGCGGCAACTGAACGGTGTTTATACGCAAACAGTTAATCGCACTTATTCTAAAGTGGGACACGTTTTTCAGGGGCGCTTCAAATCGTTTGTAGTTGAAAAAGAATCCTACCTTCTTGAGCTGTGTCGTTATCTCGTTTTAAATCCGGTTAGGGCTGGAAGTTGTTCCAAACCCGAAGAGTGGTTGTGGAGCAGTTATGCTGCAACGGCTTCAGGAAAAAACGTTCCAGATTGGTTGGCTGTGTTTTTCCATGAAGCCTGATGCACTATTTGTCTTTTAAGGCGGCAAAAAAATAGTCGACGAACTGAAACAGCGCACCACTGGCGATGGATTGTTGCTCATGAAATCTGTGGATAACCCACATGGTCGATCCCAGGCCGGTCAGCTGATGCGGATTGTATTTCCCCTGATACAAATCGCACACCCCTTTGACAAGGAAACGTCCCATGTTGCGCCGCCCCTTGGGTGAGTCCAGCATGGGTAGCAGTGCGGAAACAACGGGTTCGGTTTCGAGCGTTGCAAACAGTTGGTAAAATTGGGTGTAGCTTTCTAGCGCTCCATTTTTTGTGAAGTTGAGCGCCGGCTTTTCTTCCTCCTTGTCTCCCATAAAAACTACCCAGGCATCAACCAGACCATTGTACTCCTCCGTGGTGAAGAGATGGCGCACCCGTTCCAGCGCGTAAATGGTGATCTGGTGGTGGAGGTTCACGATGCCGCTCCCGCTAACGGCCCGCGCCATATGGTTCTGTATGGTTTCTTCGGCAGCAGGCGCCCCCGGGATATAAGATCCGGCGTGCGGTCCGAGTTTTAGTTTACAGAAATAGTCCGCCAGCACCGCGAGGGTGGACCAGTGGTCGAAGTCAGCGCGAGCCACCATTTCGAGGAGCAGAAAGGCGGTGCAGGAGATGGAGTGGCCAAGCGAGGCTTTGAGCTCGTCACTTCCTCCGCCGAGCAGTAACAGCCTGCGAGACAGCTCATCGGTCCCCTCCAACGAGAGAAAAGACTCCATCAGCAGCGCCGCTTCTCTGGCGTCTTTGTTGCGGATGGCCGCTTCAATGGCGTCGAAGGATGCGGCTGGCAAGAGAGGTCCGGGGCGGGCAAACCTTTCCATTTTGGGACGGCGCGCATACTCACTCACTTCGAGCCTGACGAGGGGGAGAACATCCTCTTTTTCTAGCAGTGGCTGGAACTCGCGACATACTGCGTGCATTTTGGGCAGATGCGGGTTGATAAAAGGTGGGTTCATCACCCATTGTACGGTTTCAAACAAGGAAAGGTGAATACCCCACGCATCCATCCCCTGGTCCATTTTTTTCTCCAACTCGGCTTGGGCTACGCTGACATCTGACTCTTGTATCGCTTTGAGAAGTACATCCTGCATTTAATCCTCCTTTTTGGTAAAAGTCGTGTACACAGGGTTTTGCTGGGTTAGGGCACAAACGTAATATCAAGTTCCGCAAAAAATTCAAAGGTCCCAACCCGGATATGGCTTGTCGCCACCCGCGATACCACTGCCCCCGGCAAAGGCGTGGTGCAATAAACGGATTCTCCCGTGGTAACAACCGCCAGGCAGCGTGAGGTTGGCACCCCTAACGCATGCATCGCCTCACTCCTGATAAATTCACGCACCGCTGGGCCGACGGCGCAGCGACCATCTCCGCCGCGCGAAAACGCAGTGCGACCCGAACATTTGAGCAGGATCTCTCTTCTGTGCCCGTTGTGATCTAACCCCTCGCTTAGAAGATGTGCGCGTCCATCGCCAAGTTGCGGCACAAAATGACCAAACTGGTGTTCTGCATAGACTGCAACGATGGGTTCTGAGCCAAGCGGGAGGTGATTCCCTGAAAATATTTGTGCTAAGACAAGAGGGTCATTGGTCAACTTGGGTGGAAGCATAAGTTGTTCGGCGAGGCTGGAATTCCACAACAGCAGCTGGGGGTTTGCTACAGGTGTGGGGTGCGTCCTTTGAAAGAACGCCTCTCCGAGCTGGGTATAAGTATTTGAGAACTTCACGTAGATGGCCTTTTGCCCTTGCTTTAATGCAATCCTGAATCCATCAACGTTCAAAAGCTTACCACATATATACAATCTGAGGCTTTAAAGCTGAACAGAGGGAGGGAGTAAGTGCGAAATATCGCAATCACCAAGCCGTTGATGAATACCTGAAACCGTCTGTTTCTAGCTGGACTTGCATTCGGTACAGCAGACATGCTAGTATGCTTATTATTGAATGTATTGGTAGTAAGGATATGGCGGCTGGATTTCCCAGTGCGTGTATTCCTCTGACACAGAGTAGCAAGGCTCAGGAAGGCTGACTTTTGCTGCTTACTAAATGTGTCAGATCTTTTATTAATCTCTATGAAGGAGGAACCATGAAACGCTTAGCTCTACTTCTGATGTTGTTGTGCAGCGCCCCTGTAGCCGCATTTGCCCTTGAGGCCAATCAGGCTGCTCAGGAAGGGCGTTTTTTCATCAACCCAAAGGTTGGAGGGCTGCACAGAGAAAGTACTGCGGGGTATAATCCCGCCGTAAACTACACCCTGGCTGGTGGGTACAACTACTCTGCTAATCTCAGTAGTTACATAGATGTATCCTGGGCACCACAGCGCAGTGGTCAGGACAGTGATCTCTTTACCGCTTCCATTGGTGGACTGTACCACTTTCTGCCAAAACAGAGTTTAGTGCCTTACGTTACTGCCGGCGCAGGTTATCTTGGGATAAACGGCAAAGACGGTCTGAGTGATGAAAATCAGGCGCAGTTTAACTATGGCGCTGGGCTTAAGTACTTTTTGAGCAAAGACATTGCCCTTAACGCAGAGGCAAAACATATGCTCGATACCAGTGGGAAGCCCAACAGCTTGTTGTACCAAGCTGGCCTAGTGGTTTACCTGGGTAAGTAGAACTGAAATGGACGGCGCATGACCTCGGTGTTTTTGCAACATAACTGCATAACACTTGAGTAGCGCTCTTATCGAGTGCGCCATCCGTTTACCCTCGAAGCCCTTCTTCCGCTGAGTTTTCAGCTCTCGGTTGAAGGGCTTTTTTGTTTTGGAACCACAAGGTCTGTATCAACGGATATCAGAGGCGGGTAGACTCGTTCTTATGCCCAGACCACTTGGGTAAAGTGTCACCCACATCTATAACCCGCTGGCCATAGAAAAGGTGGCAGGTGGGTTTGAAAGAATCGGGTATCTTGCCCCCTGGCTTGAAATCGAACAGGGCAGGGAACGCAAGCCACATCCTCCTCCCTTCATCGGCAATCAGGCTTCCACACTGGCTACAGCTGACCTTGCAGGGCAAGATCCGCTCATGCACATCTTGCTCGCTATTGTAAAAGCGCAACAGCTCCAAGCCAGCGGTGAAGCGCACGTGATGTTTATGGAATATGGCCGCCCATTGCATGGGGGCACCATGCAGTTTTTGACATCCGCGGCAGTGGCACAGCTTAGCATCCACGGGTTCAGCGCTCACCTCGTAGCGAACCCGACCACAAAAGCAGGTGGCGCGATACTTTGGGAGAAATGTCGCATCATCAAGGAAAGCATATGGGGGTCCAAAGCTTTTTTTCGCGCAAAGCATCATAGATCCTTTCAGTGAATAGCGGGGTAAATCTGCAGTTTTCTAGCAAGTTCCGCAGGTAAACCTTCTAAGATAATTTAGTGTTGCTCCTTACTCTTCCTTGTAAAGCCTGCCCAAGCTCATGGGCGCATCCATGTGGAAGTGCAGGGCAACAAAAGAGGCATGGTTGCATGTTTAATTATAAGAGCATACAGAGGCTCTTGCGTTGGTGAGTCGCGCTGATGTTAGGGGTGCAGAGAGGTTGAAATCAGCGCTGGCATATTGTGCTTAAAGATCTACTATAATAGAGTGTATCTACTCAACTTACGACAAGAAAGGTGATTGAACTATGAGCACAGTAGGCGCGTACACCCCTCCCAAGGTATGGACTTGGGATGCAGGAAGCGGCGGAAAGTTTGCCAGCACCAACCGTCCAGTGGCTGGGGCAACCCACGAAAAAGAGCTCCCTCTTGGTAAGCATCCCTTGCAACTGTACTCGCTCGCTACCCCTAATGGCATAAAAGTCACCGTGATGTTGGAGGAGCTTTTGGCGTTGGGGAAGAATGAAGCGGAATACGATGCGTGGTTGATCAACATTTTAAAGGGCGATCAGTTTGGCAGTGGCTTCACAGAAATTAACCCAAACTCCAAGATCCCTGCATTGCTCGATCAGAGTACATCCCCACCTACACGCGTGTTTGAGTCTGGGGCAATATTGTTCTATCTAGCAGAGAAGTTTAACGCTTTTCTTCCGACTGAGTCCGCCGCAAGGGCTGAATGTATGTCGTGGTTGTTCTGGCAGATTGGGAGTGGTCCTTTTCTTGGGGGAGGGTTTGGGCACTTTTATGCGTATGCACCGCAGAAGCTTGAGTACCCTATAAATCGCTATGCGATGGAAGTGAAACGTCAATTGGACGTATTGGACCGAAATCTGGCTTCACGCCGTTACCTGTGTGGCGCAGACTACAATATTGCAGATATGGCAAATTACCCCTGGTATGGCGCATTGGTAGAAGGAAAGCTGTATGGTGCCGCAGAGTTTCTGGATGTGAAGTCCTACACGAATGTGGTTCGGTGGGCGCAGGAAATCAGTGCACGCCCGGCGGTACAGCGAGGGCAACGGGTTAATCGTATTTGGGGTGATGAAGAGGATCAGCTCCCGGAGCGCCACGCCGCAAGTGACCTTGACTAGTTTAAGAGCGGGGTGGCATGCCCCTTGAGCTTCCCTGGAGTAACGTTGTGATCTCTATTAAAAAGGGGATATGGGTTGTGCGCAAACATCCCCCTCTATCACGGGGCAGCGTAAAGCCTCGCCCCATAAAACCCCATAATACGTAATAATGCCTCATTGTTCGAAGGAAGCAGTAGATGGATATTAACGTACTTCTCCTCCATGGATCTTTTGTCCTGTATGGTATCAGCGTTTTGCTCTACGTCGCCAACGCACGCCTGCACTGGCCAAGGCTGCATCAGCTTGCTCTCGGCTCGGTACTTGTTGCTTTTGGGGGTCAAAGTTTATACCTAGGGCTGCGTTGGTTTGCTGCTGGCTACCTGCCGGTCACCAATTTATTTTCAACCATGTTTTTCTTTAGTTGGTCACTTGCTGCGACCTATGTGTATTTTGAGTGGCGCTATCGCCTCGCCGGCGCGGGTCTGTTTGTGATGCTCCTCAATCTAATCCTGTTGTACATTGCCCTTCCACGAGATCCAGCTATCCCCGCGCTGATTCCAATGCTGGATACGCCGTTGTTCACTTTGCATGTTGCCTTTTCTTTTCTCGGCTATGCCCTGTTTGCCATGGCGTTTTCTTTAGGGGTGCTCTATCTCTTGCAGCGCAAAACCTCGGCACTGCTGTTGCCGTCGAGCGACATGCTGAAGCAACTCAACGAAGAGGCTGTTTTTCTTGGTTTTTGCTTCTTTACCCTCAGTATGCTTTTCGGGAGTTATTGGGCCTATGTCGCATGGGGATATTACTTTTCGTGGAATATTAAAGCGCTGTGGTCTGCGTTGATTTGGCTCTATTTTGCGGGGATGTGTCACGCCAAGTTTATCGGTCGCTGGCAAGGCACCGGCTATGCGTGGCTCTCTATTGTAGGGTTTGTCCTCGTGCTTTTTACCTATCTAGGGATCGGTTTGCTTATGAACAGCAACCATCCCCTTGCATAAATATGGTCAGGAAACAAAAATGTTGCGTCAAATTTGGAAGTTTTGCTGTTCGGCGAAGGCCACCATTATCTTCTCTAGTGTAACAACGCTTGTCGCTATTTTTGGTTCAGCACAAATTATGCACAACCCCCAGTTGTTCAGTACCATGGACAGCAAGCCTCTGCTGGAATGGTGGAACGGGTATCTGCCGCAGGCAAACGTTTACAGTCTCTGGATACCTCTATGTAGCGCGCTCATCGTGCTGTTGTGCCTGAACACGCTGTGTTGTTTTATTGACTGGATCTATCACCTGAGGAGCCGGTGGAGAAAGGTGGGCGAATATCTTATTCACCTTGGTTTCATCCTTGTGGTTATCGCTTACGCCTGGGGGAGTATTTACGGGATGCGCAGTAGCAACAACAGTATTGCCGAAGGTGAGCTGATCGGCGTTCCCTCAATGAGCGGTTACTTTTTGCGCCTCAACAGTTTTGTCCCGCAGTTTGCCCCCTCGGGACGTCCTGTTGATATGTTGAGCAACATAACCCTGCTCAAGGGGGATCAGGAGCTGAAAACCACAACCGTGCGCTTCAATCATCCGTTAACCTACGGGGGCCTTGCGGTGTTGCCAGGATCGTACACACAACAGGCGGTTGGGTTTAGTTGTGTCATCAACAATCAGCAGGTTGAGCTTAAACAGGGGAGCACACACGTACTGCCAGCAGGTGCGCACGTAAATGTGCTGGAATTTTATCCAGATATTCAATATGCAGGACGAAACAGCGCGGCCAATATGCCATTGCGCAACCCTGCTTTTTTACTTGAATTAAATAGTTCGGCAGAGGAAAGAAAAACCCTTTGGTATGTTGTTAAACAGGGGGTACCCCAACAGTTATTAAGCGCCGGTTTTGCCCCCCAGCGTTTAACTCCAGTGTATAAAAACTACAGTCAACTGACTATCAATCGCGATCCCGGCGCTCCTTTGGCTGCAGCAGGTGGTATCGCTATGGCGTTAGGTGTTTTGCTAAGCCTACGCTCTTTTTATGTGAAACGTTTCCGCAATAACCACATCCATTTCCACTTTTAAGTCACGACCATGTTCCATGACCCTGGGTCAGATACGCGAAGGCGGTAGGCTAAAATCTTTGTAAAACCGCTCAGTCGTGACGGAAAACTTTCGGCTCTAACTGATGACGATTGAGTAATTTATAAAATTCGGTGCGATTACGTTTTGCCAGGCGCGCCGCATGGGTGACATTTCCCTGGGTCATTTGCAATATGTGCACTAGATAGTTTCTCTCAAATTCACTTTGTGCGTCAGCCAGCGCGATAATTTCCCCAGTCTTACCCCGCAACGCCTTCGATATCTGTGCTTCCGAGATAATAGGGGTCACGGTTAATACGGCAACCTGTTCAACAACATTTATCAATTGGCGGATATTCCCCGGCCAGGGTGCCATCATCAGAACATCCATGGCTTCGTGAGAAAAGGATTTAGCTACACAGTTTTGCGAACGTTTTCGCACTTGTTGCAGAAAATGATTCGCCAACAATGGAATATCCTCCCGGCGTTCACTGAGCGGCGGTAGTTCCAGCATGACCACATTGAGCCGATAATACAAATCTTCACGGAAAGTCCCCGCCTGGATCGCCGCATCAAGATCGGTATGGGTTGCAGAAATAACCCTCACATCGACAGGTATGGATTGTGTCCCACCAATCGGCCGAACTTCTCCCTCCTGAAGCACACGCAGCAATTTTGTCTGAAATTCAAGCGGCATATCGCCAATCTCATCGAGAAACAAAGTCCCTCCATCAGCAGCTTCGATTAATCCAGTACGATTAATATCCGCTCCAGTAAAGGCCCCTTTGTGATGACCGAATAATTCCGACTCCAGCAGATTATCAGGTATAGCAGCGCAGTTGATCGCGACAAACGGCTTTTCATGGCGCGGTCCGACATTATGAATTGCGCGCGCAAGTAACTCCTTACCGGTCCCGCTATCACTCTGGATAAGGATGCTGACCTCACTTTGGGCGATCCGTTGTGCTTGTTTCAGCAACTCTTCTACCGCCGAGTTCTGCGAAATTATCTCACTGCGCCAGCTGAGGGGAGCATGCTTGCTGACCCTTTCCATTGCGGGATAACATTGGCCCAGAGCGGTCTTGATATTCAAGATTAATTGATGGCTATCAAAAGGTTTGGTCAGATAACTGAAGACCCCTTGGTGGGTCGCCTCAACGGCATCCGGAATCGTTCCGTGAGCAGTTAAGATGAGAACCGGCAAGGAAAGATATTTTTGTTGTACCGCATGGAAAAACGCCAATCCGTCCATCCCTTCCATCCGCAAGTCGGTAATAATTAAATGTGGATGAAAAACTTCAAGCAGACCCAGGGCCTGCTGTCCACTGTTGGCGGTTTCAACCTTGAATTCAGCGGCCTCTAGGCGCAACGACAGCAATTTCAACAACCTGTAATCGTCATCAACCAGTAGAATTTTATTTTGGCTCATGGGGTATCTTGTCCGTTGAAGGGGTACTGATTTCCTGCTCCCTAGCATCAATATTTCTATCGATATTCTTCAGCTGTTTCAGTTTTAATTGTGCGTCTGTTAATTGCTCCGATATTTTTAAAGAGGCAGCGCGTTCTTGCTGCAACTGTATTTCTAATGCCTGCTGATCATTGCGTACTTTTTTACGCCATTGAACTTCGTCAGCCAGTAACCGTGAAACTTGCATGTCTTGAATCGCTAAAGTTTCCTCGTTTGCAAGAATATTCTTGAGTAACTGCTCGACCTCGGCATCATTTTCTAATCTGAATTTCGGCTCTCCAAGCAGCATCGCTAAGCGTAATTGGTCACAGCTAGTCCCAGCAAGATTCAAACGACTGCGCAACAAGATCAGCTCCTGCTCCAATTCATCCACAGACATCTGGCTGAGCATTTCACGGTAGTTCAACATCCCGCCGCATTGACTGACTTTTTTGTTGGCCAACGGCGCACAAGCAGAAAGCATCCAGAACAACCCTATCAACAACAGGGGCAAAAAAAACTGTGTTCGATTGATTCCATTACTCATTGACTTCTCCATTTAACGTACCTAAATGAGTAGATAAACAAACCCTGAGGTGTGCGCCTTGCACTGAGTCCATGACCTGAATACTGCCATTGTGCAAACGAACATAGCGTTGGGCAATGGCCAGACCTAAACCGGTTCCTTTGACAGGCCCATTGGTTTTTTGCTGGCCCTGGAAAAACGGTTCAAAAACCTGCTGACGACTTCCTGTATCAATGCCCACACCCTGATCAATGACATCCAGACAAGCAATATTGTCTTCTATACCGAGTTTGATGTGAATTTGCGCAGCATCCGGCGAATATTTAATCGCATTAGACAGCAAATTGTCGATCACCGCCCGTAATTGTTCAGGCTCTCCCGTTACCTCTACGGGATGAATCTCTGTGACAACTTGGATGTGACGCGGCAGCATTGCCAGTTGGTGTTTTTTGATGACTTCATAGAGAACCCCTGACAAATCGACGAGTTGAAGTTGCGAAGGTCGATCCTGCGCCATGGCAAGATTGAAATTTAACAAGCCTTCAACCTGCGACTGCAGTTGCAGGCTGCTTTCTTGCAGAATATCCACCACTTCAGTTTGTTTCTCATTGAGCGGTCCAACAACTTTATCACATAACAACTCCGCACCTTCACGTATAAGAGTCAGCGGAGTTTTTAATTCATGTGATACATGTTGTAAAAAAATAAGTTTCTGCTGATCCAATTCGGCCAACCGTTGACGCATCCAGTCCAGTTGTTCTCCTAATTCACGAACATCCTGAGGCCCAGATACCAACACTGGGGTCCCCAGCTCCCCCGCCCCCAAGCGCCGGATGGCTTTTCCCAGGTTACGCAACGGCCTCGTTATTAATACGCTGAAAATTGCTGCAAAGATTAATGCCAGAGGTGTTAACGCCATAGCCTGCCATAACAACATCCGTTGCACACCTTCAATCTGCAGATTTATGGCCTTACTATCAGCAACAATCCCTTCTGTTACAGCTCCGGGCAGCGAGCGAACAATCTCTGCCAATTTATGTGTTGAGCCAAGCCTTTGTATATCATTCTCTGGTAAGGAGGACCATTTTTCCAACTGTCCAGACATAGCCGCTTCTCGTTGCGTGAGCATTTTAAGCTGGTCCGATAAATCCGAGGTTATCGGTAAAGTCGACAAACGTGCGATAGCACCAAGGAATTGCTCTCGCTGTAACTGGTAACGATCAAGCAAAACCGAATCATGTAAAACACCATATTGTTCGGCACTGCGTTCCATGCTCAACGCCTGCGTAGTGATCAGCCGACCGGCCTCAACTGCCTGGGCAGAATCGCGCACGGTTTTCCGCATTAGCACTGCCAACTTGTCAACCTGAAAAACCGTACCGCTTAGAGCAACCATCAATGGAGTGACAACCAAAAAAAAACCCAACAAAGTAAGTTGACGAATCGAGCTGGCGAACCTTAGTCTCATTTTGCCCCCATTGAAAACCATATAATTCTTCATGATTCCGTAAAGTTAAACATGATGTCGCTAAATAGAGACAGATCGAAACCATGCTTTGGCGCCATTTACCTGATTTTCGTTAAAAACACTGTCTCCATACGACGACAGTTTAGTCCAAAAATCAGGATGCGACGGAGACTGAAACACTCTAAGTGACTGAATACTAAAAGAATACATAGTATTGGCACGAGGATTGCTGTAGTTACCTCTAGTTCCTAATTAATCGCATAGAGCGGTTAATAAACTAACTTTAGAATGGTGAGAATGTTATGTCAAAAAATTAAATGACCGTTGCGCTGGCAGTTCTTGCTTCTAAGTACTGTTTTTGCTGGTGATACCTTTACCAATCTTGATGTCGATGAAAATGGTGAACGGATCGTTGAAGAATTTGCCAAATACGAAGTCGAATAAGCAAAAGGTTTAAAGTCGAACAGACGGTTTTACCCTGTTATCTATCTGGGCTGCTAAATGGATGAAAACTTGAGAGAGCCCTGTTTCTGAGCAAACGCACGGTTTTCTTTCCTGATCTTGCATTATTAAAATAAGTTCGTCATTCCAGCGAAAGGTGAGTTCAAAAACTAGGCAAAACCTTTGGATATCCTCTTTTGCTGAGATGTTGGGTTCAAAGAACCGAACCCGTGTGGAAGTTTAATATTCATCAGGAAAGAAGTTATATCTTTGGTTAATTTCAACCTAGTGTTCAGTGCGCAAATACTGAAAAATAAAAATTAATTTAATGCGTAAACGGAGGTTATTGTGTCCATTTTTAGGTTTGAACGAGTAGCAAAGGATGACCCTCGTATGGCAGAACTTTTTCGCTTACGCTATCAAGTTTATTGTGTTGAGCGTGGATTCGAGTCGCCGGAAGACCATCCTAATGGACTGGAATTTGATGAATATGATCAGTATTCCAGTCACTTTTGTGCTGTAGCTATAAGGACTGGCAAGATTATTGGTACCATTCGAATTGTCCATGATTCACCAATCGGTTTACCTATTGAACGTTACTGTGAACTTGATGCTGAAACAAAGTTTTCTGGCAACCCTCAGAGGGTCGGCGAGATTTCTCGTTTAGCCATTAGTAAAGATTTTAAACGACGTGAAAAAGACAAGGCAATCCATGCCGCAGCTGGCGTAGATTTAATTGAAGACAATCATTTATATAAAGAACGTCGTGCCTTCGAAGGGCGTATTGTGGCAGGGTTACAGCAATGTGTTTATCAAGAGAGTCCCAAGCTGGGATTAACTCACATGTATGCTGCAATGTCGAGAGGGGTGTTCTGTTTGGTGAGTCGCTGGGGGGTAGCCTGGACTAAGGTTGGCGAACAAGTTGAATATCATGGTTTGCGTGGACCTTATTTAGCCGCTGTGGTGCCTCACAAAATGTAAATGTTTTATAAGACGGGTTGGCATCGAATAGCGGTTTTTATCCACCATGACAGTCGCGTATTTATCCATCTTGCTGGAAAAACTATGGTGTCAGGCTTGCAAGATGGTAAGTTGATGCTATCCTTTTCCCATGCCACGTAAACCTCGTATCCATTATCCAGGTGCGCTTTACCACGTCATGCTACGCGGCAATGGCGGCTGTGATGTCTTTGCCGATGCCAAGGACCGGTATCGCTTTTTTCTGCTTTTGCAGGAAATGGTAGAGCGGTTCGGGTGTCGTGTTTATGCCTACAGCTTGATGGACACCCACAT
>Ga0265295_1006010_pt1 | contig 14980 bp, 11 predicted proteins | sample Munlansysbiofilm_FD_192503 | JGI IMG/M metagenome (GOLD analysis project Ga0265295, IMG submission 192503) | Leachate microbial communities from a municipal landfill in Southern Ontario, Canada - Methane capture system biofilm | ecosystem: Engineered > Solid waste > Landfill > Unclassified ... | reverse complement strand
GCGCGTAGGGGTGAGGTTCAAAAACGCGATGCGGTACGCCGTGCGCAACCAAGTCGATGGAGCAGCCGTAAGCGGCGGCGAAATCTTCTTGCGAGACTTCTTTGCTGTCATGGAAATACAAGCGGCGGTTCAAACACGCGATTTTATCCATGTGAGCCGAGACCGCGCCGATATCGTGACTGATGACGATAACAGCCATCTTTTTTTTCAATTCGTCCAGTATACGATAAAGCTCGTCTTGCATGAAAGTGTCCAAACCGGTATTTGGCTCGTCCATGAGCAAAAATTTCGGGTCGTTGGAAAGCGCGCGCGCAATAAAAACGCGTTGACGCTGACCGCCGGAAATCTCGCCGATTTGAGCGTCTTTGTAATCGCTCATGCCGACGATTTCAAGCGCTTTGAGTGCCGCTTCGTTATCTTCTTCGGAATAGCGACGAAATAATCCGGCGCGTTTCAGGCGTCCGGTCAAAACGATTTCCATCACATTGATTGGAAAATCAAAATCGAATTTGCTGTATTGCGGCACATAGCCGATGTATTGCCTTGCTTTTTCGGGCGGCAATCCGAAGACGGATATTTCTCCTTTTGAAATCGGAATGAGTCCTAAAACGGCTTTTAAAAACGTTGTTTTGCCGCCGCCGTTTGGGCCGATGATTCCGAGAATTTCGCCGGGACCTTGAATTCGAAGAGAAACGTCTTCTAAAACGACGTGGTCGTCATATTTGACCCAAAGATTTTGGACATTTAAAATCGGGGTGCTTTTTGAAAATAAATCGGGGTGTGATTTCATTAAGATTCCTCGTTTGAGTCCTCCGGCAATATCATTTCTTCGTGCACCAAAACCAAATGAATAAAATTGTAAAACGGTCTTGGCACACGGCGTTATGAACGGGAGTAATAAAGACAGCAAAGTCCGTTTTCAACAACTTTTTGTAAAACGGATCTCTTTAAAATTTTTTAATCATTCCAACGCCCCGATTATTTTTGTTCAAGGACATCCGAGGAGGCATGCGCACTCAAATTAAACGGATAGGATCAAGAACCAAATAAAAGATATTATAAAATTATCCGGCGCATACCATATAAACCGTAGCGGAACAATTGGAAATGATTTTTCGAATGAGTTTTTTTCCATTTTATTTTATTTTATTTTATTTTATTTTACACCGATTACGTAAAGACATATAATAATATTATTTTTAGTATATGATTTTCGGATGTCTTTCATTTAATATCGGAGGGTTTGAACGGATTTTATTTGATTTAAAGGAATCCGAACAATTTTTGACGGGATTGAATCCATTTAACTTCCATTAACTCCCGTCGCGGAATCACCTCAATTCTTCGGCTAAAATCCAACCGACCTCCCTTGTGTTTTCAACATAGTTTTTCGCGAGCGGATCAATGATGAAAACTTCGCCGCCAAATCCTTGTGCAATTGCGGTCGCGCCTGTGACGCTGACTTGTTCTTGAACGAAAATGACGGAGATGTTGTTTTCTTGAGCGATTTGAATGAAGTTGACGATGTCTTTTGGCGCCGGCTCTTTGCCGTCGACTTCAACGGAAATTTGCGTTAAATTGTAATCGCGGGCGAAATAACCCCACGCGGGATGGTAAGTCATGAAATTTCGCGTTTTTAAATCGGAGAGTTCGGCCTCAAGTTCGGCGTCCAACTCTTGGAGCTCGATGATGTAAGCGTCGGCGTTCTCGCGATAATAGGAAGCGTTTTTCGGGTCCGATTCCGCAAGTCCTTGGTATATGTTTTCAACCATAATAACGGCGCATTTCGGAGATGTCCAAATGTGAGGGTCGGTGGAGTTGCCGTTTTGAATCAGCGTGAGATTCTCGGAAGAATTGATGACCGTCATGTTCGGATTCAATTCCGTAAACGTATTCATATGGTTGGTTTCAAACGGCTCTCCCGACCCGAGTTGTACATAAATATCGGCCTTGGACAAGTCTTCCAATTGACGGGGGGACGGGTCGTAAGTGTGTCCCGCGCCCGCCGGAATCATGGAAAAGGCGATAACTTTATCGCCGCCGACTTTTTCAATAAATTCGGTTTGCGGAACGACGCTTGCTGCGACCGGTATTTTGCTTCCGTTTAATATTTGATTCAAGGATTCGTCATCTAACGGATCATAAGAGGCGTTTGGGTCGCCATGGTCATGGTCGTCTTCATTGTCATGGTCGTGACCAAGCTCTCCCAAATCCAAACAGCCGGAAAAAGAAACGGCTGTCAAAACCAAGAGGAGAACAGCGGTCAAAAAGAATTGCGTGGTTTTTAAATTCATATTTAATCCCTGAAGGTGATGTTTTTGAAAGGATGGATTCATTTATTTTAAACTGTTTTTTAAATTCGAATTTTTTAAATTCTGTTTTTTTTTAATTCTATTGATTCTCTTTCAGAATTTTGGCACCATGCCAAATTTTTCCAAGAAACGATTTAAATTTTTGGCAAACCCCAAAAAAGAGAGAAAATCGATAAAATCGATAAACTCCGGCGGGTATTGTGATATCGGCGTTATTCATTTTTATTGTCTTTTAGGGTTATCGGCGCTCGAGTTTCATGAAAACAGGAATCATGATTTATGTGTGCTTCTTCGCCGAATTTAGCACAGCGGGAAATCGTCGGGTGCCCCATTGAGGAGCAGATGCGGTCAATCGCTTTTTTTGAAAAAAACGACTCGACTCGAGAGGTTTCGTCACAGGAATCTTCCGGAGATAAACCGTAATGAGAAAGCATTAAACCGAGGATTTGATGTCTTTTGACGCAAAATTCCGCGTATTTTTTTCCGTAACCGGTCAGTTTGACGCCGTGATAGGGAATGTGTTCTGCGTATCCGTCTTTAACAAGTTCTGCAATCAACTTTGTCACCGTGGAAGGATCGACGGCAAACTCTTCCGAAATTTCGGTGGTTCGAACAAAATCTTTTTTTGCGAGCAGAAATTTGAGATAAGAAACTTTGCGCGGACTGAGTTCAAGACCCGTTATTTTTTCAAAAGGCGGCTGAATCATTAAGAGAAAAATGGGTTTTCAAATATATAAATGTATCTGAAAGTTTGGCATGGTGCCAAAATCAAGCACGTTTAAATAAAACGGGTTTTGAAAAAGAAACGGCGGGAATCAATTCGTTCGGACCTTATTTTTCAAATAAATCGTTCGTCCAAAATTAAAAACAAGAAAACGGATTTTCTTTCTTCGTCTCCCTGTCTGTCGGAAAAGCAAGCCTTTTTAAATAAGAGAAACCATGGCAATGGAAAAATGAGAGGTCCGTCATGAAACAAACCGTGTTCACCCCGATGAGGAAAGCGAATTTATTGCTTTTAGCTGTTGTTTTTGTTTGGGGAATGTCTTATTTGTTTACGAAAAAAGGGCTTTTGACGATGGAACCGTTCACGTTTTTGGCGCTTCGGTTCGGAATCGGCTTTTTGATTGCGGCCCTTCTTTTTTCAAAACAGGTTTTAAAAACGAATAAAAAAACATTCATCGGAAGCGCCATATTAGGATTTTTCTTATTCCTGACGCTGGGATTTGTTTATTTCGGCCTTCAGTACACAACGATATCAAACGCCGGTTTTCTCGGCAGTTTGACGGTTATTTTTGTTCCGATTTTATCCGCCCTGATTTACAGAAAACTCCCGGAAAAGAAAATCCTCATCGCAAGTATAACCGCGCTCATCGGTATCGCTCTTTTAACGTTGGAAAGCAAATCCGGATTCGGGATCGGAGATTTGACATGTGTTATTGCCGCTGTCGCTTATTCGTGTCATATATTAATCGCAAAAAAATTGACAAGCCTGAAAGAAATAGACACGCTGACTCTCGGTGTCAATCAGCTCGGATTCACTTGTTTGTACGGCATCCTTTGCGCTTTTCTTTTTGAATCGCCCCAAATACCGCAAACCGGAGAAGCGTGGACGGCTATTTTGTTCCTGGCTGTTTTTTGCACGGCGTTTGGTTTTACCGGACAAGTCGTCGCGCAGAAATACACGACGCCGGCACACGTCGGGCTGCTCTTTTCACTGGAGCCGGTTTTCGCTTCCATTTTCGCTTACCTGTTTGCGTCCGAACAACTCCTGCCGATTCAAATTTTGGGCGCCGTCATCGTGTTTTTAAGCGTTTTGTTTGTGGAAGCGGATTTAGGGGAGCTCAAAGAAAAAAAAGAGGGGAATAAAAACGGAAATTGAAAAAAAATTAAAAAAAGAAAAAGGATTTGCACGTTTTTCAGTCTTGTTGAAAAAAAAGAGCGAATCCTCATTTTTTAAAATTGTTGAAAAAAAAGAGCGAATCCTCATTTTTTAAAATTGTTTTTTATTGGAATGTTTTTCGGCCAATATTTTTATGTACGCGTTCACCTCGGATTTGGACGGAATCGGCGTTTCTTTGCACGCTTTTGAAAATGCCTGAATGTTTTTAAGGGGCGTTTTTTCGGGAACATCGCAAGCGGTTCCCGCGATATTAACGCCTTGGCGAATAACGTCAACGGTTTCTTGATAAACGTCATCCGGCGTTCCGTTCGGGAAAAGAGTGATGACATCCAAATTGCCGTAAGTTGACACTTTGTCGCCCAAATGCTGTTTGGCGTACCAAACGGGAACGACTTTGTCAAAGGAAAAACATTCGACACCGGAATCGGCAATGTGGTCCAACATCGGTTTTGTGTTTCCGCAAATATGCAAAACAGACGGCGCGCCCGATCCTTTCCTCATCCGTTTTATGGAAGGCAAAACAAATTCTTTATACATGTCGCCGGACAATAAGTCGCCCGAAGACGTGGGGTCAACCGGAAAAAGAATGTCTGCACCGTGCTCGACCATAAGTTTTTGATAATCAATCACAAAATCCGTTAATTTATCGACCAGCGTGTGCACTTTATCGGGGTCGCTTAAAATCCACATGAACAAATCATCGACTCCGGCCATGTGCCCGGCAATGGTGAACGGACAGACGGTTGTCGGCATAAGCGCCAAGTCTTCTCCGTATTTTTCTTTTAAAATTTCCAAGGATTTCAAAACGACCGGAATTCGTCCGAGTTCTTCGATTTTATCCGGAACGGCAAAATCGTCGGGGTCTGAAACGGTGTGAACTTTAATCGGCGGGCGGTCCGCTTTTTTCCAATCCAGCCCCGCGCCGAGAACTTCCGCTTCAAGAGAGATGTCAAACGGCAGAGTTGTTCCGTCAATTCCGCACATTTCATGAGGCGCTGCGGCCATGTCGGCCATCATTTGCGGATTGTAATGCGCCTTTGGATACGTGGCGCCGACGGCATTCATCATGTCAATCGTCGTCATAACGAGTCCGTTGGCCGATGATGCGCGGTCCAAATCTTGTCCGCGGACGGCGGCAAGAGCTCTTTGTACGGCTGTCATTTCTTTAACCATAATATAACCTCCATGATTCATAAATGAAAGAGATATGAAAAATCGCAAATTGTTGCGACAACACACACAAAAAATCATATTCGCTTCCCCTCATGTCCGAAGAAAAATTAAAAAAATGTCGGGGATTTTCGTGAATGATTTTTACACAATAATAACATTTGTATTTAGAATATATAAATCTATAGAAAATGACGGATTAAAACGGTTTGGAATAAAAAAGAGAAAGAAGAGAAACAGAAAAGAAAAGAAAAGAAGAGAAACAGAAAAGAAGAGAAACAGAAAAGAAGAGAAAGAAGAAAAAAGAGAAAAACAAAAAAAGAAAAGAAAGAGAAATCACCAAATAAATGGAATCAATCGGTATTTGACTTTTTCCATATATTCAAGATACCCGTCTAAATCCTCTTTGAGCATTTTTTCTTCCACCGGAATTCGAAAAATCAATAAAACGGACAAAACAATTCCGATGATGAGTCCGACCCCGGATCCGAGAAACACGGGCACGCCGATAAAAAGCGTTATGTTTCCGAAATACATTGGATGCCGAATAATTCCATAAACGCCGGTTGAAATGACTTTTTGCCCTCGCTCCTCTTGAATGCGAAGCTCAGACGACAAAAATGAGTTTTGTTTGACGCTGCTGTATAAGAAAAAAGAAGAAAGGAGAAACAAAAGAAATCCGGCAAGCAAAACGACAAACGAAACATCTCCCGTCCATCCATAACGCACGGCATCCAGCGGCATAATAAAGAACCACACAATATACAAAACCATAAGGAGCGACACAAAAAATTTGTTCCACATTTTTTGATTTTCATATCCGGTCGGATTGGTACGTTCTTTTAAAAGCCTGAGGTCATTTTTCCATAAACGAATCGGAATGGAGAAAAAGAGGAGAACATAAATGATATTAAAAATCCAGCCGGAGATAAAATGAATGGTTCCGGCAAGGAGGAAAAAAATTACGGTTGAGAAAAAAGGGAAGAGGAAATAGAGAAGAAAAAGGATGAGAGAGGGGGATTCGTCGGGGGGATTTTTGTTTGAGTTTGAAGGCATAGAAATCACCGGATACGGATCATATAATAGCTTGTCGTTTAAGGTAATTAAAACTCACGAAATTATAATATAAATAAGAATGCATTTCATAATTATGTTAAAAGAAGGGATATATGAACAAATAATAAATTCAAAAATTAAACCAGATATTGACTATTTGGAAGAAAATTTTGAGATTGGAAAAGAAAAACTGGATATTGAAGAAGCCAGAAAAATATTATCTTCATATATTTCAGAAGTGACAAGAAAAGCATTGAAAATGTTACGTGAAAAAGAAAACGATAAAGCATTGTTAAAACAGATTGAAACATGTAATGAAATGATAGAAGCCCTTTCAATTGCATTAAACGACGAGGAATTCAAATCGTTAAAAGTTGAAGAAAGTGGGGAAATATTAACGCATGTTTATTCAAAAATGAATCAAATCAAAAAGAAAAAAGTCATTCGGCCCATAACCCCATTATCTCAAAGTTCTCTTTTTACAGGATCCCTTTCTGAACCCGATATGATGAGTGAATTAAAAAAAGAGATATTATCAGCCAATTCAATTGACTTTTTAATTTCATTTATAAAATGGAGCGGTTTACGATTATTGTTAGATGAGCTCAAAGTTTTTACAGAAAATGGAGGAAAACTCCGAGTTATTACAACAACATATATGGGCGCAACGGACCCCAAAGCAATTTTAGAATTGAGTCAATTAAAAAATACAGAAATCAAAATATCTTATGACACAAAAAGAACCCGACTACATGCAAAAGCTTATTTTTTCAAAAGAGAAAGTGGATTTACAACAGCATACATTGGCTCATCTAATTTATCCAACTCTGCCATGACGTCAGGATTAGAATGGAATTTAAAAGTTACAGAAAAAGATTCATTTGACATTATCCAAAAATGTAACGCCACATTTGAAAGTTATTGGAATGATAAAGAGTTTAAAGGATTTAATTTTGAAAACAAAGAAGATGTTCAACTTTTAGAAATGTCAATAAAAGGGAATCAAATAAAAACAGAAGGGATACAATACACTTTTGACATTACCCCTTACAATTACCAAAAAGAAATATTAGAAACATTAAAAACGGAAAGAGAAGTCTTTGGAAGAACTAAAAACCTACTTGTTGCAGCAACAGGTGTTGGAAAAACCGTAATTTCGGCATTTGATTATAAAAGATTTCGAAAAGAAAAACCAAATGCAAAACTTCTTTTTGTGGCCCACCGAGAAGAAATTCTGAATCAGAGTCTTACAACGTTTCGAGCGATTTTAAAAAACAATAACTTTGGAGAAATGCAAGTTGGAAAACACAAAGCGTCCCATCCAGACCATTTATTTATCAGTATTCAAAGTTTTAACTCCTTAAAATTGTTTGAAAAAACGGATTCTGACTTTTATGATTATATAATCATAGATGAATTCCACCATGCTGCTGCTCCCTCATATCAAAAATTATTAGCACATTATAATCCCAAAATATTACTTGGATTAACAGCAACGCCTGAAAGAATGGATGGACAAAATATTTTAGAGTATTTTGAGCATACCATCGCAGCTGAAATGAGATTAAAAGAAGCCATTGACCGGAAGTTGCTCTCGCCGTTTCAATATTTTTGTATAACGGATTCCGTTGATCTTTCCCACTTGAAATGGACAAGAGGGAATTATGATACATCAGACTTAAATGAAGTTTATGTAAAAGATAGAACTCAAGCTGTACGAAGAGCAAATGACATTGTTGCAAGTCTTGAAGAGTATATAACAGATATCAATGATGTCAAAGGATTAGCATTTTGTGCAAGTGTGGAACATGCTCAATTTATGTCAGAGTTCTTTAATTCATCTCATATTTCTTCTATAGCATTACATGCAAATTCTACAGATGAAGAACGAGAAACGGCAAAGGAAAAGCTGAGAAAAGGAGAAATTCGATTCATATGTGTCAGAGATCTTTATAATGAAGGGGTAGATATTCCAGAAATAAACACAGTATTATTTTTACGTCCGACTGAAAGTTTAACAATATTTGTTCAACAACTTGGAAGAGGATTACGACTTTCAGAAGACAAAGAATGCCTAACCGTTTTAGATTTTGTTGCCCAGGCTCATAAAAATTATAATTTCCAAGAAAAGTTTCAGGTTCTTGTTGGAAAAGCGTATCATTCTATTGAATATTATGTGGAGAATGGTTTTTCAAATTTACCAAAAGGATGTTCAATTCAACTTGAAAAACAAGCTCAAGAATATATTATGAGAAATATTAAAGAGTCAAAGAATACGAGGAAATTTTTAGCTCACAGGATCAAATATTTTGAACACGATACGGGTAAAAAGTTATCCTTTTCAAACTTTTTAACGTACTATAATTTAGAACTTTCTGATTTTTATGGTCCCGCCTGTGATCGAACATTCAGAAGAATGATGGTAGATGCGGGTTTAAAAGAAGATTTTGAATGTGAAAATGAAGTGTCACTCACAAAAAAACTCTCGGGGTTATTCAAAATTAATTCAATTGAATGGCTTAAATTTTTAATTTTGTATGTAAGAAACAAGCCGGAAATTAGATCAGAAAAGGAACGTCTGATGTTGAATATGCTTTATTATACGATATATCAAGCTCCTCCTGAAAAAGAAAATTTCAATTCAATTGAAGATGGCATTTGGAAGTTTTTAGAAAATAAAGAAATTCGAGAAGAAGTTTTAGACATTTTGAATTATAAGTATGAAAAAATCGACTTTGTTCCAGAAAAAAATACATTTGACTTTGAATGTCCGCTGGATATCCATTGTAATTATTCGATGGCACAAGTAATGACAGCTTTTGGTTATTATAATGAAACCAGCCGCCCTCCTTTCCGAGAGGGGGTCAAATATTTTGAAGAGAAAAAATTAGACATTTTCTTTATAACACTCAACAAGTCAGAAAAAGACTTTTCCCCTTCAACTCTTTATGAAGATTATGCTATCAATGAAACACTGTTTCACTGGCAGAGCCAAAGCCGAACAAAAGTAGATTCTGCAACGGGGCAACGATATATAAATCACAAAAAAACTGGAAATAAAATTGCCCTTTTTGTGAGAGAATACAAAAAAGAAAATGGGTACACCTCAACATTTACGTTCCTTGGGGAATGCGAATATGTCAGTCACTCGGGGAGTGAACCCATCAGTTTTGTTTGGAAATTGGAAAAGGAAATTCCACCAAAGCTTTTGGAAAATGCAAACAAAACGATATTGATTGATTGAAATGAGAGAAATACAAAAATTATAAATACACATAGATAAAAGAATAAATAGATTGTAGATATTTTGTAAAAAAGTCAAAATGCAAGGAATAAACAATGTCAAAAACAAAAAGAAATTGGTCACGAGAAGAGACAATTCTTGCATTTGAATTGTATTGTACAATCCCAGGCAATAAAGTTACACCAGAGAATGATCAAATCAAAAAATTAGCAAAAGCAATAAAAAGAGAGCCTAATGCCGTCAAATTAAAACTGCAAAATTTTAAAAGTTATGACACTTCTTACACTCAAAACGGTCGCGTCGGCTTATCGCATGGAAGCAAAACCGATAAAGAAGTTGTTGAAGAATTTCTCCAAAATTGGGATTCTTTGGTTTTTGAAGCCAGTAAAATTAAAGAACAATATCAATTGGAAACAAAAACATCGGAGGAATCAGATCCTGACGAATCCATTGCGTTTTGTGGACCGAATGGATATGACAAAATCAGTTTTCAAAAAAGCCGCATTGGTCAAACGTTTTTTAGAAACTCATTATTTTCAGCCTATGGTGGAAAGTGTTGCATAACAGGACTTTCTGTTCCGGAATTATTAAGAGCATCTCATATCAAACCCTGGTCAAAATCAAATAATGTAAATGAAAAAACGAATCCTCAAAATGGTTTATTATTAAATGTGCTACATGATGCCGCATTTGATAAAGGGTTTATAACAATTGGTTTAGATTACAAGATTGTTGTTTCATCTCAATTAAATGAATATACAGATGAATTTACAGAAAAAGCACTTAAAAAATATTCAGGCAAAAAAATAACGTTGCCAAGCCGATTTGTTCCGGATGAAAAATTTATAAAATATCACAACGAAATTGTTTTTAAAGAAGAATGAGGAAAAAAAATGAACCGACAAGAAGAATTATCGTTTATGTTGTTGGATTATCTAACCGATTGGACGGACACAGAAAAGAATTGCTCCCCAATTGAAGAAAGTAAAGAAGCGATTAAATCATACGGTTCAAATTTTGATGAACCTGATGATACTCTTGTAAAATCATGCCTTCGTCATTTCATATGTATAATAAACCCATGGAATACAAGAGCCGCAATGCCATATATTTTAGGAGAGATGGGATTTACAAAAAGCGAAATAAAATTGTACTGGGAAAATCTTTATGATTAAAAAAAGAAACAGAATTCAAACAAATTCTATTCTTTTCATTTTCTCACAAATTCTCCTTCCCCCACTCAAACCCGGCCCTCAAAACATCCAAATTCATCGGAATCAACTTCGGTTTATCCGCAAAAGACTCGGAAATCGCTTCTTCAAACTCTTTTTCAGACAAACCCGTCGCGCCGAGAGCTAAAATGACGCCGAGCATCGCCGTGTTGGCGGCTTTTGCAGAACCGGCCGAGACGGCGATGTCAACGGCGGGGACGCAAAAAGCGCGAACGCCGGCGGGCGCGGTGTGGTTTTCAATCGAGGAATCATAGATTAACCAGCCGCCGGCTTTGACATCCTTTTCGAATTTTTCAAGAGAGGGACGATTGAGCGCGACCAAAATGTCGGGATTGTAAACGATGGGCGATCCGATGGGCTTTTTGGACAAAACAACGGAACAATTGGACGTGCCGCCGCGCTGCTCGGGACCGTAAGACGGGTACCAAGAAACGTTTTTGCCGCCGGAAATGCCGGCTTGGGCGAGCATGATTCCCATGGACAAAACGCCTTGGCCGCCAAAGCCCGCGATTTTGACCAAACAATCTTTGAAATCGGAATCGGCTTTCGCGGCTGCCGCGCTTTCGTTGACACTGAAAATCGAATCCAGCGTTTCCTTTGAAAAATCGCTCTCGGGACGAATCACGGGAGCGATTTCATTGACACGGTCTCGGAAATTGCCGAGCGGAAATTCTTTTTCCATTTGCTCGTTGATGAAGTCAATCGAACCTTGCGCGTCTTGTTTTAAATTGTTCGGACAACCCGAAAGGATTTCAACAAAAGCGTATCCCTTGCCGTCGCGCTGAATTTCAAGCGCCTTTTTAATCGCCGCCTTGGCTTTTCGAATGTGTTTGATATCGGACACCGAAACGCGCTCAATGAAAACGGGCGCGTTTAAATTGCTCAAAATCTCACACATATGAAGCGGATAACCGGCAAAATTCGGATCTCGCCCGTCCTGGCAAGTGACGGTTTTCTCCCCGATCAGCGTTGTCGGTGCCATCTGGCCGCCGGTCATGCCGTAAACCGTATTGTTGACGAAGAAAACGCACATTTTCTCACCACGATTCGCCGCTTGAATCGTCTCATTCAGACCGATGGACGCCAAATCCCCGTCCCCCTGATAAGAAATGACGACCGCGTTGTCCTGCGCGCGCGAAATGCCCGTCCCGACAGCAGGCGCCCTGCCGTGAGCGGTTTGGACATTTCCGAAATCGAAATAATAATAAGCAAAAACGGCGCATCCGACCGGACTGATCAAAACGCAACGCTCCTGAATCTCAAGATCGTCAATCGCTTCGCCGATTAATTTGTGAATCACGCCGTGGCCGCAGCCGGGGCAGTAATGGGTTGCCGTCGGCGCAGCGCCTCCTTTTCTGAAATAAACATCATTCATACTGCCCGGTTTTTGAAACACCTTTTCCTGTGTGTTTTTTGAAGAACAGCCGCATTCTTGAGGAATCGTATTCAACATGATTACACCTTCTTTTTCGCGATTTCGCGAATTTTTTCCAAGACTTTACCGATTTCAATAATATTTCCGCCGAGACGGCTGACCAATTCCACCGGCCGTTTGCACCGAACGGCAAGCATCAAATCATCCCTCATCTGCCCGGCGCTCATTTCAACCGCGACGAATGTGCATTCGCGCTCCGCCAACTTTTGAAGCTCTTTTTCGGGGAACGGGAAAAGCGTAATCAAACGGAACAAACCCACCTTAAACCCTTCCTTGCGCGCCTCATCGACCGCGCTTTTTGAAATGCGGCTGCTGATGCCGTAAGATACGAGAACGATATCGGCGTCGTCCGTCATGTATTCTTCAAAAAGAGATTCATAATCGGCAATTTTTTGATACTTCATTTGAAGCTTTTCATTAAAGGCTTCCTGTTGCGCAAAATCCAAGAAAATGGAGGTGACCAAATTTTTCTTTGTCTCCTCCGTTCCGCAAACCGCCCATTCCATATCAATGGCCGGCTCAATCGCTTCTTTTGGAAAAACGACGGGCTCCATCATTTGACCCAAAACACCGTCGGCTAAAACAATTACCGGATTTCGATATTTAAACGCCAATTCAAATCCCTTGTACGTCAAATCACACATTTCCTGAACCGAATTCGGAGCCAAAACGATGTTCTTATAATTGCCGTGCCCGCCGCCTTTAACGGCTTGATTGTAATCCGCCTGCTCGGGACCGATGTTGCCGAGACCCGGTCCGGCGCGCTGAACATTGACGATGACGGCCGGCAACTCGGCGCCTGCCAGATAAGAAATTCCTTCCTGCTTCAAACTCATTCCCGGACCCGATGAAGCCGACAACACCCGATGTCCGGCAGCCGCGGCACCGTAAACCATATTAATCGCCGCTTCTTCGGATTCGGCTTGAACGAATTTGCGCCCGGCTTTGGGGAAATAATGAGAGGCTTCATGCAAAATCTCACTGGCGGGCGTAATCGGATATCCGAAATAACAATCGCACCCCGCATACATCGCGCCGACGATGACGGCCGTGTTTCCTTTAATCAATTGAACGGTCATAATTTAAGCCTCCGTTTTTACTTTTTTGGGAACGTGAACCTCAATGGCGTTGGGCTCGGGGCACATGTAATAGCAATTGCCGCACCCGCTGCAGCCCTCTCCTTTATAAATCACATACGGATAACCGCGTTCGTTTAAAATCGTTCCCATCTCCAACACTTTTTTCGGACAATCCAAAATGCATCGACCGCAGGCTTTGCACTCGAGCGCATGAATGACCGGATAAGGAGACTGTTTTTCTTGTATATCAGACATGAATCCACCTTTTTAAAAAAAATAAATCAAAGAGAATAAACTCATTTATTTATCCTACTTGGAAGAAATAACCATATTTATAATTAATGAAGATGAGAATCGGAAAAATGAAAAAATGACAAATTAAAAAAACAGGAAATAAAACAAAACGGCACGGCAAAGAGAACAACGAGCACAGCCCGGGTGTCCGACCGTGAACGAAAAATAAAAACACGAGCCGGAACTTCAGAAAAGCCGGCGCGGCCAAAAGCCGAGACCAGATGCCTTTTTAAAAAATGCGAAATGAAAATACAAGTCGGCCGTTATAAAAAAAGAGATAAAAAAGATAATTAAAAAAAAAGATGGAAAGAAAAAAGATAATTAAAAAAAAAGATGGAAAGAAAAAAGAATTACTTTTCTTTTCCCACTCCGGCGTCTTCTTCTCGAATTTCGATGCGTCGAATCTTCCCGCTGATGGTTTTGGGGAGTTCGTCGACGAATTCGATAATGCGCGGATACTTATAAGGCGCCGTTATTTTTTTGGTGTGATTTTGAAGCTCCTTCTTAAGCGCGTCCGACGCTTTTTCTTTATACTCTTTTGTCAAAACGACGGTGGCTTTGACGACTTGTCCGCGAACCGGATCGGGAACGCCGGTGATGGCGCATTCCAAAACGCCGGGGTGCTGAATGAGCGCGCTTTCGACTTCAAAGGGACCGATTTTGTAGCCGGAACTCTTGATGATGTCATCGGTTCGGCCGACAAACCAGTAATAGCCGTCTTCGTCTCTCCAAGCCGTATCCCCCGTGTGATAAAAACCGTCATGCCAGGAGGCGTTCGTTTTTTCATCGTCGTATTTGTATCCCGAAAAAAAACCGGGCGGCAAATCCGATATGTTTTTGGAGCCGGGCGTTTCAGAAACGCGAATGACGATTTCCCCTTCTTCACCGACATCGCATTCGATACCGTCCGAGTTAATAATCATGATATCATAACACGGCGCGGGTTTTCCCATGGAGCCGGGTTTGGGAGTCATCCACGGAAATGTCGCGATACAAACGATTAATTCCGTTTGCCCGTACCCTTCCATCAATTTCATTCCGGTGAATTCTTTGAATTTTTCATACACTTCGGGATTGAGCGGCTCGCCGGCCACGACGCAATATTGAAGCGTGCTGAAGTTGTATTTGGATAAATCTTCTTTGATGAAGAAACGATACGTTGTCGGCGGCGCGCAAAAGGTCGTGACGCCGTATTGGGCGATTTTGTTCATCATATTTCCGGCGTCAAATCGGTCAAAATCATAAATGAAAACGGCGG
>Ga0265295_1006009_pt1 | contig 14981 bp, 29 predicted proteins | sample Munlansysbiofilm_FD_192503 | JGI IMG/M metagenome (GOLD analysis project Ga0265295, IMG submission 192503) | Leachate microbial communities from a municipal landfill in Southern Ontario, Canada - Methane capture system biofilm | ecosystem: Engineered > Solid waste > Landfill > Unclassified ... | reverse complement strand
GGTCACCGCCGGTCAGAACACAAGGGCCCGTTACGCTCAGCGTTGCCACGCCCTCTTCCTCGCCTACACCCTCATCCCTGAAGGTCAGACCTTTGACGTTCAGGACGATATCGCTGACGTCCTCGCGAACGCCTTCGATGGTCGCAAACTCGTGCTGCACGCCCTCGACGCGGATCGACGTAGCAGCAGCGCCCTGGAGCGACGACAGCAGAACGCGACGCATCGAGTTGCCGAGGGTGTATCCGTAGCCGCGCTCGAGCGGCTCGACGATATATCGCGCGGTACGCGCGTCGATCTCCTCGACGGTCACTTTCGGCCTCATGAACTCGGTCATGCTCTAAGCCTCCTTGGCTGGCAAGGCGTGGTTACTTCGAGTACAGCTCGACGATGAGCTGCTCGCGGATGGGTGCTTCGATCTGCTCGCGTGACGGGAGCGCCAGGACTCTGCCCTGAAGCTTCTCGACATCAACCTCGAGCCATCCCGGGACCTCGATCTTCGAAGACGAGATGAGCGCGGACTTGATGACCGTCATCTCCTTCGCCTTTTCAGAGACTGCGATCACTGCACCCGGACGAACACGGAACGATGGAATGTCCACTCTGTGGGCGTCGACGGTGAAGTGACCGTGACGAACCAACTGGCGAGCCTCGTCGCGAGACGCAGCAAAGCCAAGACGGTAGACAGCGTTGTCCAGTCGGCTCTCCAGCACGCGCAGCAGATTCTCACCTGTGATGCCCGGCTGACGGGTCGCGATCTGGTAGTACGTCCTGAACTGTTTCTCCAGCACACCGTAGATGCGCTTCGCCTTCTGCTTCTCGCGAAGCTGCATACGATATTCGGAGTCACGAGGACGCTTCTTGCCCGCCATGCCTGGCGGATACGGGCGCTTTTCCATGCCACACTTGTCCGTGTAGCAACGGTCACCCTTCAAAAAAAGCTTTTCACCTTCGCGGCGGCACTGCCTGCAGTCCGCCCCTGTGTAACGTGCCATAGAGGTCGATCCTCCCAGTGTGAGCTACACGCGACGGCGCTTGCGCGGCCGACAGCCGTTGTGCGGGACAGGGGTACGATCCTGGATGCTCGATACCTCGAGGCCAGCAGCCTGGAGTGAGCGGATCGCGGTCTCACGGCCGGAGCCGGGACCCTTCACAAACACCGAGACCTTGCGAACACCGTGCTCCTGCGCCGTCTTCGCACACTGCTCGGCTGCGAGCTGTGCGGCGAAAGGCGTGGACTTACGGGAGCCCTTGAAGCCGACCTGGCCGGCTGACTTCCAGGCGATGACGTTGCCCTGAGGGTCTGTGATGCTGATGATCGTGTTGTTGAACGTACTCTTGATGAAGGCCTGGCCTACAGCGATGTTCTTGCGTTCGCTGCGCCGAACCCTGCTCTTAACGGTCTTCTTCTTGGCGGCCATATGCTACTTGCCCTTCTTCTTCGCGCCGATCTGGCGACGCGGGCCCTTACGGGTACGCGCATTAGTGTGCGTGCGCTGCCCGCGCACCGGGAGACCCTTGCGATGGCGAAGGCCGCGATAGCAGCCGATCTCCATCAGCCGTTTGATGTTCTGGCTGGTCTCGCGGCGGAGGTCTCCTTCGACCTTGAGGTTCTGATCGATGTACTCACGCAGCCGGACTACCTCTTCTTCCGTGAGGTTCCGAACACGCGTGTCAGGGCTGATACCAGTCTCGCGAAGAATAAGCTGCGATGTGGTGAGCCCGATACCGTAAATGTAGGTCAAGCCGATCTCTACGCGCTTTTCGCGCGGAAGGTCGACACCTGTGATGCGTGCCAAAGCCCGCTCCCTCCTAGCCCTGCCGCTGCTTGTGGCGGGGGTTCTCGCAAATCACGAGCACCCTGCCGTGACGGCGGATGACCTTGCACTTTTCACACATCTTCTTAACAGAAGGTCTGACTTTCATACTGAGATTCCCTTTTCAGTTGTGCTCAATACCCTATCTATCGGATCGCCCAGCCGCAGGCGTGATATTTCGTAAATGACTAACACGGTGCCGGGTGTCTCTATGACCCCTGCTGAGCGGTTCACTACTTGAACCGATATGTGATGCGTCCCCGTGAGAGGTCGTACGGCGACAGGTCAACGACCACTTTATCGCCGGGAAGGATACGGATGTAGTGCATCCGCATCTTACCCGAGATGTGGGCAAGCATCTTGTGACCGTTATCGAGTTCTACCCTGAACATCGCGTTGGGTAGAGCCTCAAGAACGGTACCCTCCATCTCGATGGCGTCATCGCGCTTTGCCAAGTTGCTTTTATCCCTTCAAGAGCTACGAAATCACGAAAAGTGAGTATATCCAATACAGAGCCACGCGTCCAGCACCAGGTCCCGTTAGCTACGCCACCGTAAGGATATGTGGCCCGTCTTCGGTAACCGCGACAGTGTGTTCGAAGTGTGCTGACATCGCTCCATCAACGGTCACAACGGTCCAACCGTCTTCGAGCGAGCGCACTTCCGGTCCTCCAGCATTGATCATCGGCTCGATCGCGAGTACCATGCCCTCCTTGAGTGTCGGGCCGGTACCGGCCTTACCATAGTTCGGAATCTGCGGATCCTCATGCATGGCACGGCCTATTCCATGGCCAACGTACTCCCGTACCACCGAGAAGCCCGCTGCCTCGGCGACCTCCTGCACGGCTGCCGAGATGTCGTAGAGTCGCATACCGGGAACGCACCGTGCTATACCCGCTTCAAGCGAGCGGCGCGTGATATCCATCAGCCGATGTGCTTCGGCAGACACCACCCCGACCGGGAACGTACGTGCAGAGTCGCCATAGTACCCGTCGACGATCGCGCCACAGTCCACGGAGATGATCTCACCCTCGTGCAGGACTCGCCGACCCGGGATACCGTGAACCACCTGGTCGTTCACCGAGGTGCATAGGGTCGCCGGGAATCCTGCATAACCCTTGAACGCAGGACGCGCACCCGCACGAACGATCGTTGCCTCCGCAACAGCGTCTAGATCTGCGGTCGTCATGCCGGGACGCACCGCCTCCGCAACGGCGTCAAGCGCAGCTGCGGTGATCCGCCCCGCCTCTCGCATGACCTCGAGCTCAGTTACTGACTTCGTGATAATCATTCAGCTACCCTACCGATCGTAGTGTCTTGGCGATCGCCGTGTACACATCCGCAGGTGCCTTATTCCCATCCACCGCGCGAAGCGTGCCATGTTCGGCATAGTACGGGATCAGCTGACTCGTCTGAGCATCGTACGCCTCGAGGCGCTTGCGCACCGTCGCCTCTGTGTCGTCATCCCTCTGGTACACCTCGCCACCGCACTCCGTGCAAGTGTCGATGTCACCATCGACAACAACGTTGAAGATCGCACCACACGCACGGCACTGCCGCCGGGCGGTGATGCGAGCAACGATCGCCTCGGGATCCACCTCGATGCTGATTACTGCGTCGAGTGCAAGAGCGCTCTCAGCCAGTGCAGCGCCGAGCGCCTCCGCCTGCGGGATGGTACGAGGAAATCCGTCGAACAGGACACCCTTCTCGATCGCGTCGGGTCGGGTGATGCGCTCCTGCACAAGACCGATCACAACCTCATCGGGAACAAGTCCGCCGGAGTCCATATGACGCTTGGCTTCGATGCCGAGTGGCGTGCCATCGGCAACCGCCTTGCGTAGGATGTCACCCGTTGAAAGATGGACGAGACCGAACTCCTCCACGATACGAGCAGCCTGTGTACCCTTACCGGCACCCGGGGCGCCCAGAAGCATGATATTCATCCAACCCCTGCCCTTCCCCATCGCGCATGCCCTGGTGCGGCCTTCAGATGGCCTGTACCGGGGCACTCGCGATCACATTGGTTCCACTACGAGCGTGACCGCCCGTCGATCATTTGAAGAAACCGTCGTAGTGACGCATCTGCAGTTGGCTCTCCAGCTGACGCATAGTCTCGAGCGCAACGCCGACCATGATAAGGATCGACGTACCACCGAACGCTGCGACGAGCTGATCACCCGTCTGCTGGAAGATTGCCTGAGGCACCACTGCTATCAGCGCCAGGAAGACAGCACCAGGCAGCGTGATGCGGTTCAGTACGTTGGTTATGTACTGCGCCGTGGGGTTACCGGGACGCACTCCCGGGATAAACCCACCGTTCTTGCGCAGATTGTCCGCCGTCTCGATCGGGTTGAACACGAGTGCGGTGTAGAAGTACGCGAAGAACATGATCAATATGGCGAACAGGATGATGTACGTCCACCCGCTCGAAAGCCATGCCGCTACCTGCTGAAGCCACGCGACATTGGTGAAGAACTTCGCCACGGTGGCTGGGAAGAGCAGTACTGACGAAGCAAAGATGATCGGGATGACGTTGGCACCGTTAACCTTCAGCGGGATATAGGTACCCACACCCCCGTACACCCGGCGCCCCACGACACGCTTCGCATACTGGACCGGTATACGACGCTGGCCACCCTCCATGAAGACGACCGCTGCTACCACCGCAAGCGAGATCACGACCACCAGCACCATGAACCACGGGTGCACACGGAACGACGCGACGATCGTTTGCGGAAAACGCGAGACGATACTCGCGAAGATCATCAATGACATACCGTTACCGATACCGCGCTGAGTGATGAGCTCGCCCATCCACATGATCGCCGCAGTACCGGAGATCAAGCTGATGATGATCACGATCTCGGTCAGAAGGTTGAAGTCCACACCGAGGCCACCACTCGAGGGCGGTGCCTGGAAGAGCGTCAATAGGCCGAGGGACTCCATCAGCGCGATACCAAGGGTCATGTAGCGTGCCGTCTGTGTGATTTTCCGCTGACCAGACTCGCCCTCCTTGGCCCACCGCTCAAGAGTCGGGATGACCGCCTGCAGGAGTTGCATGATGATCGTTGCCGTGATGTACGGCATGATGCCCAGGGCGAAGATCGCGAAGTTCTCGAGTGCGCCACCGGCGAAGAGGTTGAGCAGCCCGAGTGCACTGCCCGCCCCAGTCGCAAAATCCTTCATCGCAGTGGGATCGACACCCGGGACCGGGATATGTGCCCCGACACGGTACAAGGCAAGGATGCCTAGCGTGAAGAGGATCTTCTTGCGAAGATCCGGGATACGCAGAGCGTTACGAATGGCATCGATCACGAGAGATCGACCGTCCCTCCAGCCGCCTCGATCTTGGCGCGAGCAGGACCAGAGACCTTGTCGATCTTGATCGTCAACACCTTGGTGAGATCGCCATCGCCCAACACCTTGACCGGCAAGGTCTTGCTTTTGATGACACCCTTTTGGAACAGGCTGTCCACATCGACGGTCTCACCGGCAGCGTAGAGCTCATCAAGACGACCAACGTTCACGATAGCGAACTCAACACGATTGCGGTTCTTGAATCCACCGAGTTTCGGCAGGCGCATAGCCAGCGGCGTCTGGCCACCCTCGAATCCAGGGCCCTTGCCGCCTCCTGCGCGGGAGTTCTGACCATTGTCGCCGCGACCGGAAGTCGAACCGTGGCCGCTTCCGTTGCCGCGACCGACGCGCTTACGGCTCGTGCGTGAACCCGGTGCCGGGCTGAGATCGTGCAACTGCATTATATCTCCTCTGTCGCTGACTCCCGGTATCCCCCGGGGTTGCCGGCCGCTCGCCGCCGACTGACTTCACTACAGGCTATTCGCCCCTACTGCACCTCGTCTACCTGCACGAGATGCTTGACCTTGAAGATCATACCGCGAATCACAGGTGTATCAGCCTGCTCCACGGTGTGGTTCATTCGCTTGAGCCCAAGTGCGCGAACAGTAGCCTTCTGATCCTTACAAAGGCCTATCGCGCTCCGGACCTGCTTGATCCTGAGTGTCTTCTCTGATGCCATGTCGCACTACCCCTTTTTGCCGTAGATCTCGGCGACCGTCTTGCCACGACTGCGGGCTACCTCACTCGGGCTCTTGAGCTCCTGTAGCCCTGCGGCGGCAGCCTTCACGATGTTGAGTGCATTGGTCGAACCCAGCGACTTGGACAGCACGTCCTGCACGCCACCAAGCTCGAGCAGGGCACGGACCGGACCACCCGCGATAACACCGGTACCAGCAGCAGCCGGCTTGAGTAGGACCTTACCGGCACAGAACTCACCGGTGACCGCATGCGGAATGGTCGTGCCGATCAGCGGGAACGTGAACATGTTCTTCTTCGCGTCCTCAATACCCTTCTTGATCGCGATCGGCACCTCGGCGGCCTTACCCATTCCGACACCGACGCGGCCATGGCCGTCACCGACGACGACCAGAGCAGTCAGCGAAAAACGACGACCACCTTTAACGACCTTGGACACACGGTTGATGTAGACCACGCGCTCCTGGATCTCGGAGACCGGAGCGTTGCTTTCATACGCCATTACTGGATCCTCCTAGTCTCTAAAACTTCAGGCCGGCTTCGCGGGCACCCTCGGCGAGCGCGGCAACACGTCCATGATATAGGCGCCCGCCACGGTCGAAGACCGCCTCGGTGATTCCGGCTTCAAGAGCACGCCTGCCGAGCGCGTCGCCAACGGCCTTCGCCGCGTCGATGTTCGCGCCTGACTTCAGTGCCTTCCTGAGTTCGGGGTCGATCGATGAGGCGGATGCAAGTGTTACACCGGCAACATCATCGATGAGCTGTGCGGAGATATGTAGATTGCTGCGGCTGACCCGCAGGCGTGGCCTCTCGGCCGTGCCGCTGATCTTCCCGCGGACCCGGCGCCGCCGGCGGGCGAGACCTGCTGCCTTCGCTTTTGACTTATTCATGATCCGTCCTGACTCCTTCGTTACGCACCACATCGGTGCGGTCTCGAGTGACTACTTCGCGGCCTTACCGACCTTGCGGCGGACATGCTCGCCCGCATAGCGGATACCTTTGCCCTTGTAGGGCTCAGGCGGACGAATCGCCCTGATCTCTGCAGCAGTCTGACCCACACGCTGCTTGTCGATACCGCTCACTGATATTTTCGTAGGCGCGGGAACCTCGAAGGTGATGCCCTCGGGAGCCTTGACCACCATCGGGTGACTCAAGCCGAGCGACAGATCAAGATCGCTACCCGTGAGCACGGCGCGGTAGCCGACACCCACGATCTCCATATCCTTCCGAAAACCCTCGGAGACGCCAACGACCATATTCGAGATCAGTGTACGCGTCAGCCCGTGAAGACTGCGATGGCGTCGCTCGTCAGATGGACGGCGAACCCACACTGAACCCTCCTCGAGGGTGATCTGCATAGCAGGGTCGAACGACTGCGACAGGGTGCCCTTCGGACCCTTGACGACAACGCTCGATCCTTCGATCGTCACATCCACACCGGCCGGAACCGGGATGGGCTGCTTGCCGATACGAGACACGGCTTGCTCCTTTCTCTCCGGTTCGACTACCAGACGTAGGCGAGCACTTCGCCACCGACACCGGCGGCACGTGCCTGCTTCTCGGTCATTACGCCCTGCGACGTGGAGATGATCGCGATTCCAAGACCACCAAGAACGCGGGGAAGCTCATCCTTCTTCGCGTACACGCGTAGACCAGGCTTGCTGATGCGGCGCAGACCGGTGATGGTGCGCTGCTTCTTCGGCCCGTACTTCAGAGTGATCGTGAGCGTCGCCTGCGGCTCGGCCGGGACCACCCCGAATTCCTCGATGTAACCCTCGCTCTTCAGGATCTTTGCGATCGCGACGAGCTTGTTTGATGACGGCATCGACGTGGATATCTGGAACGCGTTGTTCGCATTCCTCACACGCGTCAGCATGTCAGCGATGGGATCGGTCATGCTCATGTTCTCGACTACCTCCTATGATTCGGGACTGCTCGTGCCCGCCGGTTCGCTCTGACCCTTGACCGGAGCGCCTCTCGGACCCGTCTGCCCGGGTCTGGTAAGGCCTACCAGCTCGCCTTACGGATACCGGGTAGCTCGCCGCGGCTTGCCAGCTCGCGCACACAGACTCGGCACAGGCCGAACTTCCGGTAGTACGCGCGCGGACGGCCGCAGCGGTTGCAGCGGTTGACGGCGCGCACTGAGAACTTCGGTGTGCGCTTGGCTTTGGCGATCATTGACTTCTTTGCCACGTGTCGAACCTCCTCGAAGAGGGCGATCCGGATGCCCGGACGACCCGCGTCTTCTCTACCGCTTGAACGGAAAACCGAACTGGTCGAGCAGTGCACGGCACTCCTCGTCCGTATTGGCACTCGTGACAAAGGTGATATCCATGCCACGGATCTTGTCAATCTGATCGTAGTCGATCTCCGGGAAGATCAACTGCTCGGTGATGCCGAGGGAGTAATTGCCCCGGCCGTCGAACGCCTTGTTGCTCACCCCGCGGAAGTCGCGCATGCGCGGCAGCGCGGTGGAGAGCAGTCGATCGAAGAACTCCCACATGCGGTCGCCGCGAAGGGTCACCTTCGCACCGATCGGCATGCCCTCACGAAGCTTGAAGCTCGCGATGGACTTCTTCGCACGGGTTATCGCCGGCTTCTGACCGGTGATGATCGTCAGGTCACGCACCGCGCTATCGAGAAGCTTCGCGTCTTGGGTCGCCGCACCGACGCCCATGTTGACGACGATCTTCTCCAGATCGGGGACCTGATGCACGTTCGCGTACTTGAAGCGCTCCATGAGCGCCGGTACGACGTCCGCGCGGTACTTCTCCTTCATCCTGGGTGCCACTCGTCTACCTCCGATGTGGTTTCATGCCCGACAGATTGCCGACCCGGCGGGACTTCTTGCTCGGTCGCTGTGCGGCCGCTGCCTACTACTTGTCGATATCCCTGCCACATGCCTTGCAGACACGCACACGAACGCCTTCTTCACGCCGACGGCTGATGCGCGTGGGCTGACTACAGTTCGGGCACACGAGCATCACGTTCGAGACATGAATCGTACCCTCCATCTCGATGATGCCACCCTGCGGGTTCTTCTGGCTGGGGCGTGTGTGCTTCTTTATCATATGGACGTTCTCGACGACGATGCGCTCCTTCTCCGGCATAGAGCGAAGGACCTTGCCTTCTTTGCCCTTATCCTTGCCGGCGATAACGTGCACGCGGTCGCCCTTGCGGATCGTAAGTGACTTTGCCATAGCTATTCAGGCCCTCCCTACAGGACTTCCGGTGCGAGGGACACGATCTTCATGTACTTGCGGTCACGCAGCTCGCGCGCCACCGGCCCGAAGATACGCGTACCCCGGGGGTTGCCCTGGGCGTCGATGATGACGGCGGCGTTCTCGTCGAACTTGATGTAGCTGCCGTCGGGACGACGCACCTCTTTCTTCGTACGAACGACGACCGCCTTTACGACATCGCCCTTCTTGACCGCCCCGTTCGGGGTAACCTCCTTCACGGCACATACGATGGTATCTCCCACGTATGCATAACGCCGCTTGGAGCCGCCGAGGACTTTGATACAAGCCACTCGCCGTGCCCCGGAGTTGTCGGCCACCTTCAGCCGGGTCTCCGCCTGGATCATGCTCTTCCTCCATCACTCGCCGGTCATCGGGTCACTCGTACGCCCGAGAGGACCGTCGTCTCACCTGCACCTGTGTGTGCTACTTGGCCTTCTCGATGATCTCGACAAGACGCCAACGCTTGAGCTTGGAGACCGGCCGCGTTTCCATGATGCGAACCGTATCCCCCACACCGCACTCGTTGTTCTCGTCGTGGGCGTGGAAGTTCGTCGACCTGGTGATCATCTTGCCATAGAGCGGGTGACGCTTGCGGGCCTGGACCTTGACGACACAGGTCTTTTCCCCGGCGGTCGAAACGACCACGCCCTGACGCTCCTTGCGGCTGTTACGCTCGGTGCTCATGTACCGTCCTCCTACTGCGCCTGTGACTTAGCGGCCGCGATCTCACGGCTGCGCAACTCGGTGTGCAGGCGCGCGATATCTCTCTTGACCGTCGTGATGCGATGCGGGTTATCGAGCTGCCCTGTAGCAAGCTGGAACCGGAGATTGAACAGCTCCGTTCGAGTCTCCTTCAGCTTCTCGGCGATCTCGTTCTCCGCAAGGTCCTTGATGTCCGTCGTCTTCATTTATGCTTCACCGCCACTATCAGCACGGGCTACGAACTTGCACTTGATCGGAAGCTTCTGCGCTGCGAGACGCATGGCCTCCTTGGCGACATCCTCGCTCACACCGGCCACCTCGAACATGATGCGACCAGGCTTGACGACAGCCACCCACTTCTCTGGGTTACCCTTACCGGAGCCCATACGGGTCTCGGCGGGTTTCTGCGTCACAGGCTTGTCCGGGAAGATGTTGATCCAGACCTTACCGCCACGCTTCATGTGACGAGTCATCGCGACACGAGCCGCCTCGATCTGCCGGTTGGTGATCCAGGCCGGCTCGAGTGCCTTGAGACCGTACTCGCCAAAGGCGATCTCTGTACCGCCCTTCGCGATGCCCTTGCGGGAACCTCGCATCACCTTACGGTGTTTGACGCGCTTGGGAAGCAGCATCTAGCTCCTCCTTCCATTACCGGCACCGCGGCGACCGCGACCCCGATCGCGCTCAGGACGTGAGCGCTCCAACAGCGCGGCTTCTTCCGCTGCAGTCAAGTTCTGACCGGGGAGCTTATCACCACGATAGACCCAGACCTTCACACCCACGACACCAAAGGTGGTGACGGCGTCGGCAGTGCCATAGTCGATCTTGGCACGCAGTGTGTGGAGCGGTACGCGACCTTCGCGATACCACTCGCGACGGCCCATCTCTGCGCCGCCAAGGCGGCCAGAGCACTGAATCCGTACACCAAGAGCACCGCTCTTCATAGCGCTCGTAACGGCCTTCTTCATCGCGCGGCGAAAACCGACACGCGCTACGAGCTGATCCGACACGCTCTGTGCGACGAGCGTAGCATCGATCTCAGGACGCTTAATCTCGATGATATTGACCGCAACCGGATGACCGACGAGCTGTTCGAGATCCTTCCGGAGCGTATCGACCTCAGCGCCCTTCTTGCCGATGACGATACCCGGACGAGCAGTCCATATCTCAACGAACACCTTATCGCCCTTGCGCTCGATATCGATGCGCGACACAGCTGCACGACGCAACTTCGCCTTAAGGTACTTCCGGAGCGCGAGGTCCTCCGCCAAAGTCTGGCTGTATCCCTTGTCCTGGTACCAGCGACTCCGCCACTCCTCGGTGATACCGAGACGGAACCCGGTGGGAGAGACTTTCTGACCCATGCGCCTACGCCTCCTCTCGCTGCTTCACGACCACGGTGATGTGGCTCGTGCGCTTATTGATGCGAAACGCACGGCCCATGGCGCGAGGGCGGATGCGCTTGATCGTCGGACCTTCGTTGACGAACGCCTCGGACACATACAGCGTATCCGTCTTGATGCGGTGCTGCTTCTCGGCGTTGGCGGCCGCACTATGAACGACCTTGCCGACGACTTCCGCTGCAGCACGCGGGGTGAACTTAAGGATCGCCTCAGCGTCGGGCACAGACTTGCCGCGGACGAGATCCACGACCTCACGCGCCTTACGCGGACTCACCCTCACGTATTTTGCCGTAGCTCTTGCTTCCATCTCGAGAAAACCTCCGACCGTCATCCGGCATGCCCCAGCGGCATTCCGGCGTCAGTGATACGCGACTGCGTCCTAGCGCTTACCCTTCTTGCGATCATCCGCATGGCCGCGGAACGTGCGCGTCGGCGAGAACTCACCGAACTTGTGACCCACCATGGACTCAGTCACGTACACCGGAACATGCTTCCGGCCGTCGTGCACAGCCACCGTGTGCCCAACCATCTCTGGGAAGATGGTGGAGGCGCGCGACCAGGTCTTGATGACCTTCTTCTCGCCAGCATCGTTCATATCCTGAATACGCTTCAGGAGACGCGGCTCGACGTAGGGTCCCTTCTTCAAGCTTCTGCTCATCGATTGCTCCCTCTCCCGCTACTTCTTGCGGCGGCGAATGATCATCCGGTCGGATGCCTTGTGCTTCGCACGCGTACGGTGACCCTTGGTGGGAACACCCCACGGCGTCACCGGGTGACGTCCGGCGGTCTTGTTCTTACCCTCGCCACCGCCGTGCGGGTGGTCGACCGGGTTCATCGCAGTACCACGCACTGTCGGCCGGATACCAAGGTGACGACTCCGACCAGCCTTTCCCATCGAGATGTTGGCGTGCTCGCTGTTGCCGACCTCGCCGATAGTGGCGCGACAGGTCAACGGCACCATACGCATCTCAGAAGAGGGCATACGCAAGATCGCGTTGGAGCCCTCTTTGCCGATCAGCTGAGCAGAGGTGCCGGCCGAGCGGGCGATAGCTGCTCCCTTGCCCGGCTGCAACTCGATAGCGTGCACCACGGTACCGGTGGGAATGCTTTCCATCGGCAGCGTATTCCCAGGTCTGATATCCGAACCAGGACCGGACATGATCGGATCGCCAACACGAAGCTTCTCGGGGGCGAGGATGTAACGCTTCTCGCCGTCCGCGTAGTGCAGCAGCGCGATGCGGGCGGAGCGGTTCGGGTCGTACTCGATCGTAGCGACCTTGGCCGGGACACCATCCTTGTTGCGCTTGAAGTCGATCTTGCGGTACTGGCGCTTATGACCACCACCCTGGTGACGGGTCGTGATACGCCCGTTGTTGTTGCGACCGCCCTTCCGGGGCAGCGGCTCGAGCAGCGACTTCTCCGGCGTCGTCGATGTGACCTCCGCAAAATCGGCGACCGTTTGGAATCGACGACCCGGTGAGGTCGGCTTGTACTTCTTCAGTCCCATCATCTCTCCTTCGTTCCGATTGCCAAGCCGCTTGGGACTCGGGGCTCACTCGCTCCGAACGGCCAGACGCCGGACTTTCCACCTACCACGGTGCCGGGCGGCTCCATCAGCCGCTATGCTCCCATGCGCTCAGGAGCGTCCGAGCCTATCTTCCAGCGAACAGATCGATCGTGTCCCCGTCCTTCAGGGTGACGATCGCTTTCTTCCATGTACGCGACAGCCCCTTATTGTACCGGAGTCTGCGCGGTTTACCAGAGACATTCATGGTATTGACCTTGGTAACCGTCACACCGAATACCTCAGTCACTGCCTGGGCGATCTGTTCCTTCTTAGCAGTTCTCGCGACCTCAAACGTGTAGCGGTTCTGCTCCATCAGGTCGTAGCTCTTCTCCGACACGATAGGCCGGATGATGACGTCATGCGCCTGCATCAGCTCAGCACCCCCTCAAGCCACGTAAGAGCGGGCTTTGTGAACAGCAGTGACGTGTTATCCACAAGATCATATGTATTGGCCTCTGCAGCGGCGATCACACGTACGCGATCGAGGTTGCGGAGTGAGAGCATCGTAGTGATGTCTTCATTCTCGACCACCACGGTGACCCTACGATCGATACCCAGCGCCTTGAGTACGGCGGCGGCGTTCTTAGTCGACGGCTCATCGAGTCCGAAGCTTTCGATCACATAGAGCTCGCCATCGGCATTCTTTGCCGAAAGGACACTGCGCATCGCAAGCTTGACGACCTTGTTCGGAACCTTAAACGCATAACTACGCGGCGTCGGCCCGAAGATCACGCCGCCGCCCTTCCACTGGCCGGCCCGGATCGAACCTTGACGAGCACGGCCGGTTCCCTTCTGGCGCCACGGCTTGGCACCACCGCCAGACACGTCACTGCGCCCCTTGACGCTATGCGTGCCCTGTCGGCGGGCAGCCATCTGGCTGCGGACCACCTGATGCACGGCAAAAGTGTTGGGCTCGATCGCAAACACCGCATCTGCGACGTCGGCCTGCCCCACCTTCTTGCCCGTGCTGTCCTTCACTTCCACAGTTGCCATCGTATCTGCTCCTTATTGCGAACCGACGGACCGCCTATGCGAGGCGGATGGTCAGCAGGCTGTCCTTGCCACCGGGAACCGCGCCCTTTACGAGCATCAGGTTCTGCTCCCCATCAATACGAACCACCTCGACGTTACGAACCGTAACGGTGTCTCCACCCATACGACCCGGCATGCCCACACCCTTGAAAACACGTGCCGGTGTCGCACACTGACCAACCGACCCTGGCACACGATGCGAATGAGAACCGTGGCCACCGGGGCCGCCGTGGAAGTTGTGCCGCTTCATGACGCCGGCAAAACCTTTGCCCTTACTCGTGCCGGTGATATGCACGCTCTGGCCTGCCACGAAACCATCCACGGTCACAGTCTGACCGAGTTTAACGCTCTCACCCTCGCCCATCGGCACTTCTGAGACAAAGCGCTTCGGGGTCGTGCCAGCCTTAGCGAAATGCCCGGTCATAGGCTTGTTCGCCCGGGACTCCTTGACGTCTCCGAACGCGAGCTGAACGGCACTGTAGCCGTCACGAGCGTCGGTCCGGACCTGGGAGACCACGCATGGGCCAGCCTCGATGACGGTGACCGGAATAAGCCGGTCGTCATCGGACCAGACCTGGGTCATACCCAGCTTCCTTCCGAGAATCGCAGTTGCCATCTCCTTGCCTTTCTTCCGAGCGGTCTATAGGACCCTGAACGCCGCCATATGCGGCGTCTCCCAGAGGACCGCGCTTCGTGAACCGGGACATATACGCCCGGGAGATACCCTAGAGCTTGATCTCGATGTCCACACCGGCCGGCAGATCGAGACGCATCAGCGAATCGACCGTCTTGGCGGTTGGCTCGAGGATATCGATGAGCCGCTTATGCGTCCGCATCTCGAAGTGCTCACGGCTATCCTTGTTCACGTGCGGCGAGCGGATAACGCAGTACAGGTTGCGCTCGGTCGGGAGCGGAATAGGACCCGCCACCTTGGCACCGGTCTTCTGCGCGGTCTCAACGATCAACTTCGTGGACTTGTCCACGATCTCGTGATCGTACGCCTTGAGCCGAATGCGGATCTTCTGGTTCGCCAACTCACTTACCTCCGTCTTGTACGGCCTACAAGAAGCCTACTTGATGATCTCGGTGACACGACCCGAGCCTACGGTGCGGCCACCCTCGCGGATTGCGAAACGCAGGCCCTCCTCCATAGCGATGGGGCCGATAAG
>Ga0265295_1006008_pt1 | contig 14983 bp, 13 predicted proteins | sample Munlansysbiofilm_FD_192503 | JGI IMG/M metagenome (GOLD analysis project Ga0265295, IMG submission 192503) | Leachate microbial communities from a municipal landfill in Southern Ontario, Canada - Methane capture system biofilm | ecosystem: Engineered > Solid waste > Landfill > Unclassified ... | reverse complement strand
TCCACTCCATCGCTTTAAATAAAATCTCAGATGCCTTGTTGAAAGTCCATTTCACTCTCTTCACCGATGTGACCAATCCGCTCTGTGGCTTAAGTGGTGCATCGCATGTCTTTGCGGCGCAAAAAGGAGCTCCTTCGACTGCCACTATACTTCTTGAAGAGAATATGCAAGCATTTTCCCGGTTGCTTTCGCAGCAATATCAGTTTTTAACCGACTATGCTGGCGCTGGAGCGGCTGGCGGTGCAGGCGTTCTCCTCCGATGCTTTTTCAACACAACCGTCGCGCTAGGAATTGAGGAAGTCTTAAACCGACTTAATTTTGATACAATTTTGTCCCAAGCAGATGTGGTAATCACGGGTGAAGGGCGACTGGATCAACAAACGCTGAAAGGAAAAGCGATCAGCGGAATTGCATCCAGATGTTATAAAAGCAACGTTCCACTCATTGCCTTTGTCGGTAGATTGGATCTCGAATCCTCGAATTTTCCTCTTGGTTTGACGAACGTCCATGAAATCACGCCAAGAGACATCGAATTGAAAATTGGCATGTCCCACGCCGACTATTATTTGAAAAAAGCGTTAGAATCATGGATTTCTCAACAATGAAAAGCAAAAAGAGCCGCAAAAACGGCTTTTTTTTCGAGTGTGAACGTTACTGATTATTGGTTTCTAATCGATTGAAACGCTTCAGCCCAACGGGTCAACTGATCGAGCATCGTATTTAGATTTTTCAAATGGCGTTTATGGGGATTGAACTCGACACCATCTATAAAATCCGTGAACAATGACAACAAAACCTGCGCCCGAACATCCGCTACTTGGAGTTCTCCCAAAACCAACCGGACCTGTTCCGCGGCTCGACTCCCGAGAGCGGAGCCATAACTAACCAACCCGGCCGGTTTGTTGTTCCAGGCTTCGTAGGCGGAATCTAAAGCGTTTTTTAAGACCCCGGTCATTCCATGATTGTATTCTGGCACGATGAATACAAAGCCATCGAGACTCGCTATTTTTTCATTCCAGCGATTGACCCCTTCCAGATTATTCGATTCTCCCAGTAACGGTAACTGATAGGTTTTTATATCAACGATCTCATATACGGCGTCCTGTCGGCTTTCGGCATTGGCTTTGATCCATTCTCCGACTTGCGGACTGACTCGACCTTCTCGAGTACTTCCTAAGATTATTCCTATTCTTAAATGGTTTTCTTTTATCATTATTAGTTCTCCCTATTAAATATATTCTAGTGATGCTATTCCCACTTTATTATACCATTCATTGAGCAAATAGCCTACTCATCTGCTCTTCCGATTAAATGCTGAAACAAAGCAGTGCATCGCCCAAATTGAACTTGATTATGATAAGATTTCTCTGTGTTTTTTAATTGATTATATTTCGATTAAAAAAACCATTTAGTAATTATTTATTAATAATCGGCTTAAAAATGATTGACCTCAAAGACATTCAGACATATAATAAAGGCGAACCAGATTTTTACCAAGATATTTTTCTATAACGAATCTAAGGTTTTTTTACACTGTTCGCGGATAATTGGAAACAATCTTGTTATTTAAAAATCTGTGTGATAGAATTACTAATATGAATAGTATCAATAAAATTCAATATGGAGGGAAAAAATGAAAAAGCTTTTTAGTGTTATTCTTCTCGCTTTGCTTGCTTTTGGTGCTTTGGTTGGATGTGCAGGAAGGACCTACGAGATTGCTTTGGTCACCGACGTTGGCAATATCGATGATAAGTCCTTTAATGAAGGAGCATGGACAGGTGTAAAGAACTATGCAGAAGCCAACGATATTTCATACGACTATTTCCGCCCAGCTGAAGATAGCCAAGCAGCTCGGGTTGAAACCATCGAAGCCGCGATTGATAAAGGCGCGAAAATAGTTGTGTGCCCGGGATACTTGTTTGAAACAGCGATCTTTGAAGTTCAAGCGGATTATCCCGATGTTGCCTTCCTGATTCTGGATGGCGAACCCAACAATGGCGACTTCAGCAATGACGGTGCAAACCTCGTATATGAAACCGCCGACAATGTTCACTGCGTCTTATATCAAGAAGAACAAGCTGGATTCCTTGCCGGATATGCGGCTGTTCAAGAAGGATTCCGGAGCTTAGGCTTCATCGGTGGAATGGCGGTTCCGGCTGTGATCCGTTATGGCTATGGCTATGTCCAAGGTGCGGAAAAAGCGGCTGTGGATCTCGGTCTGGCTACCGGTGCCGTAACGATGAAGTATTACTATGTGGGTACTTTTGAAGGAAGCGATGCGCTAGAAACCAAGATGGATGGCTGGTATGCCGCTGGTGTTGAAGTCATTTTCTCTTGTGGTGGAAAGCTCTATACGAGCGTTGTGGCTGCGGCAGCAAACACGACTGCTGGAAAAGTCATCGGTGTTGACGTCGACCAACAAGCTGAAAGCGATAGAATCATCACCTCCGCAATGAAAGCTTTAACTTTGTCTGTGGAAGAATCCCTTGAAGCCTTCTTTGATAATGAAAAAGCTTGGCCAGCAACCCTCGCCGGTAAAACTAGAACGATGGGTGCAGTTGAAAACGGTATCGGTTTACCAACTGCTGCGGCTTCATGGAGATTGACAAACTTCACAGTAACGGAATATAACGCCCTCTTTGCGGACCTTGTCGATGGCGATATTGTGGTAAGCGCAAGCACTGCTGCTGAACCAACCGTTACAAAAATCGTGGTTGACTACGACGCGTGATCTCAAACATATTTTGGTTTTTGAAAAGGGCCTAGCCCTTTTCTTTTTGTTTATGTTATACTATCATTGAATTCTAAGATTTTATATGTTTCTAATCGAGAGGTCATTATGGACAATTACATCATCGAGATGAAGAACATCACCAAGGAATTCCCCGGTATCCGAGCCAATGATGATATCACCCTGCAGCTAAGAAAGGGAGAAATCCATTCACTGCTGGGAGAAAACGGAGCCGGGAAATCTACGTTGATGAGTATTCTCTTTGGGCTTTATACCCCAGATACGGGAATGATCCTGAAAAATGGTGAAGCAGTCAAGATTACCAATCCAAACGATGCCAACGCTTTGGGAATCGGCATGGTTCATCAACATTTCAAACTTGTGGAAGTATTCACCGTCTTAGAGAACATCATTTTGGGTGCAGAACCCACAAAATCAGGCTTTTTGACACTCAATGAAACTCGAAAAAAAGTGATTGAATTATCAGAAAAATATAACTTACACGTCAATGTGGATGCAAAGATCGAAGATATATCGGTAGGAATGCAACAGCGAGTCGAAATCTTGAAAATGCTGTACCGGGAAAATGAAATCTTGATTTTTGATGAGCCAACCGCCATTCTGACGCCTCAAGAGATCGAGGAGCTCATGCAAATTATGAGAAACTTGATCAAGGAAGGCAAATCGATTCTTTTCATCACACATAAACTCAATGAAATCATGGCGGTGTCGGACCGTGTTACTGTTCTCAGAAAAGGTAAGTGGATGGGTACCGTCAATATCAAAGACACCACCAAAAGTGAATTATCAATGATGATGGTGGGTCGCAAAGTGAAGACGATCCGCAGTGATAAAAGGGCGCAATCTCCCGACGTGATATTGAAAGTTGAACATCTCACCGTTGCTAATAAGCTTCACAAAAAGTTAAACGCCGTTAAAAACGTCTCGTTTGATGTCCATTCTGGTGAAATCGTAGCCATTGCCGGGATTGAAGGTAATGGACAAAGTGAACTGGCTTATGCCCTAACCGGATTGGAAAAAACGATTTCAGGAATCATCCATTTTTCGAATGTGGATATCACCAACAGCTCCATTCGAGATCGTGTGAAACTGGGAATGAGCCATATCCCGGAGGATCGTCACAAATATGGCTTGATTCTGGATTACAGTTTGGAGAAAAATCTAGTTTTAAAACGATACTGGCAATCCGATTTCAACCGTCACGGCATCATCTTGAAAGAAGCGGTCCGAAATTATTCGGACAAATTGATTGAACAATACGATATTCGCAGTGGTCAAGGCTCCACGACCATCGTTCGCAGTATGAGCGGAGGAAACCAACAAAAAGCGATCATTGCGCGAGAGATCGATTTTAATCCAAATCTGGTTGTGGCCGTCCAGCCCACTCGCGGTTTGGATATAGGAGCCATTGAATATATCCATACCCAATTGATCAAAGAAAGAAATTCCGGTAAAGGAATCTTGCTCATCAGTTTGGAGTTGGAAGAGGTGCTCGCTCTCAGCGATCGCATCTTAATCATGTATAACGGTGAAATCGTAGCGGAACTGGATCCCCACAAGACGACCCCCAATGAAATGGGTTTATACATGGTGGGTGGAAATAGATCCACTCCCCAAAATCAGGAAGCGGGTGATCTGGCATGACCAAGAAAACGAAACCGGTTGTCTATGCCGATCGGCGTTTTCTCGATCGGCTCACAGCGGCACCAGGTTTTACCAGTGTGTCCGCATCCGTCATTTCAATTATAGTTGGTTTGATATTAGGCTTCATCTTGCTTCTTTTCATCGATGCTGGATCTTCCTTTTTGGGAATGAGTGATTTGCTCACATATGGTATCTCTAGCGCGAAGAGCTTCGCAAAAGTCTTATATAAAGCAGCCCCGTTGATGATGACCGGCTTGTCGATTGGTTTTGCCTTTCGAACCGGCCTCTTCAATATTGGAGCGACGGGCCAATATACGATTGGCGCCTTCTTCGGTCTCTTTGCGGCGATCATGTGGAAATTCCCCTGGTGGGCTGCCATCTTGATCGCTATGTTGGCTGGAGCCGTGTGGGGGGCAATTCCTGGATTCTTCAATGCCTATTTCCATGTCAATGAAGTCATCACGTCCATCATGTGTAATTGGACAGCGTTGTTCTTATGCAACTTGATATTCATGAATACACCCGGCATGTGGCTGAATCCCTCTGACCGCTCACGGACGATTTCTGTCGTTACGGCAAATCCTTCAGGATTGTTGCCAAGGTTTGGACTGGATAAGCTGCTTGACAGTTCTTATGCCAATATCGGCATCTTCATCACGATATTGATTGCTGTAATAGTCTACTTCATCCTCGAAAAAACCACCTTTGGATATGAACTAAAGGCGGGAGGTTACAACCGTCATGCCAGCGTATATGCAGGGATCAAGTCCAAACGGAACATCCTCTTCGCGATGATGATCGCCGGAGGTTTGTCGGGTATTGGTGGTGCTATCAGTTATTTGGCTGGCACAGTTGATTATACGATCTCTTCTACATCGCTGTTGCCGATGGGTTTTAATGGAATCCCTGTCGCTCTACTCGCATTTTCGCACCCGCTTGGGATTATTGCTAGCAGTGTCTTCATTGGCTATCTGCAAGTAGGTGGAGAAGCCATGCAGCCAGAATTCAGTGCCGAGATGGTTAACGTGATTTTATCCATCATCATCTATTTCAGTGCTTTCTCTCTGATCATGCGTGGCGTGGTCAGAAAGTTTATCAAAAGAAAAGAAAAAAAGGAGACACCAGAAACTCCGGATGCTCCCGTCGAACCACCGGTTACCGAATCGAAAGGAGTTGAGAACTAATGGATTTCATTGCCCTGGTTCTTTCTTCCACCATCGCCTATGGTGTCTCACTTCTGCTCGTCGCCTTGGCCGGGATGTTCAGTGAGCGCAGTGGTATCATCAATATTGCTTTAGAAGGTATCATGATCTTTGGCGGTATGGCCGGCTCCATCTTCCTAAGTTTGATGGCCAATAGCACATTTGCCGAAAACGCCCCCCAACTCACGGTATTGATCGGTATGCTGATAGCGGGGGTAAGTGGTGGTTTACTCTCTATTTTGCTTGGATATGCTGCGATTCGCTTGAAAGCGGATCAGACAATTTCCGGAACGGCGCTCAACATCTTCGCTCCCGCATTCGCTGTGGTGTTTGTGTGGGCGATTCAAGGACAAGGATTGACGGATATTCCGCTTCCTCGGTTCATTAACTTGAATGCCGCCAGTTTTGGCATCGATCCCTCCGAGATTCCCACTTGGCTCAACACGTTGCTCTTCAAAAAAATGTATTTGACCATACCAGTTGCATTTCTGATTTTGATCGCCAGCACGATTCTGCTTTATAAGACTCCATTCGGTCTGCAGTTACGTGCTTGCGGTGAGCATCCACAAGCGGCCGATTCGGTGGGTATCAATGTCAAGAAAATGCGCTATAGTGGCGTCATCATCTCGGGAGTATTGTCAGGTATTGGTGGTTATGCTTTCGTCATGACCAGCAGCAATTCCACGTTTACTGCCAATGTCGCCGGTTATGGATTCCTTGCCCTCGCTGTGATGATCTTTGGTAACTGGAAACCTATTAGTATCATGGGTGCCGCCTTCTTCTTTGCTTTCTTCCGAACCGTTTCAGCGTTGGCACTCGACGAGCGAATGGCATTTTTACCTAAATTTGGTCTGTCTAATCCCGAGTATTTATACAATATCCTCCCTTATTTTATTACCATGTTAGTGCTTGCGTTCACCTCAAAGAAATCTCGGGCTCCCAAAGCCGAAGGAATTCCTTACGACGTTGGAAAACGATGATCGCTTAAATAATTCTGCTTCCTTAAAAAGGAAGCAGTTTTTTTAAAAAAAGCCAAAACTCCGTTTAGTGGTTATTCATGACTCGTGCTATAATTGTAATGACATCTGATTGCCAAAAGGGACGAACTATGGAAAAGAAAGCGCATCTATCGGGTATTGCTTTTGCCATCATCTTTGGGTTTAGCTTTATGTTTTCAAAAATAGCTTTAGAAACACTTTCGCCAATTGGCTTGATAGCCTATCGTTTTTTGCTTGCGTTTTTGGCAATGACACTTCTTCGATTCACAAAAATAATTGTTATTCGCTTTGATAAGCGCCATTTATGGCCTTTGTTCCTTGTGGCGCTTTTCCAACCGATACTCTATTTCATTTTTGAGACCTATGGACTCTCACTCACCTCCAGTGGCGAAGCGGGAATGATGATTGCTTTGATTCCGATCGCTGTCAGTATTTTCAGTACGTTGTTTCTAAAAGAAAAACCGCCTCTTTTGCAACTGTTCTTCATTTTGTTAAGCGTCGCCGGAATCGTGACCATTCAAATTGCCAAAGGAATGGGTGCCGAAAGCAATTCAACTTGGGGTTTTATCTTGCTCGCCTTTGCCGTTTTATCCGCCGCGCTTTTCAACATTGCTTCCCGGCATGCTTCCAAAACTCTAAAACCCGTTGAGCTCACCTATTTCATGATGATGATGGGAGCTATCTCATTTAACTTGATCTACTTCATTCAATTATTGATTCAGCGAGAACCACTTCGATACATGACCGAACTCGCTGATCCAACTGTATGGATACCACTTGTTTATCTAGGCCTTGTTGCATCCATAGGTGGCTTCTTTCTAGTCAACTACGCTTTATCGCGTTTGCCTGCCCATGTCTCCAGTATCTACTCGAATCTTTCCACAGTTGTCGCCATTATCGCTGGTGCTCTCTTTCTAAAAGAATCCATCGAACTATATCACATCTTGGGGGCACTCATGATCATCTCTGGGGTTTATGGCACAGTGTGGATGAATCGTCATCCCTCACGCCATCCCAAAACACCCGCTTCTCTCCCTCCAGGGGTCGAAAACTGAATAATTAAAAAAAAGGTCCCGACAGTTTGTGGTCGGGACATCTTATTAAATGAATTAAATTAATTTAGGGTTGCATCGCACCAAAGAGCACAAGCCAGGCAAGAAATGTTTTTGCGACCAAGCTCAGAATGATGTAAATTCGTTCGCCATACAAATAATTTTTCCATTTTCCCACTTTGAGGTATTGCAGGACCATGTTCACGGGGAAAGTGTTAAACGCTACAAAATATGTTCCGACAATGGCCCAAACAAACCAAGGAACCATGCTAAGATCTGTGTTGCCAACCATATAGAGGATGATGACAATCCACGGAGCCAATCCGGCAATCGTCCCCCAAATAAAGGGACCCCAAATCGTTTTTTCGCCTTCTTTGCGTCTCGAATTCATCTGTTCCATGACCAAGCCGAAGAGGTTCATGACCGCATTCACGATAAATATGAGAATAAGCGATGCGATGTCATAAATCCCAAACAATGTGGAAATGAGGACAATCATGACCGATGAAGAAAGCGCATACTCGAACCAACGGAAGCGGTTCATCCCTTTTGTCAAATCATCATTATAGATTTTGTTAAAGGGAAAAGCGATCAAGGCGTGCGCGATAGCCGATAAGAATAAAAAGATAGCCACAAACACACCAAAGGGGAGTTGAAACAATTCTTTGCTTTGGAGTACTAATGATTGAGTAATGGGATCATATGTCAGGTACAACTGTGTGATCGTCGGGGTGAATTCCGCGATGTTCTGAATCACCGTGTAGGCCAGTATCAGCATGATTATTCCTTGAATCAGATGTAGTCCACCCATGATGATGTTGAATTTTTTTAAGTAGGGCAGTGTGATCTCTTTCATTGTCATTTCTCCCTTTTTTTATTTTATATTTTTTAATTTGATTATATTATATATGATACTGACTAAAGATAAAGGCGTTTTGCTTAAATAATGGCTTATTTTCTGCTGTTTTGATTACAGAGCTTCAGGGATATAGCAAGGAGTTCTGAGAGAGTGGACCCCGATCGTCTTCCGAAAACGATCGCATCGATCGCCATTCCCAAGACCTTGGCAGGCAACAGGGCAATGATGGCAATGAACAGCAAAAGCAAAAACATCCCCGACGGTAATTATCCACTCTACTTTGAAATACCAGTTGATTATCTATAAGGATGGTGATCATTGATTTCCCCTTGATGTAAACTTTTTTATCAGTTCAAGAACCGACCTGTAGTCATTCCTTGGCGGTTCAGGTGGATTGGTTCCTGACAAATTGCTTGTTGGAACTTATTGACGATGGCCTTGGTTTCTTCACGTGACTCGGTGGTGAAGTCCAAGCGGATCTTGGCGATGCCGATGGCTTGAAAGAAAGGCACATAGTCGATCAAGCACAGCGCCTGGGAGTTCAGAACCCGAATCTGACAGTTTCCGTCATTTATGAGCGGATAATCAACACCCAGACGATCGCGTAAGGCATAGGAACGTTCGTCACATTGGTGACAATGAGTTCGATTCACTCCGGTGGCTTTGGCGATGGGGCAATACTTGGAGATCATCAGTTCCGTTCTGCCGTAGACGATTTGTTCCAGATTAGGCATCTTTCCCAATTTTTCTTGATAATTGCTTATAAGTGAGGCGATTCGATTCTGGGACAATTCCAAAGACAATGTGACCCGACTTAATCCCATTCGGAAGAAAAGAGCGGCTGTCAGATGGTTTGTGACATTCAAGAACTCGCCACCAACCAGGTTGTGTTTTTTAGTTTTTGCTTCAGCATTCTGCCATTGATGGATGGATCCAAGTTCATTCACAACACAGCTACTATCTAGGGTGATACAGGACAAAACTGGATCGATTCGCCGTTTGAGTTTCAAGATTGTGGCACCGGGATAGAGTGTCGTCTCCACAGTCATCCCTTCTTCAACATAAAGGGTCTTGATCCCCAACTCAAGACATGCCTCGAGTTGGGCTTGAGTCCGGACTTTGGCAAGCATTTCAAACGCTTCCGCTGGCGAATGAGCGGTTTCTAGGGGAGTGTTGATGATGATGGCTTCTTTTCGAGGAGCACTTCGAAGGATCGTTATTTGATCGAGCGCTTGCCGTCTTAATTCGTTCAGACATTTGATTGGAACGAAACTCTCGCCATCGGTTTTAATCTTGAGAAGGGACCAAACATAGGATGTGTTTCCGAGTTTACCGAGTTGATTTTCCAGAGAATCACGACTTAACGGTGCGTTTTTCGCTTTCATGACGATGCAATCGGAAATGGCATTGATGGTTCCTCCGGCTTCATCCCTTATCGTGAGTTGCAGTGGTTGCCCGTTGATAAGGGTGGCGGACCCTTCAAGAGGGATCCGTTTGTAGTTCGGATCCAAAAACATTTTTAGACTCTGAACCAACCGGTGATCAAGTGTGAGCATCACCTGGGACCCGGTGTCGACAGGTCGGGCGAAATCCAACACGATCACCTGACCCGCTTGAGCTTGATCAACTGGACCTTGATCCGTCAAGATGCGGGAGACAAGCATCCCGGTATCTTCCTTGCCAATGACCCGGATTCCATCGCCAACGGCAAGCGCTCCGGTTAGACGCACCGAGGCTTTCCCGCGGTTAAAAGCTTCCACCATTCCCACGAGTACTCCAGATGATTGGGACGAAACGATTGATTCAAGGAAGAGGGCAGTGCATTGAATAGAAATCCTTGTGTGGTCTCCCGATTGAACACCCGTTTCAGTTTGTCAATCTCGGGTGTCAGATCGATTTTTTGATGGTTGGCAGTGGCGTCGAGCGCGTGACGATAGGAGAGCACTGTCTGAATCACATAATCTGCTTTTCGCATCCGACCTTCGATTTTGATCGCATCCACGCCCACAGCGAGAAGATCTTGGAGCCGTTCGATCGTCATAAGGTCTTTATTAGAGAGCAGGTAGGCCGAGTCTGAAATCAATTCCCCATCCCTGATGAGGGCATAGGGCAGGCGACAGGATTGGCTGCATTCCCCTCGGTTTCCCGAGCGCTCACTCACAAAAGAACTGAACAGGCAATTTCCTGAATAGGACACACAAAGAGCCCCGTGGACAAAAACCTCGATCTCAATGTCGATCGTCTTCTTGATCTCCCTGATCACATCGACCATTGTTTCCCTTGCCATGATGACACGGCTTGCGCCTAGTTCTTTCAGAAAAGCGACTTGTTCGGCAGTATGGGCGTTGATTTGAGTGGAAGCATGCAAGGGCATTCGGGGATAACGGCGGTGTAAATAATCCAGCACGCCCAAATCCTGCACAATGAGCGCGTCCACATCGGCTTTGACCAGTTGATCGGTATATTCTACCAACCTCTCGATTTCATCATCATAGATCAAGGTGTTGATCGTCACATAGACCTTGACAAACCGCAAATGAGCATACTGGACCAGATCCTTAATTTCCGAGAGATCAAAATTATCCGCAAAAGCACGGGCGCCATATTGCTTTCCGGAAAGATAGACGCTGTCTGCCCCGGCGTTAATGGCGCCGATGAAGGCGTCTTTTGTTCCTGCGGGCGCCATGAGTTCTATAGGTGTCATATCATTTTTTCTCCCTTGTCAGCTGTCATATCTATTATACCATTGAGAAATAATTGCGGGTGAAGAAAAGACTTTTCTAAGCCACTAATTTCACCTAACCGGATCCGAACAAGAAGTGACGTGAATGATGCTTAAATTAAAATCTATAATCATTGTTTTTGTTTGAAAAAAATCCGCATCAATCGGATTTTTTGTCAGATAAAAAAATGAAATACAGACAGAAGGCTTAGCATACTTTAAGTAAAAGTTACACGAGTACTAAAATCGGATTTCCTTGATTTTTCTCGCGTAATACTTGACCAATTCAAACCGGCTCCCCGGCATGATGCGATGATCGGGACAAGGGATGAAACCTTTTAACTGAGCGATTTTTTCCAAGCGTTCAAGTTCCTTGTCAACTGCGGCTTTATCCTGAAGAAAGACCCGCTTGTCCATTCCTCCAACTTTTGGAAGAAATTTCATATGTAGTCTTACCCAATCTCCTAAGATGCAAGGATCTATCTCCCCAAAATCTTAAGCAACACTTCCTATCGATTCCCCATTTTGCACACTGTTGATAGCAAATATCTTCATATTCCTCAAATATACTCCCTACTCCCGGTTCAAAAAGGGTTCTCTTCCATATCTTTTGTATATGTTGATTAGATATTCAAGATTCCCTATGTTATATCCTCCATACATCTCTGATGCGCTAGATATGGATTTCTCATTTATGACATGCTCTTCACACATCTTTAATTTCTGCTTAAGTGTTAATCTCATGAAATCAAATAGCCCCCTTCATCGGGGTGGTATTTAAGGTCGGCACCCTTGTAATGGTATTGCAATGGTAATATAAAAGTAGTGTAATGGTATCATAACCCATTGCTCAAAAATTATAGCTAATCAAACCAAAACCTTCCGTTTTATAACAATCAAGGGCTTTTTCGCTTCAATTAAATATAGCAGGATTCATGTATGAATTCTGCTATAATGTCCTTGTTGTAGATTATTGACCTTTTTTGATTGAGTACTTTTCTAAAAACAGGCCTGATACTCCAATTATAATTAACAAAAATCCAAAATATGTTTTTCCTTTTGCGGCAATATCAAGTATAATGTCATTACTCAAGTCCACTGCATTAAGGTTATTGTTAGAAATATAATAAGGAGTGATAAAAACGAAAAGCAGTCCTATGGTTATAATAATGCCATATAATGCTACGAATAATAATTTGCTCTTTTTCATATTATCTCCTATATCAATACATCTAGCATGATGATTTCTTCAAGAGCTTGGGTTTTTGTGCTGACTGGTATTCCTAAAAAATATCTTCTTGTAACAAATTCTATATTCACATGATATTCTCCATTATATCTCATAGCATATGGATAAGCCGGTATGGTTTCGAATAACATACCTGGATATACAGTAACTGCGACATCTGGATTGTTATTAAATGTTGTATACTCCCATGCAGCACCTTCGGTTAGACTTAACCATTGAGCATTCATGGTTGGTATTTGAATTGTCCTTGTTTCTTGGTAAAAGTAACCCAATCCTAGTGTTGAAGAAAATTCAGAGTTTGCAGAAATACCATAACCATCTTCTCCAACATCCGCATCAATGCTTTCGGTTCTCCCAAGCGTTAGATTGATATTAAATCCAGATGTAATTGTTCTATATGAAATTTCTTTCTTTGGCCGGTAATCAAGCTTTTTCGGTTGAGCTGAGTACCACGTTCCATAACCATATTCAATATGTTTTTCCAATTCCCCAGAAACTAAACCATAATAACTTTTATATCTATTATCAAATGAAGATTCTACCGCTGCATTACCCGATGTAAATTGAACTTTACTTTCAACCCTAAAAATGTAATTCGATCCAACTGTATATCTGAATACTAGGTGTTCATGAACAACATACGAATATGCACCATATATATCTGTTCCTCCTAGAATCATTATAGGAGATCCAAAATCTTCCCCTTCTGAATATAATTCAATGGTATTACTCAAATATAGAACTTGATTATCTGTTGTAATAGTGTTTGAATCATGAATTTCGCTCTTATCATCCTTAAATTTCTCGTAATATTGATTGAGGTACTCATCAAGATCAATTTTTTTTTCGTTCTTTGATACGTCTTCTCCTGAAATTCTATATCGCCTTAGTGTGTTATTATTATCATAATAATATAGGACTCCGAATGCGTTTGATAATTCTTGATCAAACAATATATCATAGACATTTCCTGTCAAGTTATAAATAACCACTAAGTATTTTGAGTCTTAGTATTGCCTGAATGAACTGTAAATACTTGAATCGCATATATTCGCGGCTACGACCATATCTTTTGATACTACATCACTATTAACATCATCAACTATCTTGACATTATTCGTGCTTGTTGCAGATACAGTAATCGTTATACTTAAAAAATAAGCAAGCAAATAAGTTAGTATCAAAATAAATACTTTTCTCATTCTTCAATCAGCTCCTTTATTTTAAATTTATCTATAGCAAAACTATATTTAATCAATAGTGAATTGTCAACATTTAAACTCGTTTTTTTTTTTTAAAATACATATAATTCGAGAATACATTGCACTGAATTCATCTCTTTATTCGATACTTTTTTTACTTATAAATATACTTTGAAACGTCCAAAAAGTCCCTATATAGCACAAAAAAAGCCTGACACTTAATTGTATCAGACTAATGCTTGCTATATGGAGCAGTAAAGGGGATTTGAACCGTGCTTATAAATAAATCTCCTTAAGTTCAAAACCCCATCTACAATTTATAAATCTCCCTTTGTTATGACATTTATAACGATTGTTGCACCTATTTGTGATAAGGCTCATCATTGTTAATCCGACATGAACCATAGTTTCTATCATCCTACAATATCGCATCATTAATAATTTCGAAAATTATAAAGCTCCTTACGAAAGCGTTCGTTTAGGTGATAATGACTATTGTTCGCTCACGAATTATAATAACTATATCGTTAGCGGGCAGAACTTGGCAAAGCAATTCATTTCAATCTAGATATTATGTACAATTCATTCGCAAACACACTGATCAAAATAAATTGATGCTCATTGCTTATAACAATCCGCATCAACTTGATTCTTTGATCAAGAAAATAATAATCCCTTCTCCATTAATTCCCCCTGAAGGATTAGTAAGCCTGTAAGTTATCACTACTTCTCCTGCAGATAAAGCTGTAATGTACCCAAATTCATCCATTGATACAAGGTTTTCATCCTGAATTGTGTAGGTAACAGTATACAGATGATCAATCATGTCAAACCAGGAAAGAAACTTGAAATGTGCCCCAACTTCAACTTCAAGTGTTCCCCAATTCAAATCAAGATCTTCGAGTTCAATACCTTCGATTTGCATATATTCGCTATTTTTAACAAAGTAATGAATCGTATTATCTTCCGTTTGATAGATTGTAGCGGACACAGCTTGGCCGTTCGGTCTGTATTGTCCGAGAATTCGCGATGATGAAGATATATAAGGCGTGTATTGATCATAAGCAAAGAAAACCCAACCATCGGTATACGCCGCTCCTGGCGGCGTTATTTTCAATGGATCTTCCTGGAAATATGGATTATTGGGATTGCTGTTGAACCGCCATGTAATCTGATAATGGTCCACATCGAACGATAATCGACTTAATTCATATTGTATTACTCCATCGTCAACGGGGTAATACAATCCGTCGAAATAGTAAACTCCGACAACAGCATCCAAATTGATATTGGGATAATATGG
>Ga0265295_1006007_pt1 | contig 14983 bp, 12 predicted proteins | sample Munlansysbiofilm_FD_192503 | JGI IMG/M metagenome (GOLD analysis project Ga0265295, IMG submission 192503) | Leachate microbial communities from a municipal landfill in Southern Ontario, Canada - Methane capture system biofilm | ecosystem: Engineered > Solid waste > Landfill > Unclassified ... | reverse complement strand
GCCCTATTCTTTCCCCCAAGAGAAAGCTATACTGCTGAATTGGGTCACCCCTTCGGGGTTCTACATTGATACGACATCCTATACCCCCAATTCCCCGAAAAAACGGGGTAAACCCTGAAAAGGGGATAAACCCCGAAAAAACGGGGTAAACCACTTCGCTGCATAGGGTGTTATATTCATTGAGTCATCTTGCTGAGGTTCTGTATTCGTGGAGGATTGTACAGCCCGCAACCCCGAAGGGGTTTCCCTATGAATAACCCCCGGTTGAAGTGGTTGCCGCAGGTAACCAACTTCTACCGGGGGCTGCGAAGCGCAAGTAAATGCCAACCCTGACGGGGTTGCCCTATTCTTTTCAAAGGAAAGCTATACTGCTGAATTGGGTCACCCCTTCGGGGTTCTACATTCATACGACATCCTGTACCCCCAATTTCGCTTCGCTGCATTGGGGGTTATTCATTGGGTCACCCCTCCCTTCGGGGTTCTGTATTCATACGACATCCTGTACCCCCAATTTCGCTTCGCTGCATTGGGGGTTATTCATTGGGTCACCCCTTCGGGGTTCTGCATTCATACGAGATACTGTACCCCCAATTCCCCGAAAAAACGGGGTAAACCGCTTCGTTGATAAGGGTTTTTCATTGAGTCATCTTGCTGAGGTTCTATTCGTGGTGGATTTTACAGCCTACAACCCCGAAGGGGTTTCCCTATGAATAACCCCCGGTTGAAGTGGTTGCCGCAGGTAACCAACTTCTACCGGGGGTTGCGGAGTGGAAGTAAATACCAACCCTGACGGGGTTGCCCTATTCTTTTCAAAGGAAAGCTATGCTGCTGAATTGGGTCACCCCTTCGGGGTTCTGCATTCATACGACATCGTGCACCCCCAATTCCCCGAAAAAACGGGATAAACCCCGAAAAAACGGGGTAAACCGCTTCGCTGCATTGGGGGTTCTTCATTGGGTCACCCCTTTGGGGTTCTGTGTTTTTGCCAATTCCACTGCACCACCCTCTGGGGTTCTTCTCCGTATTGCAGCATCTTATCTCTGATTTTCCAGCCGGTGTTATCTCTTCTATTCGTGGTGGATTGTACAGCCTACAACCCCGAAGGGGTTTCCCTATGAATAACCCCCGGTTGAAGTGGTTGCCGCAGGTAACCAACTTCTACCGGGGGCTGCGAAGCGCAAGTAAATGCCAACCCTGACGGGGTTGCCCTATTCTTTCTTCACAAGAAAAGAATATGACTTCTTCGCCCATTTAAAAAATTCCATATGTATGGACTAGGGATAGTTTCATAAGTATAAATCTGAAATCAAATCATAATGAACAGCTACCGACAGATTTTATATCACATTGTATTCTGTGTATAATTCTAACCGCTAACTTTGCTGATTAATGCCAAATAAAATTTCTAGCATAACCTAGCACGATTTGCGGTTTGAATAACTCGCATCTTTTGAAACACCCACATACCATGTCTGAATTTACCAACACCAAAGTGAAACGTTTACACAAACTGCATGAAGTCTCCAGAATGATATTGGACACAGGCAATGCACGCCCTTTTATTCTGGCCAATCCCGATTTTCTCTCTACCGTTGTTCCGGCTGACTTTATCACGCTTTTTGATGAAATCATTCAGCAGGGTACACCCATGGAGGAGGTTAAAATGTTGACCAATAAGCTGCTGAACATCTTTCATGTTCCCATCAGTGAATTTAGCAGGGTGGCTCCAAAAGCCGGCTCATTCCTCGATGTGCTTGAGCAGAACAACCGCGATATGGAGAGTGTACTGGGTGAAATCCGCCCGGTTTTCAAGGCTTTTGTTAAAGATGCTGATAATGTGGAACTACGTGCAGGGCTTAGTCGCTTGTTTGGCCAACTGCAGGTGTTTGCAAAGCATTACATCATAAAGGAGAATGTGCTGTTTCCGGTTATTGAGCAAGCCTGGCCCGATTACCGCTGTTTGCAGATTATGTGGTCGTTTCATGATGATATCCGGCGAAATATAAAATCTGTACTGGAGCAATTGAAGCAAACAGAGATGGATTTAAAACAGTTTAACCGCTGTGTGGGTGATGTTTTCTTCAATATGCTGGCCATTAAATTCAGGGAAGAGCGGATATTGTTTCCCTACATACTTTCAACGATTGCTGAAGATAAGATCAACAGCCTGCAAGTTGAGGCGATTGAGTTGGGTTTCCCATATATTCAGCCCGAAAAATCAATTATTAAAGCCGGGAAACCTGAAATGGAAAGCGACAATATCAATCTGGGAACTGGCATGGTAAGCATAGAGCAAATCAAACTTATTTTTAATCACCTTCCCGTGGACATCACTTTTGTGGATGAGCACAACAAAGTGAAGTATTTCTCGAGTCCGGCCAAACGAATTTTCCCCAGAACGGTTGCCGTCATTGGTCGTGATGTTAGCAATTGCCATCCAAAGGAAAGTGTGCATGTGGTAGAGCAAATTGTGGAATCGTTCAGAAATGGCGAAAAATCCCAGGCTGATTTTTGGATTAAGATGCGCGGAGAATTTATTCTTATCCAATATTTTGCGTTAAGGGATGCGCAGGGGAATTACCGAGGTGTGATTGAAGTTTCGCAGGAAGTTTCTGACATAAAGGCACTGGAAGGGGAGAAGCGCCTGTTGGATTGGTAAGGCTTCGGCAGGACTAAAACGGAGCTCGCGGAAAGCCGACAAGTGATGCTGGAGATTTAGTGATAGCAGCTTGTTGTATTTGTGAATTGAGCCGTTTTGAAATAATTTTCCGGGCACGCCACAAATTTTCCCGTTTGCCTATACTCCGAAAAAATAAAAAAGCGACCCTGTCCCCGTGACAAAGCCGCCTTCCCTCGTTTTACTGGTGATCTTAGTTTGTGATGTTTACATTCATTTTGCTGTAAACTGTTTCATTGATAAAGTAGTATTTTTTGCTACCTATTGACTGTGAAGTAATGTTGTAAGGGCTTACAGAAACCAATCCCGCAGAGCTGCTGGCCACGTCAGTGAGATCGGCCGTGCTGAAACTTACTGAGCCGGCATTGCCTGCTACAATTTTGTGGGCTGACTTATTGTTGCTTCCCACCACTATAATTACTGAATCGGCATTACTTATTTTGTTGCCCAGGCTAATGGTAAAGCCGGAAGCTTTACTGATGGTTGCGGGCAAAGCGCCGGCTGCACTAAAAGCGGGGAATCCCCTGGTTATCGTTTTATTGATGGCAGGCACGTCTCCTTTGCCTGTTGCAGTCCAGCTTATTGTGCTGAAGTCAAGTGGGTTCAATACATCATCATAGACGTAAGCATTGTTCTGCACTTTTTTAAGGTTCTGGCTGTTCAGGCTAACGTCGCCCCCGTCTGTCATTGTGTTTGCACCTGCCGATTCCATAAATGCAGCGGTAGCCGTATTGATTTCTATTGGAAATGTCATGCCTCCCACTGTTTGAGTAGTAACACTCTTAACTGCCACAAACACTCCAAAAGCGTCATTGTAACTGAATTGATTAGAGGTGTTGTTGGTTTCATCTGGTTTGTCATCATCTTTAGTGCATCCGGTAATGATAGCTGCTGATAAAGCTAAAATAAAAATGAGGCTTTTTGATAGTGGTTTCATGTTTTCAGAGTTTTGGTTGGTTTTATTTTTTTAGCAAACCCATGTCGAGTCAACGGTACAAAGGTAAGTCTATCTCAGGGGCAGGGATATGCCTGCTGTTCGGTATTTTTAGTACGTATGATTAGGTATGTATTTAAGCGTTTTGTCCACAATCAGTGCTTATTCAGGTATTGAGCAATCTTCACACCTGATTTTAGTTGTCTTTTGACCTGATTTGCCGGTCTGATAACAGAAATTCTCCAGCAATCCCAGCTTAATGGCAAACTTGGTTAATCCCGCCAGAGATTTTACTTTTGTTTTGCGGTTGATGTTTTTGCGATGGGTTTCTACAGTGCGGGCGCTAATCTGTAACAAATCAGAAATTTCGAGGGTGCTGTTTTCCCGCATAATCAAGCGTAGTATTTGCTTCTCCCGTGTAGTCAGGCCCGATGGGGTGGGTGAGTGCTCCATAATACTTTTTTTACAAAAGTAAGCATAGAACAAAAGGGCTGAAATACAAATTGTTAGGTATTTTGAATCCGTATTTGTACGGATAAAGCACGTAAAACCCGAAAAGCAGCTTTATACTTAGGTAATCCTGACTCCGGTGTTCCTGTTGTTAAAGATTGTACTCCGTAAGGTTGTTTTCAATGGCAAACTTCAGCAAACCAACAATGGTGCGGGTGCTGGTTTTCTGGATGATATTTTTTCGGTGTGTATCCACGGTGCGTTTGCTGATGAAGAGTTTATCGGCGATTTCTTCACTGGAGAGTTCTTCCATGATCAGTTTTACGATTTCTATTTCGCGGGGAGTGAGCAGGGCAGTGTTTTTTTCTATGGTTTTCTGCTTCTTCAGGCGCGTCATCATAATGTTAAGCACCTCAGAGCTGTAGTAAGTGCTGTTGTCGGCAATGCGTTTTATGGCATTTATCAGCTCCTGCTTGCCGGTGTTTTTTAGAATACAGCCTTCGGCTTCCGACATCAGTATCTCATTTACAATTTCCCGGTCGTTGTACATAGTTACTACGAGCACCTTAATCTCAGGATGGTGTTGTTTCACCCAGCGGGTAAGTTCCACTCCGCTCATGCCGGGCATGCTGATGTCTGTAATGAGCAAATCGGGCTGGGTATGGGCAATAAACTCAGCAGCCAGGCTCCCGCTGTTTACTTCACCGATAACCAGTAACTCTTTTTCGCGTTTCAGGAGTGCTTTTAAACCATCAATAAACATCTGGTGATCATCCGCGATAAGTATGCGTATGGGTTTAATTTCGTCTGCGTTCATAAGCTTGATTTGCTGAAGTTGATGTTGAGGCGGGTACCTTCGCCGGGTTGGGAGTAGAGCATCATTATACCATTGAACATAGAAACACGGCTGCGGATATCGTCCCAGCCAATACCTTTGCTGTTTTTATCTGCATCTTTCGGCATACCCTGACCATTGTCGGTAATTTCAAGTTCCAGGGCTTCACCGGTTTTTCTCAATATAATATGAATGGCAGTAGCATTGGCATGTTTAAGGATATTGTTCACACTTTCCTGTACTACCCGATAAAGGGTAATTTCAAAGGGTTCGGGCAGGCGTTGACTGATGCCATTTGCTGAAATTTCAACATTTACCTTCCGGCCCGAATTTATTTTTGATGCCATATCGTTGAGTGCTGCCACCAATCCCAGTCGGATGAGCGCGGACGGCATGAGGTTGTGTGAAATCTGACGCAGGTCGGCAATGGACTGATCAATAAGCAATCCTGCATTGTTCACGGCATCCTTATCTTCCTGATCTGTAGCTACATCTTCAAGTACGGAAACATTCAGTTTGGCTGCCGACAGCAATTGCCCCAGGCCATCATGAAGTTCCATGGCGATGCGTTTTCGTTCATGCTCTTCTGCATTCAGCACCTCGGAATAGGCCTGTTTTTGCAACAGTGCCTTCTCGTGTTCTGTTTCCACCTGCATACGATACTTGGTGCGCTGATGCCACAGCAGCAGTCCACCGGCAATCATTAAACTAATCAGGGCAACCGCCAGTAGCTGATTGCGGCTTCTTACCCGCTGTTGCTCTATTTCCAGGGTTTTTACCCGGTTCTGATTTTGAAGCAGGGCGATCTCTGTCTCTTTTTGTCCCGATTCGAAGCGCGCACCCATTTCTGCAATGTGTTCGCTGTTGCTTTGGGAATAGAGGCTGTCGTTGATGGAGTCATAAATCTTCCTTGCTTCATACGCCATTTTATAATCTCCCTGCCGGGAATAGAGTACGGCATAAGCTTCATAAACGCGCGCCAGCCGGAGCAAAGCTTTTTGATTGGCTGCCAGCACCCGGGCCGAATCAATCATGGTTTTTGCTTTACCATATTGCTTGAGATCAGTATAAATCATGCTCAGGTTGATGAATGCGGAAATACGGGTACTGTGATCACCGAGGGCTCGTCCCACATTCATAGAACGCTGATACATGTCCACGGCTTTCTTGTATTCCTTGCGCTCCTGGTAGATAAGGGCCATATTATTCAGGAGTATGCCCATGCCGTATTTATCGTCAATGGCTTCTTTAATCTTTAGTGATTTTTCATAATAGGGCAGTGCGGTATCATTTGCATCCATAAAGGAATAAGTAAACCCAATGTTGGTAAGCGATGCTCCCATGCCATATTGGTCATTAATTTCTTCGCGCATTTTAAGAGCCTTGTTGTGGAACTCAAGTGCCTTCGGATATTGTTTCAACTCGGAATAAACCAGCCCCAGATTATTGTAAATATTGGCTACAATTTTAGCATCATTCTGATTTTTAAAGATATTCAGTGCCTGATAATAAGTGCGTATGGCTTCCGCATAATTTCCCCGGCTCTTATGCACCATCCCAATGTTGTTATAAACCCCCGCAGTTATCACCGTATAGTTTGTAATCCGGCTTTTCTCCAGCGCAAGTTGATAATAACGCAGGGCGCTGTCATATTGAGCCGTAATGTCATACGCAATTCCTTTTAAATTATACGCCACGGCCAGTCCGCGATCAAATTTCATCCGCCGGCCTTCATTCACTGCTTCATTGGCCAGTTGGCCGGCTTTTTCGGTATTATCATAGATGTAGGCATAGGACAATCGGTTAAGGGCATTCACCAGGTTGGTGTCGCGTGCCCGACCTGTACGTATCACCCGTTCCAGACTGTCAGTGAGGTGGGGTTGAGCGATTAATTTTCCCGAAAGTAAAATAAGAATAGCAAGCAGTGTGCAGATTTTTCGCATAGGCGGAAAAATTCTATATGGTTTGGGGATGGTTTGTGCACTCATCTTCCTTCTTTATCTCTAGAATTGTCGAAAGTAACTTATATTTATCTATTTGAATCGCAGAATGGGATTCCGGGCTTCATCCATAGCCTTCCGTTGATCGGGATGGGTGTGTCGGAAACCTTCCCGGCAGCGATTATTTTCAATCTCAGGAAACATTATCCATTGCTGGAATGATGCGTCTTCTAACAAGTGATGGAAGAAGAAGTTGTTGTTGTTTGGCATTTTAGTCTCTCAGTTACAGTATGGAAAAAGCAAGCATCAGAAATGAAATTAATTTAGGCGGGATTTTATCCAATAAATAGGGAAAACCAGCGGTGAAAAAGGGGCTAAATTTGAAGACCCGGCTCAATATATGAAATCTTAAAGTAGCTGACCCTTTGCTCAAAACAAGAGGAGTGTTTTGTTACGTGATAATAATTTTTGCAGCCGGATGCATTCCTGAATTGAAGAGATGCCAGATTCAAAAAGATAAAATGATTATTTCTGTGTGAGCAGCCAGGCGGACTTAATTTCTCCTTTTCTTAAGGTCTGCAATTGCTTGAGTGCTTCTTCCTTCCCGGGATAACCGGCCAGGCTCACCATGTGCAGACCCTGAGGGTTGATCCCGATAATTTTTGCATCATAACCTTGATTCTTAAGCGAAATTACCAGATTGTCGGCATTGCTTTTAACCCCGAAAGCACCCGCGATAATAAAATAAACATCATTTTCGACAGGAGTGGCTGCCTCAATATGTGTTGGTGTCTCTAATGGCTTTGTTTCTTCAATGGCAGCAAGTTTAAGTTCGTATGTTTTAGCGGGTAAGGCTGTATTGACAGGCTTTGGTGACGTATGCTCAATGGCTGATGGCCAAAGAGAGGCTGTGCTACGGGCCAATGCGGTAACTTTTTCCGTGTTCATCAGTGCCCAAACGCTCAATGCAGCAAACGGTAAAAATATAGCTGCACGCATCAGCGAACTTCTTATTTGTTTATTGGTGATGAGGCGGCGTACACTATTATTTTTATGATTGCGCAATGGACTGCGGTCAATGGGAGGGGAAATAAAGCTTGGTAAGCCAAAGGCGTCGTCCAGTAGGTTAAGGTTATCCTGTGGAAGAAATTGCAGATGGTTTTCTTTATCGGCAAACAATAAACCTATGCCTTCAATCGTGATTTTATCTCCAATACTTAATCGGCTCAAAGTTGAAATTACTTCCTTGTCAATAAGCTGAGTGGCTTCGGTATAAGGTATTTGTTGCTTTTGACTAATATAATGGGCAAGCAACCCATCATTGGCATTCAATCTCACATTAAATGCAATCTGTCGTGAAGGTGGGTTGAAAGTGTGATGCTCCGGATGAATGAATGCCGGTAAATAATTGGCAACAAAGCCACCCAGTCCCGGAACAATAACACAATCGTTGGTACGGAGCAATTCAGCTATTTCGTTTTTAATGCCAATCATAAAGACTTGATAATTTATATTGTTATACCCGGAGGTGAGGGTGAACCTGCTACAATTCGGCTGCTAAGATAAGGCCGGGAATGCAAATTTTCAAATATTGTTGGTAAGTTTTAATAAGTCTTCGGGTGTGTCAATGCCGAGCGTATCATATTCAGTAATTTTGGTGTAAATGGAAAAGCCATGATAAAGCCAACGCAATTGTTCGAGCGATTCATTTAACTCTGGCGGGGCCGGGGGTAGAGAGAGCAATTCCGGTAATACTGAGGTCCGGTATCCGTAAATACCGATGTGTTTGTAGAAATTACCGGTTTCTGCCCATTTTCCCGGCGCTAAGCCACGCTGATAAGGTATGGGTGAACGGCTGAACCACAGCGCACGACCAATGCTATCGGTTACTACTTTAACCACATTGGGATTGTGTATATCATCTGCTTCAGTAATCTGTTTAATGAGTGTGGAAATGCTGACTTCCGGCTGGTTAAGCTGTTCAGCTACTGCGGCTATCTGAGCAGGATTAATAAAAGGCTCATCTCCCTGAATGTTTATGGCTACTTGGAACAGATCATTTTTGCCGGATAAGATTTCAATGACCTCAGCTATGCGGCTTGTACCACTTTCGTGATGGGTACCTGTTATGATGGCCTCTCCACCAAAATCTTTCACATGACCGGCAATACGGTCATCATCGGTAGCAACCACCACTTTGTGAAGTGCTCCACATTTTAAAGCCTGGCGGTACACGCGTTCAATCATGCTTATGCCCGCAATAAGTATAAGGGGTTTTCCCGGAAAACGGGTAGAAGCATAACGCGCCGGAATAATGCCTATGGCTTTTAGCGATGAATCAGAAGAGGCCATGAATCTCTGCATTGATGCGTTCAATAATGCTGGCCAGATCTTCCGGTCGCTCTGAAAAATTAGTGTTGTCCACTTCCACAATCACTACTTTCCCTGAGGAATAGGTGCTGATCCAGGCTTCATAGCGATCGTTAAGACTGCGTAAATAATCCAGGCGGATGGAGTTTTCATATTCACGGCCGCGCTTTTGTATCTGGCTTACCAGCTTGGGTACACTCGCCCGCAGATAAATAAGTAAATCAGGAGGTTTTACAAAAGTGCTCATTAATTCAAACAAGGAAGCGTAGTTGTCAAAATCCCGTTTAGTCATCAAATTCATGGCATGAAGATTGGGCGCAAAGATGTGCGCATCTTCATATATGGTGCGGTCCTGAACCACAGTCTGACCACTGTTGCGGATGTCTATTACCTGTCTGAAACGACTGTTTAGAAAATAGACCTGCAGGTTAAACGACCAGCGCTGCATGTCTTCATAAAAACTGGGCAGGTAGGGATTAACATCTACATCCTCATAATGCGCCTGCCAGTTGAAATGTTTAGCCAACAAACCGCATAAAGTGGTTTTACCGGAGCCAATATTTCCAGCGATGGCTATGTGCATGGGTTTATCAGAATTGTTTTCCATTAGATGAATTGCATTTTGTGCGTCATTTCTTATACCTGAACTAAACGCTTTGAGTTAATATTTGTAAAATCTCCTCCAAATGATCGCGGTTGTTTGACAACCTTGGAATTTTGTATTGACCGCCCAGGCGGTCACGTTTTTTAAGCCATTGATAAAAGGTGCCATTAGGTAAGACCTTGATTAATGGTTCATTAAGTACCATGTTTCGATAGCGTTTGGCTTCGTAATCCGAGTTGAGTGACTTAAGTGCCTCGTCAAGAACCTCACCGAAGTATTTCAGATCGGACGGTTCCTTCTCAAACTCAATCAACCATTCGTGGGCGCCATTTTTCCCTTCATCAAAATACACTGGAGCTGCCGTAAACTCATTAATGAGTGCGCCGGTTTTTTCGCAGGCCTGTTCCAACGCCTTAAGAGCATTGTCTTCAATGACTTCTTCACCAAAAGCATTGATAAAAGTACGGGTGCGTCCGGTAATTTTTATCCGGTAAGGATCGGTGCCGGTAAAAGTAATGGTATCTCCTATCTGATACCGCCACAAACCGGCATTGGTGGTAATGACCATCGCATAGCTCTTGCCAATTTCAACCTGATGCAGGGGAATAGGCAGCAGATTGTACGTGCCTCCTTCACTCAGCGGAATAAATTCATAGAAAATACCATAATCGAGCATGAGCAGCATATCATCAGCGTCAGTGCGATCCTGTATGCCAAAAAAGCCCTCTGAGGCGTTGTAAGTTTCAAGGTAATTTATGGGTTTGCCGATTATGCGTGCAAATTGAGTGCGATAAGGCACAAAGCTCACCCCACCATGGATGAAAAGTTCCAGGTTGGGCCATACTTCAATGATGTTTTTCTTCCCGGTTATTTCAAGGATATGCTTAAGCAATACCAGTGTCCAGGAAGGTACTCCGGTGATGTTGGTAACATTTTCTTTTGAGGTAATACGGGCAATCTGATCGATTTTTTCTTCCCATTCCGACATCATCGCTACACTTAGATCAGGGGTGCGCATGAGCTCCACCCATGAAGGCAGATTTTCCATAATAATAGCGGAAACATCCCCCACTATGGTGCCGGCTTCCGGATTGTCGGGAAAGTGAGTGCCACCCATACCCAGCAGCTTACCATTAAATATCTGGGTATCAGGATTATTGTTGCAATATATAGATAAGAGGTCTTTACCGCCTTTAAAATGGCACTCTTCCAGAGATTCTTCGCTCACCGGAATAAATTTACTCTTGTGGCTGGTAGTTCCCGATGATTTTGCCATCCAGGTGATTTCCGAACTCCATAAAAGATTTTGTTCCCCCTTGCGCATGCGCTCCACGTAAGGTTCCAGATCAGGATATTCGTTCAAGGGCACTCTTGATGCAAAAGTGTTATAATTCTGGATGCTGGCATAATCATATTTCTTGCCCCATTCAGTATTGCGTGCACTGAGAATGAGTTCCCTAAGCCACTCCTCCTGCACATCGTGCGGATATTTCATAAAAAGTTCAATCTGATGCATACGCTTCTTCATGAACCAGGAAATCACGGAATTAAATATTGTCATAAATCAAAGGCTAACTTCAGCAAAATTAACCGAATTCCCATTAAAATTTGAGAAATATGAGGTCTTGCCCACTTTTTTTTATTGTATAGCCTGATTGTGATAGTATTGCATAAGTATTTTGTTTGCTGTTATATAAAGTTAACTGTCCGATGATCAGATTTCCCAACGCTAAAATAAATATTGGCTTTGAATGCTTAAGCAGCGTAATTTTGGGTTTCATACTACTGACCCTCATCCATCCCATTTGGGATGGTCGTTTACGCTGAAAGCTATTCCCAAAATGATGAGCTAATTGAATTTAGCAGTTTAATAATGTAAAATACTACCCGCCATAAAGCATCCTGCCTTCGACAGAAAATAACTAACCTTTGTAAAAGTTAAATTTTCCATGGGGCAATTGTTCCATATTCAATGAGTTTTGATAGGAACCGCACTCATTAAGATGGTAATTCTGTTTAATCTTTTATTTTGATTATCCTTGAAACCCGGCATTCACCTCTGATGCATATTTTTAATATATACGCACCTTCAGCAAGATTGGTCAGATTGATTTCACCACCAGAACCGTATAATTGATGTTTTGCCAAAATAATTCCCTGTAAAGAATAAATGGTAATTACTTTTGGTTCCGGACGTAAACCTTCTTCTCCAGGAAACCCGATGAAAAGCTTTTCGTTTGCCGGAACCGGATAAATTTTACAAGCTCTTTCAGTAATTCCTTCAGGTAAACCAGTTGTTGAGTAAACTTCAGCTTCCAGTGTGATTGCACATTCTGCAATCTGCAATAATATTGAATGATTTCCGCTGCATATATTGTAGATAGTATCATTTAGAATAGGAAAAGATTGCCCGTTAATTAGGCAATAAGCCGGAAGGCTTGCTTCTGAAATATGCAGAATAATTTTGCCATCACATTCCGGTGTTCCTATATCATCAGCAAAGCTTTCTGCCCATACCTCCGGCTCATTTTTTTCGATATTTATTGTTTGCTCTGAGGTACAACCTTCAGCATCAGTTGCTCTCAAATGATAAACGCCAGCCGGTATGTTCCAAAGTTCAGCTCCTTCGATGAAGCCATTCCATAAAAAGGTGTAAGGTTCTGTTCCTCCGTTGGCTTCTGCAATAATATATCCGTCGTCATTTCCACAATGGGCATTGCCTGATGATACTTCAACAGAAAAAGTTGAACATTGGGATATTGTTTGGGTATTGGAGCATAATTGCATTGTACCTGCGCAATTTTCAGGAGGAGTAATTCTTAACTGATATTTTTTATTGCCTTCGGGTGAATTTATATCAGTATATGATAATGTTCCAACAGATAATTGAGCAATTTTTTGATAGTCACTCCAGATGCCTGAATTGAAAACGGAGCGATACAGTTCGGTGAATTCATAACTCAGGCCCTGGTATTGGTTCCAGGCAAGATTTACTTCATTGTTTGACCCAAGGCTCGACTGAAGGTGCAATGTACTATGCATGCTCCCTCCGACTATTAATCCGCAGGTGTCGAGGTTTGCAACTGAATAGGTATAGGAATGTTGCTGCGGAATGGAGTTATCGTCCATAAACTCATTTTCGTTTATGCTTAATCTCCCAATGATTAAATGTTGGTTATATTCGTTAGTGCGATAAATGTAAATGGAGTCAACAACAGATTGGGGGTTGATTTCCGAGAAAATAATCTTGTTTTTCCCTGAGGTTTCATCGGCTGTCACAAAACAAAGATCTTTTCGCTGTGGAGTATAAAGGGGGTCAGGAACATTTATGGATGCATATGACGGACAACCGTTTTGGTTATAGGCAACCACATTGTACTGACCACCCTCACTTACATCAATTATTCTGGAATTGCCATAGTAAATGGAATCGTAATAGTTTCCTTTTGTCCAACGGTAACTGGTAAAACCATCATTGGCCCAGAGTTGTGCTGGCGGACAATAGCTCTCATCAGAAAGAGATACGGATAACTCATTTCCAACGCAGGTTTTGATCACTACGATTTGGCGCCTGTTTTCCCAATTAAGCTGCATACCGCAAATTGTGATAAATGCATCATCGGCAACTTGAAATGTCAATCCTCCATCTCCATGGGGTTGGTCAAACAGATTCGCAAAAAAAGATTTAAGGCTGTCTCCTTCAAAATTTGTGACCAGGACAAAATTGCCTAGGTTATCATTGCTTGATCCGTAGCCAGAAAAGAGATAACCTTCACTGGCAAATGAAACCTGAAACAGTTCCTCAAATCCGGATGTTAAAACTTTTTCCCATATTATCTGCCCATTTGAATCGGTTTTTAATGCCCAAAAATTATACGATGTAGAAGCGATTTTGCCACCAATCAACAGGTTGTTATTCTGATCGTTTAAAATAGTTTTCACATCAGTTACATTGTCTCGTGGAAATCCCCGTTGCCAGATCTGATTTCCCTGACCATCAATCTTGATTATTACAACCTCTTTAATGTTGTCTATTAATTTTCTTCCTGCTAAAGCGAAATTTCCATCCCCTGTGCTGGTAATACTGCTGAAATAATAGATACCATCAATTGAATTATAGTTTCTCTGCCACATCAACTCGCCGGATATACTGATTTTAAAGGCCTGAAAAGATGAATAATTGCATAAAACGATATATCCATCTGAGTCAACTATAACATCAACTGAATTGTTATTATATTGATCACCAATTGACTTTTGCCATTGTATATTTCCGTCATGATCTGCTTTAACAACCCAAATGTCATAATCTCCATGATTCACAGTTAAATCATGATCATTGGAGGAGCTTTGTCCAACAAAAATATATCCTCCATCCGGGGTTGGCTTTCCAGAAACAAACCTATCTTCGGAGGATCCTCCGTAATTTTTTGACCATTCGACATTCCCTTCAAGATCAGTTTTAATGATCAGGGCATCTGTCATACCATAATTGGTATTATTCAGATTCCCATCGCTTGATTCGGAATCGCCTAAAATTAAAAAGCCATCATCCTGAATCAGGGTTGACCCGCTAGGATATTCATCTTCAGAACCTCCATACTCTTTAACCCATAAGGTATTGTACTGCAGTTGAGGGAATGAATCTAAACAAGTTGCTAAGAGAAAGCTAAATAACAGGATCTTTTTCATAGTATATACTTTGGAAGGTGTAAATTTATAAACTTTTTTTAATTATAAATTAATATTTCACAGATCATAAAAACATTCTGCAATATTTCTGGTACAAATTTTTATAAATATTATAATACATAGAAATGCAACTTCATTTTTTAAACAATTGTTATTTGAACTGCCAGGTATTGTTCCGGTAAAATTAAACATGGTTTTTAGTCATGAAATTGTCATATCTTTGTATATTGCACATACTTAGTCTCTTAATTTAGCAAAATCACTTCTCAGGATCATTAGATGGAATGTCGCGAATTTGTCTTTGTTTCCGTAAACCTTCGAGACTTTTACTTTTGATGAGACCATGTTAGTTTTGAGCTAAATAATTGAAGCCACTCCGAATAAGTAAGAAAAAGAGAATGCCACTAAGGCACTAAGAAACCAAGATTCACAAAGGAATGATAATCAGGTATTTAAACTTAGTGATTCTTTGAGTCTTTGA
>Ga0265295_1006006_pt1 | contig 14983 bp, 14 predicted proteins | sample Munlansysbiofilm_FD_192503 | JGI IMG/M metagenome (GOLD analysis project Ga0265295, IMG submission 192503) | Leachate microbial communities from a municipal landfill in Southern Ontario, Canada - Methane capture system biofilm | ecosystem: Engineered > Solid waste > Landfill > Unclassified ... | reverse complement strand
CCCCCTCCGTCACACTAGTTGTCCGCTTGATTAATTTTAATCGAACAGACAATACGGAGTTTAACAATGGCCTCTTACAGCACAGACTTCAAAGAACAAATGCTCAAGAAAATGATGCCGCCTAACAGTCAAAGCGTGGCACAAATCTCACGTGAAACTGGGGTGCCTTATGCAAGTCTGTATACTTGGAAAAAACAGTATCAGTCTAGAGGATTTGTTGTGCCAGCCAAGAATGCGAATGCCGCTCAATGGGATGCTAAAACCAAGCTTGCCGCCATCATCCAAACGGCTGCCATGAACGAGGCCGAGCGTTCAGAATATTGCCGTCAAAATGGCCTTTATGTCGAGCAGCTTGATGAGTGGAAAGAAGACTTTGAGGCCTCTGGTGCAAGTAGTCCAGCAGATAAAAAAGCCCTCGCAGCTGAGCGTAAAAAGTCTCGTAAACTGGAAAAAGAATTGCTGCGCAAAGATCGTGCCCTGGCTGAAACAGCTGCGCTGTTAACCTTATCAAAAAAAGCACAGGCCATCTGGGGCATCAGCGAGGAAGACTGATTCCTGCTGAGCAGCGTCAGATGGCCATAACTCTGATCGATGAAGCCAGTGCAGTGGGTGCGCGCTGCGTTAAAGCCTGCGAGATTATAGGCATCAGCGAGCGCACATTCAGGCGTTGGCGAAGTGATATTTCTCTAACAGATAAACGACAAACACCCGCGCCGCGAGCTTATGAGCATGCGCTGACTGAAGAAGAAAAAGAGCATATTTTGATAGTCAGTAACCTGCCTGAATACAAAAGTTTACCGCCGACTCAAATCGTGCCTAAGCTTGCAGATTTAGGGGTTTACATTGCTTCAGAGTCCAGTTTTTATCGCGTATTAAAAGCGCATAACCAGTTGCATCGCCGCGGCCGCGAACAATCGCATCCTAAGCACAATAAGCCGCAGCCATTAGTGGCGACAGGCCCGAATCGGGTGTGGTCGTGGGATATTACCTATTTGCCTAGCGATGTGCGCGGACAGTTCTATCGTTTGTATCTGATTATGGATGTTTACAGCCGCTTTATCGTGGGCTGGGAAGTGCATTTAAATGAGACTGCCGAGCATGCTTCAGTGCTGATTAATAAGACTTGCATGAAACACAAAGTACGCAAAAAACAACTGGTTTTACACTCGGATAACGGTAGCCCGATGAAAGGTGCAACGATGCTCAGTACGTTGCAAAAACTCGGCATTATGCCCTCGTTTAGCCGCCCATCTGTGAGCGACGACAACCCTTATTCAGAAGCTATGTTTAGGACGTTAAAATACTCGCCAGCCTATCCATCGAAGCCTTTTTCAAGCTTAGATGAAGCTAGAAATTGGGTACATAGTTTTACAGCTTGGTACAACAACGAACACTGCCACAGCGGCATAAAATTTGTGACCCCAGTGCAGCGCCACAATGGTGAAGATAAAGCAATTTTAGAGCAGCGTACTGCTGCTTATGAAGCTGCTAAAGCAGCCAATCCAGCACGCTGGAAAGGACGCAAAATACGCAACTGGGAGCATGAAAACGAGGTGTGGCTTAACCCGCCAAAAGAGAAGACTGCAGAGCAAGAGAGTTTGAAACAAGTAGCTTAGAATAACGGACAACTAGCTTGACAGACACCGAATTCTAAATTTATTAATAAATAGTTTCGTTGATAGGAGCAGAGTACAGGCTAAAGCTATAAGCTGTATGTAGACTCCACCTAAAAAAAGCACCGAATGCTTTGCTGCTTCAATATAACCATCACCAAAAACAGAAGAAGCTATAGAATAGCCTACTGTAAGGCCGCCAATGGTAAATAAATATATATAAGAAGTAAGCTCTAGCGAGAGAGTTTTATATGCGAAAAGTAAAATAAACCCAGTGACAATAGAAGTAATAAAAAAAATAAATATAATGGTAAAAAATAAAGATGAATTTATTTTATTAATTATATTACTAAATGAAATGCTTATGACGTATTCGATTTTTTTGAGGGCATTAGTATCACCTGGAATAATCACTCCTAAGTAGTGAGGGTAAAAAAACTTCATCTCATCGGTGAACTTAATTATGGGCATGAAAAATGTAGGCGGATCTTGAATAAATAGTTTAAGTAGTCTCCCTCGGCTTATTTTTTGAATTTCAGGGCAGTTATTTAAAGCATTTTGTTCTGCTTGATACCAACTTATCCCAATGTCCGCATTACAGCGCGTCGGTAAATTTAAAGCTTTTAATGCTTCATATTTATCTGTTGCCTCAGGAAGAATAGCATGAAAAAAAGTATTTATTTTGTTGGCAGAATTGATAGATGTGTTGTTGTTAAAGTTATGCTTATTGATTGTTTGAAAAGTGGCTATACTTGTTAAGCTCAAACATAAAAAAATAAAAATAGGTTTTCTAAGTAATGGGTTTTGATAAAAAATCCAAGAAGCAACGCATATTAATAATAATGTTAAGTAAGACCATTGCTGCTTGCTTAATCCCAACCACAGGATGGCGATAATAAGTATTGCTATCTGCAATTTTGAGGGATGAGCATTTTTTTCATAAATTAAGTTATAGGTGCATATCACGATTAATGTAAAGGCCGAAATAACGGAAAATTCTCCATACAAGGTGTTAGCATAAGCAAGATATATTCCTTCAGTTAAAATACTGAATAAAATAATACTCGGCACTAGCTTCGACTTACTTATTGAAATAGAAAGAAATGATAAGCTCAATAAAAATAATATTTTTATTGAGCTTAAGTTAATAAAGCTTACAATGTCACCGGTAGACAAAAAGCGTGTAAGAATGTAAGATGAAAAATTATCAGAGGAATTTATACAGCCATCTCTTGATATATCTCCATCGTATAGCAACTGAGAACTAGGCGCGATTGGATGACCCGCTTCTTTAGGGTGTCCAGGAATATAAGACCACAGGCCGATACATGATGAATGCCTAATAAAATCGTAGTTGTTAGCGTACCCTATAAATCCAGGTTTATATAAGAAAAACATACAATAAATTGCAGTAAAGGCTAAAAAGCAGCTAGCAATAATGTTTTTATTTTTTAGGCGAAATAGCATTTAAATAAACTCCTAGCTAAAGCTAGCTGTATTTTATAAAATCTTTTCTAGATTTTATAATGAAACCTTCATCTACTATATTTAGCATTTCAGTATCACCGCTTGAGTCACCATATGCATAAGTAACAGAAGGTTTTCTACCTTCTGCTTTTATCCAAGCTTTTATTCTTTCAGCTTTTTCTTTACCGTAGCAATTTAAACCTTTTATATGCCCATCAACTCTTTTCGATTTTACATATAACTGTGATGAAATTACATGGGATATATTTAAGCGTTCCCCAACAAATTTAAGCCAGATATCAAATGAAGCACTGACTAACACGCAATCGTGCCCTTGTTCTTGATGCCACCTGAGTCGCTGAATACCTTCTGATCGCCACATAGCTGGGATAGCCTCTGTACTGAAGCGCTCACCTAAAGAAAATAACTCATTAATAGAGTATCCAGAGAGATAGCGCTTTAGCACAGTTTCTTTAGCAATATCATTACGTACGAGCTTAAGAAAATAACCAACCAGCACAGGGCTTACCAGAAGTAAATTCCAATAGTACTTTGGCTTGCCTACAACAAACTTGAGAAATGGCATTAATGTATCGCGGGTAGTTAGCGTTCCATCAAAGTCAAAAAACGCTATAGGTGTGTTATTCATGTTTGCACTTGATGTAGGAACACCACTCATAACGATAGTCGCTTAAAAATAGCCTCAGGTATGTGCTTAATAATCTGCATAACGATGTACCAAAACCAAGGCAAATAAACTTCACCTTTACCTTTTTGCATGGCATTGACGATGCCTTTAGCAACCATTTCTGGTTTGGCCCAGAGCGGCCCAGATTTATCAAAGCTAGCAGTCATTGGTGAATCGACAAATCCAGGTTTAATCGTAACAACGGATACACCTTTGCTTGCTAGGCGGTTACGCAAGCCCTGCATAAACAAACTGACCATGCCTTTAGCTGCGCCATAGACATAATTGCTCTGTCGTCCACGATCGCCAGCAACAGAACTTATTGCTGCAATGACCCCCTTGCCTTGTGCTTCGAATTGATTAGCAAGTAACGACAGTAAGCTCACCACACTGAGCGCATTGGTTTCAATCTCTTGTAATGTCAGCGTCACATCAGCTTCGCAAGCTTTTTGATCAGGTAAAGTACCATGAGCAATAAGTGCGGCATCAAGACCACCGAGAGCCTCGTTGGCTTGCTCAATAAGAGCGAGATGCTGATGTGTATCGGTTAAGTCAGCGCTGACACCTGCAATCGTCTGATCACTTCCCGCCCTTACTTTTAGATCAGCAAGAATTCTGTTGAGCTTGTCAGGGTTGCGCCCAATACAATAAATAGAAGCGCCATTTTGTACCAGTTGTCGTGCAGTCTGCTCAGCAATAGCTGAGGTTACACCAAATATTACAACACGATTTAAACTATTCATAAGGTTACACGCCGCCAAAAATGTGATGAAAAAGCAGGATCAATAAAATCTGAAAAACGTTCCCAGTTTGGAAAACCAGACTGAAATAAAGAGGCTGGCATACGAGCATCTTTAGCTGGATAGAGCGCACCACCTGCTTCACTAACGATGGCATCTAATCGATGGAATAATTGTAGGGTTTTATTTCCCAAATTAGGGAAATCAAGCGCAAGTGTTGTTCCGGGTCTTGCGAAAGAAAGTAAGCCAACAGATTCTTGTGTACCAAATGTTTTTAATACGGCAAGGAAAGAACCTTGCCCACTCTGAGCAATAGCATCAAGTAATTGAGCAGTTGCTTCAGACGCTACTTCTGGTGGCAGCACACACTGATACTGATAAAAACCTTTATGGCCGTAGATCCGGTTCCAGTCTTGGATAGCATCCAGCGGGTAAAAATAAGGCGCGTAGTGGCACAAACTTCCCTGTGGCTTTAGCGGTTGGCGGTAATATAAAGCGTTAAAGCTACGCAAACTTAAGCGATTAACCAGAGAAATAGGTGGATCAAAAGGAACACGTTTGCTGCGGGCTTTATAGCTAGGAAGATGGGTTTGGTTGGCAGCATGCTTTCCAGTAAAGAGAATCCCCCGGCCTTGAGAGTTACCGCTGGCAAGACAGTCAATCCAAGCAACAGTGTAAGGCCAGTGCTGTTCGGCCTCTTTATTAAGCTGCCAAAAGTGCTCAAGATTGCTGAAACGCTGTGCTTCAACCCACATCCATGGATTGTTGACGGGCATTAACTGAATCTCAACCCAGCTTAGCAGACCGGTTAAGCCCAACCCTGCAATTGTAGCGCGAAACATCTCGGCATTCTGATCAGGGCGGCACAGTAACACTTCTCCTGTCGAGCGGATAAGCTCAAAGGCTCGAACGTGATTGCCAAAACTACCGTGTGCATGGTGATTTTTACCATGCACATCATTGGCAAGCGCTCCGCCTATAGTGGCGTACTGAGTGCCTGGAGTGCTCGCTAAAAACCAGCCATGGGGTACTACTAACTGCAGAATACTTTGCAGTGTCACACCGCTTTCACAGCGGAGTACGCCGCTTGTTCGATCAAATGAGATAAACCTATCCAGCGCACAGGTATGCAACAATGTCCCCCTATCATTAAGACAGACATCACCGTAACTGCGTCCATTGCCATAGGCTAATAAAGGGTGCGGAGCATGCGCCAGGCCAGGAATAGCATGCTCAGTTAGAGTGTAAATTTTATCGGGTGAACACTGAGGTAATCGATTCCACGACAGCAGCTGACTCATACTGCTTCCCCTTTACGACTTTTATACAATGCTAGCAAGCCAATCAACACAGCAAACCAAAGCGTTGCTAAGCGTATAAATACAGTAGCTGCAATAGCGGCTGGCATAGCCATACCTTTTAATACCAATAATGAAATCATAATCGCTTCGGCTCCACCCAATCCACCAGGCAAAAAGCTCAACGCACCCGCTAGCATTGAGATTGCATAGACAAATATAGCAAACGAGAAACTAATATCTGCACCAAGCCACTCCAACACCAAATAAAAAGCAACGGCTTCTGCTCCCCACGACACGATGCTTATGAGTGTAGCGAGTAATAATAGTCTTGGCGTATGGCAGCGACGCGCCTCCCTCAGTAGGTGAACAAGCTGAGTTAAGAGTTTGCATAGTTTTCCAGTGCGGGCATGAGCCCACTGATGAGCGTAATTCAGTACAGTGCGACTGGAAATACATGCAAGTACAATGGCTATGCCCAGCACACCAACAAACACCATGCCCCGAGCTTGTGGGTACTCACTCAGCCCAACTAAGGTAAGTAGTACAATAGCAACGAGATCAGATAGTCGCTCACTGATTAAAGCAGCAAAAGTAGCAGGGAATGGCACGTTACGTTGCTTTAGCAGTACGCCTCTAAAAGCTTCACCTGCTTTTCCTGGCGTCGTCGTGAGAGCAAAACCACTCAAATAAATACGTAGACTAGGCAGCCAAGCTATACGATGACCTAACTTGCTAAGATAAATCTGCCAGCGGATAAAGCGCAATCCGTAATTAACTAAAGAAAGTAATAAAGCAATCAATGTACCTAGCAGACCAATATGTACAAAGGCATCGATTACGTCTTGCCATCCACCCCATAGAGAAAAAGCTAAGTACCCGCCAGCCGCTGTAACAATAGATAAAATAAGTGCTTTTAATCGCCAGCCATCAAGCTGTGCAATAGTGCTACTCACGATAAGACCCACAACGTGGTTACAATCCAAGCAGATACGGTCAGCAATAGATGCCAGTCAGTTAATAGATCTTTTGCTGTGTCATTACCCTTTGCCTTGTGATGCATTAAAAATAAATATCTGAAAATTCCGTAAATGACAAAAGGTAAGGTGTAAATTAAGTTATCAGTACCGTGCAGTGCAATAGTTTGTGGCGATACTGTGTAGAGTCCGAAACTGAGAACTGTGCAGGCTGCCGTAATGGAAATAAACTGTTCCAGTATAGCGGGGCTGTAATCATCTAGAACTTTTCTGGTTAGATTAGAATTATCGCCAGCGCTTTCTAGCATCAGCAGTTCTGCTCGGCGTTTTGAGAAACCAAGAAATAATGTCACCATCAAGCCACAAAGAAGTAACCAAGCTGATGGAGCAATACCTAATCCCACCGTTCCTGCTAATATTCGCAGCATAAATCCTGCTGAGATAATAAACACATCGAGAATAACGACATGCTTTAGGCGCCATGAATACAGAATATTCATAATAAAGTAGATCGATACAAACAAAGTAACCCAAAGGCTCACAGCTAAAGAGAGCAGAATTGATGCCGTAAGCATCCCTATCAGTAAAATTCTGGCCAGTGATAGCGAGACTTGGCCGCTTGGCAAAGGACGGCGGCACTTAACAGGGTGCTCTCTATCGGCATCAACATCCATGATGTCATTTAATACATAAACAGCACTTGCCATACAGCTGAAAGCAAAAAAAGCCAGAGTGGCTTCAGCCAGTGTCTGGGTTGACCAGTGGTGAGCAAAGAGAGGGCCCAGTAGTACAAATCCATTTTTTATATAGTGATGAGGACGTAGGAGTTTGATAACTGAGTGCATATCTGGCTATCCATAACTCAAAATGGGGATCATAAAAGCTAATCCCCTAAACTGAGAGAGTGAGAGGTAAATTACAGGATGATGACTTAAGGTCAGTGGTAAATACAGCACAAAAAATGTGCTTAGCGATAGTTCTTCTACTTCAAATAACACACACATGCAGGTGAGTTATTTTCAATAATAAAAATTATAACATATTTTATTAAATAGTGGATACTCAGCCCAAGGCTTGTCTACCTTCTAAGCATTATTCGATCGAGCTTTGTTTTTGTTTAATGTTTTAGGCATTGCATTTACTGCATGATTATCAAAGATAAAGTAAATTAGTGCCATGAGCAGCCATTTTTTTCCAGCAAGCTATGTGCAAGTTCTGGTCCGTTAGAGCCAGCAGGGTAAGGACGCGGACGCTGGTAGTGTTGCTGCCAACCTCTTAGGATAGGGTCGACCCAGTGCCATGCGGCTTCGACTTCATCCCGGCGCATAAACAGTGTAGAGTCGTTTTCAATTACATCCAGTAGCAAACGCTCGTAAGCCTCCCAGCGCCGATTGTCTTGAAAGGCTTTGGCTAGGTTGATCTCCAACTCAACCGGTTCCAAGCGCATACCTTTACCCGGTGTTTTTGCCATTAACTCAATGCTAATTCGTTCTTCTGGTTGCAGACGGATGAGTAAGTGATTGGCTTGGCTGTCACTGAATAAACTGTGCGGCACGGGCTTGAACTGGATAATGATTTCAGATGTTTTTTTCGCCAAACGCTTACCAGTGCGTAAATAGAAAGGTACACCTGTCCAACGCCAATTATCAATTTCGACTTCGACGGCGACAAAGGTTTCAGTGTCGCTGTCACTGTCTACATCTTTTTCGAAATAGTACGCTGGCACACTATGCCCAGCAATATAACCATTACCGTATTGCCCGCGGACGGTTTTGTCTTGAACATCTAGACCGCTAATAGGTCTTAGCGCTTGTAAGATTTTAACTTTTTCATTGCGTACTGAGTCGGCATCAAAGCGTACGGGGGCTTCCATTGCCACTAAACAAAGAAGTTGCAGCAGATGGTTTTGCAACATATCGCGCATGGCACCTGCCTGATCATAATAAGCACCACGATTTTCGACGCCTATGGTTTCGTTAACGCTGATTTGAACATGGTCAATGTGTGCGGCGCGCCAAACCGGCTCAAACAGAGCGTTGGCAAAGCGTAAAGCCATGAGATTCTGTACGGTTTCTTTGCCTAAATAGTGATCGATACGAAACACTTGTTCTTCGCTAAAAGCTTCACCAATTGCCACGTTGATGCTCAGTGCGGATTGCAAAGAGTGGCCAATTGGCTTTTCGATGACAATACGGGTGTTAGAACCGGCCAAACCATTCCGTGCTAGGTTCGCCGCGATACTTTCAAATAAATGCGGTGCTGTGGCTAAGTAATAAATACAGCCATTCTGTGGATTAGATTTTAAAATATTGGTTAGCCGACTAAAGTCTGCGGTTTGTGATGCGTCCATTGATAGATAATCAAGACGCTCACTAAAATTAAGCCACGTGCTGTCGAGAAAGTCTTTCTTCTCAATTTTTGCACGACAATGACGCTCTGCCAATTCAATATAGCGTTCGCGGGGTAAGAGCTTACGAGAAATACCAATGATACGCATTGTGCTAGGCAAACGGTTTTCTCGATGCAGGTGGTACAGTGCGGGCAGCAGCTTATGCAAGGCCAAATCACCAGTGCCACCAAACACTAACATGTCACAAGGCATGCTCAAAATTGCTCTCCTATGGGGAAAAACGTGCGAATAAATAGCTGTTGTAGTATAACTACAAAATCGCTACATAACTGTGGCACAGGCTAATGAGTTTAACATTGTGAATTTGTTACAGCATATTGTTCAATCCCTCGAGTTATTGCGCAAATCAGAAGTTAAAGTGGCGCAGTATGTTTTATCCGATCCTGCCGGAGTGATGCATAGCTCAATGTCCGACTTGGCGGCTGCTGTTGGTGTGAGTGAACCTACAATTGTTCGCTTCTGCAGGGCGGTGGGTTGTCAGGGCTTCCAAGATCTTAAACTCAAGCTTGCACAAAGCCTAGCAGCTGGGGCCAGTTTTGGACAATTTTCAATCAGTGAAGACGATGCCGTAACTGATTATGCATTAAAGATTTTTGATACCACCCTGCACACTCTAATTGAAGTGCGTGAGCATCTAAATATAGATGCCTTAGAACAAGCCATTGCAGTGATGGCCAAGGCTCAACGTGTTGAGTTTTATGGATTCGGTGCATCCGGCGCCGTTGCCGCAGATGCGCAGCATAAATTTTTCCGTTTGTTGCTGACGGCAGCGGCCTACAGTGATCCACATATGCAAGCCATGTCTGCGGTGACATTACAGCCCACTGATGTTGCTATTTGTATTTCGCAATCAGGGCGCTCCAAGGACTTATTGACCACTGCACATTTAGTGCGGGAAACTGGAGCAATCTTAATCACTCTGTGCCCCAGTCAGACGCCTCTAGCGGAGTTGGCGAGTATCCATTTAGCCATTGATGTACAGGAAGATACTGAGATTTATACGCCGTTGACTTCGAGAATTGCCCACTTGGTAGTGATCGATGTGCTAGCGATGGGTGTGGCAATGGCACGAGGCCCTTCATTAGTGAATCATCTGAAAAGTGTTAAGCGCAGTTTGCGTAGTTTGCGGTTATCACCCAAAATAACCAAACTTTCTGAAAACTAGCAGTGCAAAATCTACAAGAGATTTTCTACCTAATTTTCTATTAAAAGAATACTGTGTAGATTAATTCCATCTATGGAGGATAGGCAATAATATGCTAAACGAAAAACATGGAAAATATTTTATTTTTAATAAGATTTTTGTTGTGGTTATTTTTCTTTTTTCTTTGTTTTATTTTTTGACAACTGTTTTAGGTACATATAATAATTATTCTGCAGTGCCTTTTTGGGATATGTGGAATGGCTATTTAGATTTTTATTTTAGAACAGCTAGTGAAGGGTGGAAGCCTTGGTGGGAATTGCATAATGAGCATAGATTAGTTTTAGCAAAGGTTTTTTTTTGGATTGATCTCGAATATTTTAAGGGTTCAATGGTACTTTTGTTTACATTAAATTTAGTATTTAGTGCTTTAGCATGCCTTACCTTTATTGTTACTTTAAATGGATTGGTGAGTACCCATATAAACAAGCTTCTATACTATGCTTTATCAGGTGTTTTGATCATTTTATGTTTTTCTTGGTTACAGCAAGAAAATTACACCTGGGCATTCCAAAGCCAGTTTCATATGGCTTATCTTTTACCGCTTTGGGCAGTACTGACGCTGGTAAAGTCAAAAGTTGAAAACTCCGTGTTTTTGTTCTTCTTAGCTTGTATCCTTGGAATATTTTCAACTGTTACCATGGCAAATGGCTTATTGGCCTTACCAGTAATGATCAGCTTAGCTATATTCGATCGTATGCACTGGCGATATGTTTTTGCATTATTTGTAATTATGTTTTGTATGTATTTTATGTATTTTATAGATTATACAAAACCAGTAGGACATCCTTCTTTATTTGCAAATCTAATTGATAATCCAAAAGGTGTTATTAGATATTTTCTTTTATATCTCAGTGGGCCATTTTATGGGCTTTATTCACTTAGCCCCAAATTGTCAATGGCTATGGGTGGACTATTTATAGTTGGATGTCTGTGGGTTTTTAAATATACTCTATGTTCAAAATTAAACAGTGATGGGGAATATTTAAAGCTGTCAGGCTTGCTTGCATTTCTTGTTTTTATCGGTGGCACAGCATTGCTAACCTCATTAGGTAGGGCGGGGTATAGCCCTAATATACCAAGTCGCTATATGACTCCTGCAATTCTAAGCTGGTGTTGTTTGTTAGTTATATTCGTGGCAATATATTATGAAAGAATTAAGGATGTTTTTATTTCATATGTGGCACTTGTTTTTTTCCCCTTGATCCTGCTACCTATACAGGGAAAATCATTAGCTACACCCGAACATTTACATGTGCACAAAATGGCCGCCGTTGCTGCAGCGTTAGGTATACATGATAATAAAATTATTGATCGTGTCTACTTTGACGTGGATAGACTTTTTAGAATCATTGAGCCTGCTAGAAATAAAAATATATCTATATTTAATGAAAAGTATATTAAAGATATATATTATTTTGGTGATAAATTTAATCTGAAACCAAGCAGTAAATGTAATATGTATTTAGATAAAGTTGAAGAGGTTATAGGCTCTTCTGAGTACTCGCGTATACAGGGTTGGGCTTTCGATAAAAATATTCAAAAAAGTCCTGATTATATTGTTTTTGTTGATAGTAATAGTTACGTTGTCGGCTTTGCACTAACGGGAAGTACGCGAAATGATGTTGCTAAAGCTATTGATCCATTAGCATTGAAATCTGGGTTCTTAGGCTATGTGCTAAGTGATACTAAAATGGATAGCGATACTCATATTTATGGTGTTTCAGATGAGTTTGTTTGTGAGTATTAATTTCATGCTATTTTGATAACTTATTCGTAAGCGTAACACCAACCACGCTTAGCACAACTGAGATCAGCAGTTAGAGCGATCCGATGGTTAGCTAAGATTAATGTTCCAGGGTAAAAGTGGGCGGTTGCACTAAGAGTCTGCAACCGCCTATCCTTACCCTCATATCAAGAATCCCTTCATATGAGGGTAAGTCTAATAAGGCAACAAAATCTATAACAATTTCATATTTCTCATAGGATACTATAAAGCAAATACTATGAAAAACCTTCCTTTAAATCATCAAAACAAATACCGTCCAGATATTGATGGGCTTAGAGCTATAGCAGTTCTATCGGTTGTAATTTTTCATGCATTTCCGAATTTATTAATCGGTGGATTCATCGGCGTAGATGTTTTCTTTGTTATATCTGGCTACCTTATATCAAATATTATTTTTGAAAATCTAAATAAAAAAAAACTCAGCTTCTTACAATTCTACTCTCGTCGCATTAAAAGAATTTTTCCAGCAGTTACCTTAGTATTAATTATTAGCTATGTGATTGGCTGGTTTATTTTACTTCCTCAGGATTATGAGCAGCTTGGCAAAAATATTGCAGCAGGCGCAGGTTTTATTTCAAACATAGCTTTTTTAAATGAAGTAGATTACTTTGATGCGTCGGCAGAGATAAAACCTCTACTCCACCTTTGGAGCTTAGGTATAGAAGAACAGTTTTATATATTATGGCCTCTATTACTTTGGTTCATCTGGGGAAGAAAATATACAATACTGCCAACAATTCTCATACTGATAATTGCATCCTTTTACTTAAACACTAAAGGAGTCAAAGAAAATATAACAACAACATTCTATTCACCGCACACTCGTTTCTGGGAAATATTATGCGGCGGACTACTTGCATGGATTAGTTTCTCAAAGAAAACCTATATACACAAGCTCACCAATATTAAAAAAATAAATTTAATTTTAAGTAAAAATAAATTACTTATAAATAATACACTTTCAGCTATAGGATTAATATTATTGGCTTATGGTTTTTTAAATATCAATAAAAATCTTAGCTTTCCCGGCTTATGGGCCGTTATTCCTGTTACAGCTAGCATACTATTAATATACTCAGGGCCAAACACATGGGTAAACAAAAAAATCCTATCAAACAATTTAGCTGTCTGGCTTGGTCTTATAAGCTTCCCTCTTTATTTATGGCATTGGCCTCTTCTAACATTTGCCAGAATTATTGAAAGCAGCACTCCAAGTTATAAAATTCGAATATTTATTATAATGTTATCTATACTGCTAGCTTGGATTACCTATAAATATTTAGAACTGCCGATTCGCTTTGGAAAGAAAAACAAGATCACAACAGCTCAACTATCTGTAGCAATGCTGATTATTGGTTGCATTGGCTTAGCAACATATAAATACGAAGGGCTTTCGTTTAGATTTCCAAAAATAGTACAAAATCTTATAGATTTTAGATTTGATTACAGAAAAGCTTACCGTTCAGGTACCTGTTTCCTAGATCCAGAGCAAGATCATACAAGTTTTAAAACATGTGACTCAATTAAATCAAATGAGCGGCAAACAATTTTACTGTGGGGCGACTCTCACGCAGCACACTTATACCCAGGCTATAAAGCATCTTATGGAAAAACGCATAATATCATACAAAGGACTACGTCTGGATGCCCACCAATTTTAGACTTTACTGTTGACTCCAGACCATACTGTAAGGCAATCAATGAAAGCATTCTTAATTCTCTAAATAATAACGCACCAGACAAGGTTGTGTTAGCAGCTATATGGACAGATTACAGCTTAGATAAATTAGATAAAACCATCAGCAGAATTAAAGAGCGAGGTATAAATAACATTCAACTGATTGGCCCTGTTCCTCATTGGAATGATGGCCTTCCAAAACAACTGTATATGTATTTTAATAAAAATATTCCACACTCTGTGCCGTATAGAATGAGCTACGGACTAAATAACAATTTTTTTGAAACTGATAAAATTTTAAAAATAAAATCTCAATCATTAAAAATCACATACATATCCGCAAAAGATATTCTTTGCAATGACGATGGTTGCATTACTCGTATCGGTAACTTACAAGAAGACTTAACAGCATGGGATTATGGCCACTTAACAGTAAAAGGCTCTGAACTTCTTGTTTCTAAATTCCCGAAGGATGAGTAATCGTAGCAGCAACTATCCCACCGCCACACTAGTTGTCCGCTTGATTAATCTTAATTGAACAGAAAAAACGGAGTGTAGCAATGGCCTCTTACAGCGCAGACTTTATAGAGCTTGGCGGCCAATTCTGAGTGCAACACCTAGCCACTAACCGGTAAGGAGTTGTCATGAACTATACAAAACTCAGTATTGAAGAGCGCGCCACACTGCAAATTGGCTTAAGTCACAGCCTTAGTTTGCGTGCCATCGCACGATTGATAAGGCGCTCTCCATCAACAACTAGCAGAGAAATAAAGCGTAATAGCAATTCTGCTGGGCAGTATATTGCTCCTCAAGCACAGCAATCGCGGTGCAGAAATCGTTTGTTGTGTCGACCAAAGAAGAAGCTTGCGTTTGATAGTGAGTTGTTTGAGGTTGTTGCTTATATGCTCAAGCATAAGTTTTCTCCTCAACAGATAGCAGGTAAACTGCGCACGATGAACATACCCGGATATGAACGTACTTACGTCTGTCGAGAAACGGTAATCCCCCCATTTATAACAGGGTTCAAAAGTAGATATCAGGCCACTATGGCCAACTTTTGTTTAGGGGTAATGCCACCAAGCCCCATATTAGGGCGTTCGTTATTGTAGTGCCAGAGCCATT
>Ga0265295_1006003_pt1 | contig 14989 bp, 10 predicted proteins | sample Munlansysbiofilm_FD_192503 | JGI IMG/M metagenome (GOLD analysis project Ga0265295, IMG submission 192503) | Leachate microbial communities from a municipal landfill in Southern Ontario, Canada - Methane capture system biofilm | ecosystem: Engineered > Solid waste > Landfill > Unclassified ... | reverse complement strand
TTGCCGGGGATGCCGGTCAGGGGGTTGGTGCCCTTGGCCATCTCGACCTGCACCTGCGCCAGGGTGGTCAGCATCTTCTGCACCGTGACCACGCCCAGAAATTGCCCGCCGCTGGTGACGATGACCTCGTCGTAGGCTTTGAGCATTTCGCGGGTGTTGGCGTTCTTGGCCACGGATTCCACGGGTTCGCGTTCGTCGACGATCATGGGCGCGGTGTCCATGAGCACGGCCACGGGCTTTTCCGCGTACAGGGCCCGACCGTAGAGGGTGGCCAGATGCCGGTCCAGGCTGTAGCCCATGACCAGGCCCCGGGGCATTTCGTCCTCGACCACGACCACGCTTGAGAGAGCCGGATTGGTGGCGAAGATCCGCTGCACGGATTGAACCGGAGTGCGCGGACTGACCGTCAGCGTGTTTTGCGCCAGCTGCCCGATGGGGATGGAGCAGGACAGCCTGCCGAAGTTGTCGGCGCGAAGCGGGGTCAGCTCCTTCATGTCCAGGTGGGCCTCGGGTTTGGGGAAATGCGGGCGGCTCAAGTAGTACCCCTGGCCGTAATGGACCCCGATTTCCGTCAATGTCCGGGCCTCGCCCTTGGTTTCGATCCCCTCGGCGATGATCTCCGAGCCGATGCGGCCCGCCAGGGTGACCATGGTCTCCATCAGCGCCCTGCGCACGGGGTCCTTGTCCACGTCGCGCACCAGCGACATGTCGACCTTGATGAAGTCCGGCTTCAGGGCCGCGACGGTGGACAGGCCCGAGTAGCCTGTTCCGGCGTCGTCCACGGCGATCTTGAAGCCCTGGCTGCGATAATGGTCCAGGGTTCTGTGAAACGAGGTGAAATCCTTGATGCAATGGCGCTCGGTGATTTCAAAGACGATATCCTCGGGCTTCAGGCCGTGCCTGTCCAGGATTTCCAAAGTTTTTCCGGGCGCGAAGGTCGGATCGACCACCGTGCGCGGATGTATGTTCAGAAACAGCCTCTGCCCTGCCGCCAGGGTTCCGGCCGTTTCCATGGCCTTGGCGCGGCAGGCCTGCTCCAGGGCGAAGAGCTGTCCGAACTGTTCGGCGAAATCAAAGAGGATCGACGGCGACTCGAAATCGGAGCCGCGCGGGCCGCGCGCCAATGCTTCCCAGGCCATGACAGTTCCGGTCTTGAAGTCGTAGATGGGCTGGAAGAGCATGCGGATCTGCCCGTTGCGGATGATGGCGCGGAAGGTCGATGAGAGCTTGACCGCTTCAAGGTCGATTCCGCCCTGGGCCATGCGCCGCGCATCGTGAATGGCCTCGTGGAAAATCCGCTCCCGCTCGAAAAGGGAGGATTCCGGCAGCGTGGCGAATCCCACCTCGATCTCGAATTCCCTGCCGAGGGAGGAGACGGTGTGTTTTCTGAGTATGGCCTGCAGCTTGACCTTGAGGCTGAAGGCCTGATCCATGAGCTGAGAATCCTTGGCCTGTCCCAGGCAGCGGATCAAGAGCGCCTCGCCGCAGGAGATTCGTAACGCGTGTCTGGCGTTGAGCATCGGGGTGCCCGGATCGTGCCGGTCCAAGGCGTTCATCAGCAGGTTCTCCAGTTCCTCGGCGACATGATCGCCGTAGAGTTCCCGGCAGAGTCCGAAGTCTTTGAGGCGAAATATGAAAATGCTCAACCAGTGATGGGCGTGCAGAAATTTTTTGAGTTCGAAGATCGGCGGGGTTGCGGTGCGCATGATTTCTGCTTGAGAGTGGGACATCTTTTCCTCGGATAGATGGAATTGGGCTCGTTTGACAGGCGCGATTCGCGTCAGACGCTCTTTGTCCGGCGGATGCGACATTTTGGCGACAGTTCCGTGACACGTCCGAGGCGATGTGATTGAGTCCCCTTGGGGCGAATGTTACAGGAAATTCATATGGGTGTCACAATGCTGTCACACGGCCCCTGTAGCCCATGACGGGTACGAAGGGGCCGGTGCCGAGAGTGACGCGGCTCTTTTCGTGAACAAGGGGGAAACATGGCTCACAAGATTGTCGTCATCGAAGACGAACCCGATATCGCCAACCTGCTGGCCTTTCATCTGAAATCCGGGGGCTACGACTGTTTCGTGGCCCGGGACGGGAAAAAGGGGCTGCAACTGGTTCAGAGCGAACGTCCGGACCTGGTGCTCCTTGACCTCATGCTGCCCGGCATGAGCGGCACGGATGTGTGCAAGGCGGTCAAGGGCAGCGCTGATTGCGCCCACATACCAATCATCATGCTCACCGCCCGGGGCGACGAGGTGGACCGCATCCTCGGATTCGAACTCGGCGCGGACGATTATGTCATCAAGCCGTTCAGCCCCCGGGAGCTGATGCTGCGCATCAAGACGGTCCTGCGCCGCAACGTGAATATCCTGCCCAAGGTCGCGCACTGGCAGCGCGAGGGCCTGGCGGCGGATTTCGAGGCCTATACGCTTTTGGTGGACGGCGTGGACGCGCATCTGACCCCCACGGAATTCAACCTTTTCGGCGAATTCGTGCGCAACGAGGGCAAGGTGCTCTCCCGGGAGCAGCTCCTCAGCAACGCCTGGGGTTATGAGTTCGAAGGCTATTCGCGCACCGTGGACACCCATGTGCGCAGGCTGCGCAAGAAGCTCGGCCCCTATGCCGACTGGCTGGAGACGGTCCGGGGCATCGGGTATCGCATGAAACGTGAAAATCAGGTCGATTAGGGAGCGGCATGACCACCACGACGATTTCCTTGCGGCTGCGGCTGTTTCTGGCCTTCGGGGCCATTTTGTTCCTGGCCCTTGGCGTGCCTGCCTACTATCTGCACCAGAATCTCGGGCAGACCAGCGAGCGCGAGGCGCGGGAAGGCGCCGTGCGCGACCTGCGTTCCGTGGAATGGATGCTGTCTTCCGGCGCTTTCCACTCCCTCGAACAGGTCAACGAGGCCCTGCGCGAGCTGGGCGCGCGCATGGACATACGCATCACGTTCATAACCCTTGACGGTCGGGTGCTGACCGACTCCGGCGTGACGGCGGAGCGGGTGGAGAGCCTGGAGAACCATCTGGGCCGTCCCGAGATGACCCAGGCCCTGGGCGGCGAGGTAGGCATCGGCCTGCGCTACAGCGACACCCTGGGCCAGGAGTTGCTCTATGCCGCCATGCGCACCCAGGCGAGCGGGGTCCTGCCGGAGGGCGTCGTGCGCATCGCGCGCCCCCAAAGCCAGATCCGCAAGAGTCTGGACCGCCTCTACGGGCAGGCCGGCTGGGTTTACGGACTGAGCGTGGTTTTGGCCTTCGGGCTGGTCTCCCTGACTTCCCGCCAGATCGGCCGCGCCATCGCGAGCGTGGCCCAGGCCGCCGCCGACATCGGCCAGGGCGAACCGGGCAAGCGCATCCGGTTTTCGCCGAGCACGGAGCTCACCCCGCTGGTCGCGGCCTTCAACAACATGGTCGAACGCATCGAGTCCAACATGCAGACCATCGTCAAGCAGAAGATGGAGTCCGAGGCCGTGCTGAACGGCATGAAGGCCGGACTCATCGTTCTGGACGGCAACGGGCGCATCCTGCGCGGCAACTACGCCGCTCAGGAGATTTTTCCCGGCCTGTCGACCTTTGCGGGTCGCAAGCCCATGGAACTCTCACTGCTCCAGGATCTGCAGGACGCCTGCGACGCTGCGCTGAAAAAACGCCTGCAAGGGGATTTTTCCCAGGTCGGCGTGGTGGTGTCCCTGGCCGGGGGCAGGAATTTCGATGTCTCCATCGTGCCCATCAAGGGTGACGCCGAGCTTGGCGTGATCATGGTTTTTCACGACATCACCGAAATAAAGCGCGTGGAACAGATCCGCCGCGACTTCGTGGCCAACGTGTCGCACGAGCTGCGGACGCCGCTGACATCGATCAAGGGCTATGCCGAAACGTTGGTGGGCATCGACAAATACGACCCCGAGCAGACGCGTTCATTTCTGGAGGTCATTCTGCGCAACGCCAACCACATGAACACCATGCTCGACGAGCTCTTACAGCTTTCGCGCCTGGAACATGGCAAGCAGCGGGTGGATATGGTCTCGGTCGAACCGGCTTCGGCGGTGTATTCGGCCTGGAAAAGCTGTCACCCCTTGCACAAGAACATCGACTTCACCAGCGAACTGGACGCCTCCACCCCCGGTGTGCGGGCCAATTTCGAGCAACTGGTCCAGGTTTTTCGCAATGTCTTTGAAAACGCCATCAAGTATGTGCCCGAGGAGACTGCAGTCATCCGTGTCCACGGACAGAAGAGCGGATCGGAGCTGGTTGTCTTTATCGAGGACAACGGGCCGGGCATCCCGGCCGAAGACCAGACCCGGATTTTTGAACGGTTCTACCGTGTGGAAAAGGACCGCAACAGCTCCGTCGGCGGCACGGGCCTCGGCCTGGCCATCTGCAGACACATCATGGCCAATCACGGAGGGCGGATCACGGTGCAGAGTCCTGTGCCCGAAACCGGGATCGGATCGCGCTTCATCATCACCTTGCCCCTGGCCGGGCAGATCGCAGAGGAATAGACATGACAGAAACGGTCAAGATTTCGTCCAGAAATCTCAACTTCTATTATTCGGACTTTCACGCGCTGCAGGACATCTCCTTCGACATGTTCGAGCATCAGGCCACGGCGCTGATCGGGCCCTCGGGGTGCGGAAAGTCCACGTTCCTGCGCTGCATCAATCGCATGAACGATCTCATAAGCGGCACTCGGATCGAGGGATCCCTGACCATGGACGGCCAGGACCTGAACGATCCGTCCCATGACGTGGTCGTGCTCCGGCGCCGGGTGGGCATGGTCTTTCAGAAGCCCAACCCCTTCCCCAAGAGCATCTACGAGAACGTGGCCTATGGACTGCGCGTCAACGGCGTGAAAGACCGCGAGTTCATCGACGCGCGGGTGGAGGAGAGCCTGAAGCTCGCCGCCCTGTGGGACGAGGTCAAGGACCGCCTGGACCAGTCGGGCCTCAGCCTTTCCGGCGGCCAGCAGCAGCGCCTGTGCATCGCCAGGGCCATGGCCGTGGAGCCCGAGGTCCTGCTCATGGACGAGCCCGCTTCCGCGCTGGACCCCATCGCCACGCAGAAGATCGAGGAACTCATCCACGAGCTCAAGAACAGGTTCACAATAGTCATCGTCACGCATTCCATGCAGCAGGCCGCTCGCGTCTCCGACCGGACCGCCTTTTTCTACATGGGCCGCCTCGTCGAGGTCGGCCCTACGGACAAGCTGTTCACAAGGCCGGAGAACAAGCAGACCGAGGACTACATCACCGGACGTTTCGGCTGATGCCCGTGGTTCTCATGACCGGTCCGCAACATTTTGAAAGGAAGTGAAACATGTATACGCATCTGCACGAAGAAATCGAAACCTTGAAGCTCAAGGTGCTGAAAATGGTGGCCCTGACCGAGGACGCGGTCAGCAAAGCCATTCAGGCCTATGTGAACAAGGACTTATATCTGGCGGAAGAGGTTCAGGACGGGGACGTGGAAGTCAATCGCCTGGAGGTCGAGATAGACGAGCTTGCGCTCAAGCTCCTGGCCCTGGAACAGCCTGTGGCCGGTGATCTGCGGTTCATCCTGGGCTGCATGCGCATCAGCGTGGACCTGGAGCGCATCGCCGACGAGGCCGTGAATATCGCCGAACGCTCCATCATGCTCAGTTCCCGCCCGCCCCTGCCTTTTCACGAGAATGTCCGCGAAATGGGGAACAAGGCCCTGGCCATGCTGCGCCACGCGGCCCTGGCGTTCACGTCCGGCAACGAGGAGGCGGCGCTGCAGGTCTGCAATCTGGACAACGAGGTCGACGTGCTCAATCACAAGAACATGCGTGAAGTCATCGAGTACATGATCCACGAGACTCCGGCCATCGAGCGTTCCGTGCACACCATCATCCTCATCCGCCGCCTGGAGCGCATCGGGGACCTGGCCACCAACATCGCCGAATCCGTGGTGTTCATCGCCAAGGGCGTCAACATCAAGCACAAGCTCTACTTCGACGAACGCTAGATCCGCCCCCGCGCATCGAGAACGGGCGCCCGCGGGCGCCCGTTTCATTTCGGGCCGAGGCTTGCGCTCGAATCTCCAACTGGGTAGGGGAGCCAGATACATTATCATGGAGGATGGCGCATGCTTCGCTTCCTGCTGTCATGCCTGTTTGTGCTGGCCGGTTTTCTGCCTGCCCGGGCCTACGACTATCCGTTCAAGAACCCATACGAAGCCACCGTCCTGGCCACCCTGCCCCGGGACGAATTTCCGCTGGAGTCCGTCCGACCCGCCGGGCTTGCCGACCTCAACCCCCTGAGGGATCTGGGAGCGGTGCGCGCTCGGGAACTCCTGCTGCATGAGCGCCCCGTGCCCGAAATCCTCTGGTACGACGACACTCTGCAATACTCCCTGGCCCTGCAACGCAGAATCGCGCCCCTGCTGTTCATCATAGCCGGAACAGGCTCCTCCTACGACTCGGCCACCTGCCGTTTTCTGCAGGCGGTCTTTCATCGGGCCGGTTTTCACGTGGTCAGCCTGTCCTCGCCGACCTACCCGAACTTTGTGGTCAGCGCGTCCACGACCCAGGTTCCGGGGTTCATCCCCCAGGATGTGGCCGACCTGTACCAGAGCATGGACGCCATCGTGAGCCAGATCGGTCGCGACAAAATATCCTCCTACAACCTGACCGGCTACAGCCTCGGCGGCACCCAGTCCGCCTTTCTTGCGGAGCTGGACACGCGCGAGAAGCGTTTCGGGTTCGACAAGGTGATGCTGCTCAACCCGGCGGTGAGCCTGCTGACTTCGGCCACCATTCTGGACCGGCTGCTTTCGGACAACGTCGCCGACCAGGGCGAGGCGACCAGGGTGGTGGCGGATCTGGTCTCCGATCTGTCGGAAGCCTACCGCGGCAGCAACGAGGTCAATTTCGGCGATGAGTTCCTCTTCGCCCTGCACGGCAACCGCTCCATTTCGGAAAAAGAGCTCAAGATCCTGATCGGCGTGGCTTTCCGGGTGTCCCTGGCCTCCATGGTCTTCACCAGCGATGTGTGCACCGGCGCGGGGTATATCGCCCCGAGGGGGCACCGCGTGGAGAAGAACGAGTCCCTGTCCCCGTATCTGGACGCCGCCGTGGGCGTGAGTTTCGAGGATTACGTGGATCAGTATCTTCTGCCTTTTCTGGCTTTCCGCGATCCGGCCATGACCCGCGAGCGGGCCGTGGCGGCCAGCAGCCTGGAATCCATCGCTCCCTTTCTGCGTCGGGCGGAAAATATCGCGGTCATGACCAATGCCGACGATATCATCCTGACGAAGGATAATTTCAGATTTCTGGAGAGCACCTTCGCCGGGCGTCTGACCCTGTATCCGGCCGGAGGCCATTGCGGCAATCTCCGGTACCGCGACAACGTCGCGGCCATGCTCGAATTTTTCCGTAAGTGAGACACCTCATGCGCACACTGTTGTTCTGCCTCGTTCTTCTCGTCCTCGGCGGATGCGCCACGACCGCCGAGCACGGGCCCGGACCCTTTCAGGCCCCCGTTCATCGGGGCTTGCCGGAGGACCCCTCCGTGGAGCGGCATTTTCAGGTCCATGACCCCTGGGAAGGTTTCAACCGCAACATGTATCATTTCAACGCCCAGCTCGACCGCTATGTCTATCTTCCGGTGGTCAGAACCTATGAGGCGGTGCTGCCGGACAGCGTACAGCAGGGTGTTTCCAATATTTTCAATAACCTGAAGGAAATCCCGATTTTCGTGAACTCGGTCCTGCAAGGCAATCCGAAAAAGGCGTCGGTCTCGTTTGGACGCTTCGTCTTCAACACGACCATTGGCCTGGGCGGGCTCATCGACGTGCTCGGCAACGGCGGCATCCCGCAGGAGAACGAGGATTTCGGGCAGACTTTGGGCGTCTGGGGCGTGCCGTCCGGCCCGTATCTCGTGCTGCCGGTGGTCGGGCCTTCGGGGGTGCGCGATGCCGGAGGCCTGGCCGTTGACGCGGCCATGAACCTCAATCCGGCGGACATGTTCCTGGACGGAGTCGGCTGGGCCGCGCGGAGTTCGGCCACCATGGGGGTGTACGGGCTCAAGGCCGTGGATGCCCGCCACCAGGTCAAGTTCCGCTACTACGAGACCGGCAGCCCCTTCGAGTACCAACTGGTGCGCTTCATCTATTCCAAGAAGCGCGAACTCGACATCGAGAAATAGGCGTCTTTCCATTGCCGCGACGGCGTGACGGTCCCTGCGGATCGGTCACGCCCTTTTTTTTTGCGGACGGCGCGGGCGGATCGCTCCAACGGCATGTTTGCGGTTTCCGGACAGATGGTGCAAACACGGATTTGCGCTGCAAACCAAAGTTTGCAATTTTTGGAGACCGCTAACGCCCAACTATCAGAAATAAAAGAATCTTGTCCTTGACGTGATTATGGCAGGTCTTTTGCTATGTGCTCGTTGTCAAAGTAACCGGCGAGAAAACGCTTCATAATCATCGAGGAGGAAGAAAAAAACATGGCTCAGGAAAGCAACGTCGTCATCGATCACGGAAAAAGTCAGTGGTCGGATTTGTGGAAGAAAGAGGACTTTTTGGCTATTTGGCTCGGTTTCATCATCATTGCCGTCTGCATCCTGGCCTACACCAGCTACGGGCCCAAGGCGGAATTTGCCGAGAAGATCGCCGCTGCCAACCAGATTCAGGAAGCCGAACTGGCCAAGGCCCCATTCAAGACCATCGCTTGGCACAAAGCCCAGGACGCTAAAAGCAAGCTCAAGGGCTCCAGTTCCTCCTTCGGTAAATTTGCTTCCCACTGGACCAAGACGCCGGGTTCCTGGAAGACCAATCCTCTGGATTCCCTGATTCGGTCCGAAGCCCAGGCCAAGGCGCTCAATGAAAAGGGCATGGCCAAGTACGAAGAGGCCAAGGCAAAGCTTGAAACGGCCCTGGCCGCCGCTATGTCCGCTGAAGAAGCCGCTGCCGGCGCATCCTTTCAGGACCAGGGGCTTAATGACGAGGCCACAGCCAAGATCTCCGAATGGCGCGCCGCGAACAAGGCTGCCGGAGACGCCAAGAAGAAGGTCGAAAACAAGGCCTACAACTACATCCCGACCCTCATAGGCCTGTGCATTTTCATCGCGCTGATATTCGGCGCCGGTATCGCCTTGATGGGCAAGAGCGCTCCCGCATTCCTGCAGGGCTTTATCATCGTCTTTCTGGTCGCCGTCCTGGCATACATTCTCGGAGGGCAGGCGATTTCCAAGCAGTACGGCTTTGGCGCTGAAGCCTGGGGCGTGCTTCTGGGCATGGTTATCGCCAACACCGTGGGCACTCCGAAATGGGTTCTCCCAGCCTGTGAAGTTGAGTTCTTCATCAAAACGGGTCTGGTGCTTTTGGGCGCCGAAGTGCTCTTCAACAAGATCGTAGCCATTGGCACCCCCGGCATCTTCGTGGCTTGGGTGGTCACCCCCGTTGTTCTCGTCTGCACCTACATCTTTGGTCAGACCGTGTTGAAGATGCCCTCCAAGACCTTGAACATCGTCATCTCCGCCGACATGTCCGTGTGCGGCACCTCCGCCGCCATCGCCACGGCAGCCGCCTGCCGGGCCAAGAAGGAAGAACTGACCCTGTCCATCGGCCTGTCCCTGGTCTTCACCGCCATCATGATGATCGCCATGCCGGCCTTCATCAAGGCTGTCGGCATTCCGGAGATTCTGGGCGGCGCCTGGATGGGCGGCACCATCGACTCCACCGGCGCGGTGGCCGCGGCCGGCGCGTTTCTGGGCCAGAAGGCCATGTACGTGGCCGCGACCATCAAGATGATCCAGAACGTCATGATCGGCGTCACGGCTTTCTGCGTCGCCGTGTACTGGGTCACCAAGGTCGAGGCCACTGATGCCGGTCACACCGTCGGCGTGGGAGAGATCTGGCACCGCTTTCCGAAGTTCGTTCTCGGTTTTATCGCCGCGTCCATCATCTTCTCCATCCTGGACCAGAACATGGGCAAGGATCTCGGCGGCGCCATCGTCGATCAGGGTATCGTACGCGGTGGCACCAGATTGCTGCGCGGTTGGTTCTTCGCCCTGTCCTTCGCGGCCATCGGACTGTCCACCAACTTCCGTGAACTGGCCAAGTACTTCAAGGGCGGCAAGCCCCTTATCCTCTACGTCTGCGGTCAGAGCCTCAACCTGGTCCTGACGCTGGCCATGGCCTACATCATGTTCTACGTGGTATTCCCCGAAATCACGGCCAAGATCTAACTAATGTCGGAAAACCGGCCGGGAGGGATTTCCTCCCGGCCTTCTAGGACTCCAAGCCATGACTGAGAAAAGTTTGTCCGTACGGTTGAGGAATTTTGCCCTGGTGCTGGGTTCGGCCTTGGCATTCGTTTACATTTTTCTGCCTTTGCTGACCACTTCCTGTGGCATTTTGAACCGAATGTCCGTGTATCTGGACAACAACGGCATTGATCCGACTCGTTATTACTACACGGACGTCGCACAGGTGAAAGAAGGCGAAGACTACTTGCGCTTTGCCCTCGAAGAAAAATGATCGCGCTCCTTCTGGAGATAATGCCGCAGGTCGGGAAAAGGTGTTCGCTTTCGGATTCTGATCGGAGTAACATTCCAGCTTTGCTGATATTGTCGGTGACGGATTTTTGAAATGGAGCATCTCAAGGTCTGAGCGGACGCTTTAGGGTTCGTTTCGCGCATCTTTCATCCGCCACTGCACGCATCAATTTCAGGCGAGCCCCATGCAAATTTTCAAGCCATCAAAAATACAGACCAAATTCGTGTCCGGACTTTTGGCGGCTTCCATCGTTCTGGGCATTGTCTTTTCCGTCGGCTTTTACCTGCACATGAAAAACGTGCTGGAGGAGGAAGTCCGGGACAAGGCCATGCTCATCTTCGCCCACGTCGATTCCATCCAGCACTACGTGCGCGACGTGCTCCGCCCGGCCATGTACGAGCGTCTGCCCGCCTCGTTCGTCATCGAGGCCATGTCCTCCTCCTACATTTCCCGGACCATCATGGCCCCGGTCAACGATACCAGCGACGGCACCATCTATCGCCGGGTGGCCATCGACGCGCGCAATCCGGCCTATGAGGCCAACGAGCACGAGCGCGAACTGATCCGCTACTTCCGCGCCAATCCGGACCAGGAACTGTGGCAGGGCTACAAGAGCATGGGCGGGGAGAAATATTTCCTGAAAGTGCGGTCCGTGCGTTTCGAGGACGGCTGCATGTATTGTCACGGCCGCCCCGAGGACGCGCCTCCGGAACTGTTGACCCTTTACGGAGGGCGGGGGTTTGGCAAGGAGGAAGGCTCCATCGCCGGTGTCGATTTCGTGGGTATCTCCGTGCAGAGCAGCGTCGGACGCGTGCAGCAGACCATTCTGACCTACTTCGCCTTTTTCGCTTTCGGCGCGCTGCTTTTTTTCTCGGCCACGAATTTTCTGTTCAAGGTGCTGGTGGTCAACAACCTCAAGCGCCTGAACAGCGTATTCCGGCGCAATGTCGCCGACGCCGAAGGGTCGGAGCTTTTGCACAAGCTGGAACAGGGCGATGAGATCGAAGAACTGGTCGAATGCATGGAGCAGATGGGCGACCATCTCTTCGAAGTCCGGCGGCAGTTGCAGGATTACGCCGAGAACCTGCGCAAGATGGTCGATGAGCGCACGGAGGCCCTGTCCCACGAGGCCGAAGCCCGGCAGGCCGACGTGCATCTCTTTGTCCGCCTGCTGGAGGACATGCGCCGCAGCGCCTCGCGCTCGGAACTCTGGGGCATGGCCCTGCCCCAGATCTGCTCACGCTTCAAGGCGCGCAGCATCGCCTATGTCTGCACCATGGTTTCGCGGAATTATTACGTTTGGCCCGAATCCACGGGAGCCCCGGAGTTGCCGGACGATCTGGTAGGGGTGCTGACCGGAAGCGCCTGCCTGCAAGCCGGGTCCAAGATTTTCGTGCCGGTCGAGTCGAGTTCGGGCAACGCCGAAGGCATTCTCTGCCTGTACTGGGACACGGAGGCCGAAGCATCCAGGCACGATCAGCGCGTGCTCACCGCGCTGGGGAGGCAGCTTGGAACGGCCACGGAAAACCTGACTGCCATCGACAGCCTGCTGCGGCAGATGAACGTGCTCGAAACCATTGTCGAGGGCATCACCGACCCGTTGGCGCTCATGGACGCCAATTGCGCCGTCCTGACCGTGAACCAGGCCGCACGCCAGCTGACCTCGGAATTGACCGGCGGCGCACGCACCGACGGAAACATGCTGGCCATATTCTTTGACCCGCGTTCCGAGCAGTGCCCCATGATCGAGGCCATCCGCAGGGGATCGCCGGACCTGCGCGAGGTGGAGCTGCCCGAAGGGCGTTCCTTCTCCCTGTCCATGTATCCCGTGCGCAGTTCCGACCGTCAGGCGGACCGCGTGGTCGTGTACGTGCGCGAGACCACCATGGAGAAGCGCATGCGCTCCCAGGTCTGGCATTCGGAGAAGATGGCCACCGTGGGCAAGCTGACCGCGGGTCTGGCGCACGAGATCAACAATCCCCTCGGGGTCATCCTCTGTTACACCGGGTTGTTGCGGCAGACGCTGACCGATCCGCAGCAGGCCTCCGATCTGAACGTCATCGAGCGCCACACGCGGCAGGCGCAGCGGGTGCTGCAGGAGCTGCTCAATTTCGCCCGGCCCAAGGCCGCCGGATCGGGCACGGCGGACGCCTGCGCCGTGGCCGTTTCCGTGTCCGATGTCTTTTCCGTGCAGGCCGCCAAGAAGCGGGCGCGGCTGACCGTGGATCATCCCCCGACGCCTCTGTTCGTGCGCATGGGCATCGGCGAACTGGAGCAGGTGGTGAGCAATCTGGTCATCAACGCCCTTGATGCGGTCGGCGAGGAGAATGGGGAGATCGTGGTGCGGGTGGCCTCCATGGACGGCAAGGTCTCCGTCGCCGTGGAGGATAACGGGCCAGGAGTCGCGGCGGTCGACGCTCCGCACATATTCGATCCGTTCTATTCCACCAAGGCCATAGGCGCCGGTACGGGCCTGGGGCTGGCCGTGGTTTACGGCATGGTCAGGGATGTCGGCGGGGAGGTCGCGGTGGAGCATTCCGATTTGGGAGGAGCCCGTTTCGTGGTCCTTCTGCCAGCCGCGATGGACGATCAGAAGCGGGATGCCTCGCATCCGAAGGTGAAATAGGGATGAATGTTTCTGAAGCTCATTATGTTGGCAGTGGGGAGCGGGTCGTCATCGTCGATGACGAGGTGGATTTCGCATGCGGCCTGGCCCGTCTGATAAGCGGCCGTTTCCCCGGATTGGGCGTGGAGGCCGTGCACAGCGGGGAACAGGCCTTGCGTTCCCTGGCCGCCACTCCGGCGCAGCTCATGATCACGGATCTGCGCATGCCGGAAATGACCGGGTTGCAGCTGTTGTCCAGGGCTCTGGGCGCGCAGCCGGACCTGAGCATGGTCGTGCTCACCGCCTACGGAACCATCGAGACGGCGGTGGAGGCCCTGCGGTCCGGGGCCTATGATTTTCTGACCAAGCCCATCGAGCCGGAGCAGCTTTTCCGCGTGGTGGAGAAGGGCTTGGAACGCAGCCGTCTGCTCGAGGAAAACAACCGCCTGCGCCGGATTCTGGCCAGCAAGGAGGCCGGGGGAGAGTTGGTGGGCGAGGGTGCGGCCATGCGCCAGCTCAAACGGACCATCGCGGCCGTGGCCCAATCCGAATACACGGTGCTCATCCGGGGCGAGTCCGGCACGGGCAAGGAGCTGGTGGCCCGCATGGTGCATCATCTCGGCCCCCGGGCGGCGCGGCCCTTCCTCTCGGTGAACTGCCCGTCCATTCCCGAAAACCTGCTGGAGAGCGAACTCTTCGGTCACGTCAAGGGCGCCTTCACCGGAGCCGACCGCGACCACAAGGGACTTTTCGCGGCCGCCGACAAGGGCACCATCCATCTGGACGAAATCGGGGACATTTCCCCGGCGGTGCAGACCAAGCTGTTGCGGGTCATGCAGGACGGGGAGGTCCGGCCCGTGGGCTCGAACAAGTCCTCGCGGGTGGATGTGCGCGTGGTCGCCTCCACCAACCAGGACCTGGAAACCCTCATGCAGGCCAAGACGTTTCGCGAAGACCTGTACTATCGCCTCAATGTTCTCACCGTGACCCTGCCACCCCTGCGCGAAAGGGCCGAGGACATCCCGCTTCTGGCCGGGCATTTTTTCCGGGTGGCCTGCCGGGAGATGGGACTGGCCGAAAAGGAGGTCGATCCGGAGGTCATGCACTGGATGGTGGGCCAGCCCTGGCCCGGAAACGTGCGGGAACTCCAGAATTTCGTGCGCCGGCTGACCGTTTTCGCCGCCACGGAGCGGGTGGACATGAACCTTTTGCGCGTGGTGCGGCAGGGCGGTTGCGTGCCCGTGATCCCGGACGGAGCCGTGCGCGGGGACGAGGCCGCGCTCGGACCGTACAAAGTCGCCAAGGCCGATGCCGTGGCCACCTTCACGCAATCCTACGTCAACGAACTGCTGACCCAGACCAAAGGCAACGTCTCGGAAGCCGCCCGCATCTCCGGCCTCTCCCGCGTCGCCCTGCAAAAGATCCTCTCCCGCATGGGCGAAAGTGCGGCGCGATTTCGGGATTGATCGATTTCGTCCATTTTCCCTTTCTCAACGTACTGAGAGGCGTTTTAAATGCCTTTATTCGGATTTATCTGTGTTCCCCCTGTCTTGCTGTGTGCGTGTATTGAGAAGCTTGCCTTTTGTGGTGACAATAAATATTTTTATATTTCTAACAGTTAATGTCAGATAAATCAGGAAATAAATCGTGATGCGTATTGACTGTTCGTTTTTGCCTAACTGCTATGTTTCTATAAATTTATTTGCTTTGCTATCAATAATAATATTATTATTTATTTTATTTGTGCGCCGGGCATGGCGCTTCAGTTATGGGGTGCAAGTCCCCTGTGGGCCGTGATGTGCGGAACCACGAGTCGGAGGCAACTGCGGCACCGCGAGGTGTTGTGGGAAGGAAGCCCGAGACAAGA
>Ga0265295_1006001_pt1 | contig 14991 bp, 12 predicted proteins | sample Munlansysbiofilm_FD_192503 | JGI IMG/M metagenome (GOLD analysis project Ga0265295, IMG submission 192503) | Leachate microbial communities from a municipal landfill in Southern Ontario, Canada - Methane capture system biofilm | ecosystem: Engineered > Solid waste > Landfill > Unclassified ... | reverse complement strand
TTTTCAAGTTTCCCATCTGGAATATATTTTCTTGTCATTTCTACAAATGGTAAATTAGTGACACATAAAGCAATTAAAGAGTAAACCAAAAGAGAAATCCAGCGACCACTTCCAAAAAAACTGGGCGAAATCGAAAAGCCAAATGAGTAGAAAAACACAAAAAATTAAAATTATGGATGGTATCTAAAAGCTTTAAAACAGTACGCTGATTTCAGTGGAAGAGCAAGAAGAAAAGAGTATTGGATGTTTGTTTTGTTCAATATGGTTTTTGGTATAATTGCAATGACTTTAGACCATTTATTAGGAATTGCAATGGAAAGTATTGGATATGGCCCCATTACATTGATTTATCTTTTAGCAGTGATGATTCCTGGATTGGCTGTTTCGGTAAGAAGATTACACGATATAGGCAAAAGTGGATGGATGGTTCTTATTTCACTTATCCCAATAGTTGGAGGAATTTGGCTTTTGGTTCTTACAGTGACTGAAGGTACTTTTGGAGAAAATCAATATGGACCCAATCCAAAAGAAGTAACATCAGAGAATAATTTATAGTAGAATTTTATTCAAGTTGTAATTAAAAACAGTCCAAGCTTTGTAAAGAGTTTGGACTGTTTTTTTTTGATTAGTATAAAAAGAGAAAAGTAAATTATGGAATAATACAGTTGTTTTGCTGTATTAAGACAGGAAGTTTTAAAAGACCTAATTAAATAATAAAAAATGGAGTAGTAATATTCTTCTTTAAAACGAACTGTAAAAAGATAGCATAAATGGTTTCATTAATAAAATTCATTGTATGAAATAGAAACATATTAATGACCAAAATAAATTGAATATTTCCCTGATTTGGTTAATTTTTGTAGATTTGTGAATAATTATACTGTTGTGAGATTAGAATATAGATATGTGCATTAACGAAAGAGAATTGCAATGAAATCATTAAGAAAATTAAACTTTTCTACCCATCATCTTTTTTTCGGTTTAAGTTTTCCTAAAGTAAAAGAAGTTGCTGAAGAAGGGGATGCGGAAGCTCAATATTTTTTGGGGTATATGTATCTTAAAGGAGAGGGGACTGCAATAGACGAAAACCAAGCTTTTTTCTGGTTTAGCAAAAGTGCGGAACAAGGACAAGCAGATGCTCAATATGATCTTGGGCTAATGTATATTTATGGTGAGGCGGTACCATACGATAAGGAAAAAGCGTTTTTCTGGATTAAGAAAAGTGCGGAACAAGGAAAGGCGGAAGCTCAATACTTCCTTGGATTGTTGTATAAGGAAGATGATGAAAGTGAATTATATAATGAAAACAAGGCTTTTTTATGGTTTAAAAAAAGTGCAGAACAAGGACATGTAGAAGCTCAAAGTAATCTTGGATATATGTATGCCAATGGCGAGGGAACTTTGTTAGATGAAGTACAGGCTTTCTACTGGTATTATAAAAGCGCAGAACAAGGTGATGCAGAAGCGCAATATACGCTTGGATATATGTTTGATAATGGTGTGGGAACATATAAAGATTCAGAAGAGGCTTTTTTCTGGATTAAAAAAAGTGCAGAGCAGGGCTTGGTAAAATCTCAATATATAATTGGATATATGTATCATCATGGCTTGGGAACGTTGAAAAACGAAAAAAAAGCTATCTCTTGGTACCAAAAGAGTGCGAAACAAGGAAGTGCTGTTGCTCAATATAGTCTTGCACTACTTTATGATGATAATGAAAGTCCATTGAAAAACGAAAAAAAAGCTTTTTTCTGGTATAAAAAGAGTGCTGAACAAGGATTTGCAGATGCGCAATTTCAACTTGGACTTATGTATTTTAATGGTTTAGGCACTAAAGAAGATAAAAAACAAGCAGCCTATTGGATTAAAGAGAGCTATGCCAATGGATATGAAGAAGAATAAGAAGAAAAGTGATTTTTCAAAATTTCCATCTGGAATGTATTTTCTTGTTATTTCAAAACAAGGAAAAACTTTTACTCTAAAATAATAAAACAATAGTACTCCTTATTTAGAACTAAATATAAAGTTTTACGACCGTGCCTAAATGTATTTTGCAATCAGATTAGAAGACAAAAACACCGAACATAGATAAATCTGACAATAAAAAATAAAAACAATATTACTACTAATTTATGGGTGGAGGGTTAACAATCTCGCAACCCAAAAAGTCAAGTAAATAAACTTCTATTTTGCTCGATTCAAAAACTTATTTATTAAAGATAAATTCGGATATTTCCTTCCGGGTTCTAGGTGCTTTTTCCAAATCTATCAAATTTGGATGCAGTTTTTCAGATACATCTGCATATCCGACAGCCACGACCACCAATGGTTTGACATTTTCGGGCAAATTAAACGCTTTGGAAATTGCTTCTGGACTAAAACCTGCCATTTGGTGAACAAACAAACCTCTTTCGGTGGCTTCTACAGTAAGACTTGCAACAGCAGCACCACAATCATATTGATAAGAGATGTTTTTTTGTCCATTTGGCGTGAGTTCATTTCCCAAAACGACAAACAACATCGAAGCTTCGGGAGCCCAAAGTTGATTAAATTCTACTAAGGAATCGGTAATTGTTTTAAATGTTTTATCGCCTCTAAGGCCATAAACAAATTGCCAAGGTTGAAAATTATTGGATGAAGCGGACCATCGAGCAGCTTCAAAAAGACTATTTATTACTTCTTGAGGAATCTCTTTCTTATTATCAAAAGAACGAGGACTCCAACGTTTTGCCAAAAGGCTCGAAATAGGATATTGAGTATTTGCAGTTTTTTCCATATTATTTTTTACTATTTTTGTTTGAAAATTTAAGATCATCCGAAAAATGATGACACTGAATAAACCAAAGAATAGGCAATTTGTTTAATTCTAAAACCAAATAGGCTCATAGATAAAATAGATACTCAATGAAACTTCTTTTTCAAGAACTAAAAGGACTACTCACTCAAACCTACCAAACTATTTGGGTTTTGCTAAAAATAATGATCCCCGTTTCAATTGTCATTAAATTAATTCAGGAGTTCGATTTGTTGCACTATTTTGGCGATGTCCTATCCCCTATTATGCAAATTGTTGGACTGCCCGGAGAAACGGGTATAATTTGGGCTTCGGGAATGTTGATTAATATTTATGCTGCATTGTTGGCATACATTGCTTTGGCACCTGATTTAGCATTAACACATGCTCAAATAAGTGTGCTTTTTACTATTATTCTAGTCGCTCACACCTTTCCGGTGGAATTACAAATAGCATCAAAAGCAGGTGTAAAACTACGATCAATGTTTTTAATTCGATTTGGAGGTGCCATCGTGTTGGGAATTTTATTAAATATTGGATATACCTATTTTGGATATTTGCAGGAACCAGCCATATTAAGCACTCTGCTTACACCCGTTAACGATTCTATTTGGATGTGGGCCTTAAATGAATTGAAGAATTATTTTATAATAGCACTCATTATTTTCACTTTGCTACTCACTTTGAAAATCTTCGAAAAACTGGGAATAATAAATTTAATCAGTCGCCTTTTAGAGCCTGTTTTGTCTGTTTTAGGCATCCGAAAAGAGGTAATTCCCATCGCATTAATTGGATTGACTTTAGGCATAGCATACGGAGGTGCAATAATTATTAAAGAATCGAAAAACAAAAAAATCTCAGGCAGAGACATATTTTACACGCTCACATTAATGGGATTGTGCCACAGCATGATAGAAGACACTTTGTTGATGTTTTCGTTTGGAGGTCATGTTTCGGGAATTCTTTTTGCCAGAATTATATTTGCATTAATTGTAAGCTTTTTGATTGTTAAAATAACGTCAAAAATGAGTCAAAAAAGATTTGATGCATGGTTTATAAAAAAGAGCTTTTTGAAACATCGAGAAGAAGAATCAGAAGAACAAAATCAATAGTCACATAAAAGTATAATCTCTTATTTAATGGTATTTTAGAAGATTATTAACTTCCAAATTCTTGGACTACTTATTGCATATAATATAATTTAGCCGCCAAAAACAACTTGAAGAAATGAATAAAAAAATAAAATAGCAGTAATTTAACCACAATTAAAACGATTTAATCTACACATAAATAAAAAATCGTATTATATTTGCAAGGTGTATTTTAAACTTATAAAAACAAACGATCATGAAAAAAACTTTAATTATACTTTCTCTCGTTCTTGCATTTTCGTATGCAATAGCACAAACAACAGGCGGTCGTACAATGCCTTCGGTTCAAATAAAAACGTTGGATGGAGCAAATGTTTTGGCTTCTGATATTTCAAACGATGGAAAACCGATGATTGTTAGCTTTTGGGCAACATGGTGCAAACCTTGCATCCGCGAACTAACAACCATTTCTGACGTGTACGACGATTGGCAAGAAGAAACCGGCGTTAAACTGGTTGCCATTTCTATTGACGACACTCGGTCGCTCTCAAAAGTTCGTCCTTATGTAAACGGAAAAGGCTGGGAATATGAATTCTATACGGACGGCAACAGCGACTTGAAAAGAGCCATGAATGTGAATGAAATACCTTGCGTTTTTATTCTCGATGGAAATGGAAAAATCGTTTGGCAACACACCTCTTTTTCTGAAGGAGGCGAACTAGAACTTATTAATATCGTTAAAAAAGTGATTGCAGGCGAAGAGGTTTCGAATGAAAAATAAAACATTCTCAACCTACCCTTTTATATAAAATGAATTGTGTTTTCAAAGTTTTTTTTTTAACAGAACAAATTTGATGAAACAGATTACCATCGTTGCTTTATTGTTTTTTGCATTTGCAACAAACAATCTTTATTCTCAAGGAATTTTGGGAAACGGAAAAATATCCGGAAATTTTCAGACCGATGCTCAATATTATCAAAAAGACAGTTTGATAGGAGCTGAAGATGTGGAAGAAAAAATGCTAATTAACGCTTTTGCCAACATTGTTTATACCAATGATAAATTTACGGCAGGAATGCGTTTTGAAATGTATCAAAATCCGCTCGTTGGCTTTAATCGTAAGTATAAAGGAAGCGGCATCCCGTATCGATATGCTACCTACAACAGTGGTGATTGGGAAGTAACCGTTGGCAATTATTACGAACAATTTGGAAACGGACTTTTGTTTCGTTCCTACGAAGAACGAAATTTAGGTTTCGATAATGCGATGGAAGGAATTCGTTTTCGGGCAAGCCCACATGCTTCGGTAACCATAAAAGGAATTTGGGGAAATCAACGTAGCTTTTGGGACAAAGGAGAAGGCATTGTACGCGGCTTAGATGTAGATTTCAGCATGAATGAAATTTCTGAAAAAACTTCGGAATGGAAATTGAAATTAACTTCTGGCTTTAGTTTTGTAAGCAAATATCAACGCGATCAGGATCCTTTGTATAATTTGCCTAAAAACGTGGCTGGATTTGCCGGCAGAATGGGCATTGGATATGGAAAATTCTCTCTGAATGGAGAATATGCCCACAAAATTAACGATCCAAATGCAACCAATAATATGATTTACAAACCAGGAGAAGCGCTTATGCTAAATGCTGCTTATTCTCAAAAAGGTTTAGGAATATTGATATCAGCATTAAGATCCGATAATATGGATTTCCGCTCTGACCGTTACGTAACAGAAAGTGCACTGAACATTAACTATATACCCTCTTTAACCCGCCAGCATTCGTATGCTTTGAGTGCCTTTTATCCCTATGCAACTCAATTCAACAGCCAAATGTCGTTTCAAGCACAGGTAAATTACAAAATTCAAAAATCAACTTTGCTCGGTGGAAAATATGGAACGGATGTAGCCGTAAATTATTCAAGAGTACACGACATTCAAAAATCGAAAATTGATGAGCATACCGAAATTGGAAAAAACGGAACCGATGGTTATAAAAGCAATTTCTTTCAACCGGGCGATGTTGTGCTTTTTGAAGATTTCAATATTGAGGTTGGAAAAAGGATAAACAAAAAGCTAAAATTAATTGCTGATTATATTTACCTAATCTACAATAAATCGGTTCTGGAAGGCCATTTAGGCGACCCTACGGTATATGCTCACATTGGCATTGCTGATTTTACATATCGCATCAATCCTAAAAACGCCGTGAGATTCGAAGCACAGCACTTGTATACCAAACAGGATGAGGGAAGCTGGGCAAATTTATCGGCAGAATACACCATTTCGCCCATGTGGTTTTTTGGAGTAGGCGATTCTTATAATTACGGAAATGAAATTGAAGGAAAAAGAATACACTACTACAACGCATCTGTAGGTATAGTGAAAAACAATTTGCGTTTTGCATTAACATATGGAAAACAACGAAAAGGGATTTTATGCGTAGGTGGAGTGTGTCGAGAAGTTCCCGCATCAAATGGCTTAGCAGTAACATTAACAGGTACTTTTTAATTTTTTGACAACATGAAAAAATCAATATTAATATCATTTATTTTGGCGGGTTTTGTAGCATTTTTCTATTCTTGCGACAAAATTGAAGGTCCTTACACGAACGAAGACATTTCAGTATTTGCTTGTGACACCCCCGATTTCCCAGCTTTGGGAGACGTGTATCGCAAAATATTATTGGAAGAATTTACAGGCCATACCTGTGTAAATTGCCCAGACGGACATCTCAAAGCAAGAAACTTAAAAAACATTTATGGAGACTCTATCGTAATTATAGCAATTCATGCAGGTTTATTTGCAGAACCCGAATCCCCTGAATTTCCAGCCGACTATCGCACCATCGTGGGAACAACATTGAATGATGGTTTTGGCGTACAAGGATACCCATCGGGGATGGTCAGCCGCTTGCCTTTTGCTTCGTCTATGGTAATGGATCGCTCGGCATGGAGCATTGCAGCAAAAGCCATCAACAAAAACGACCCATCAGCAGCCATCCAAATGGTATTGCAATATGATGGAACAGAACAAAAAGCCTGTGTTGCTTCCAAAGTTACTTTCTTGAAAAACATTGCAGAAGAAGTAAAACTAGCTATTTATATGATTGAAGATAATATAATATCGCCTCAAAAAAATGCTTTTGCAAGCATTGGCGAGGTTCCAATAATCCACAATTACCAACACAATCATATGCTGCGAGCATCTTTAAACAGTCCTTGGGGCGAAACCGTCAGCCAGAGTTCAGTCGAAGCAAACCAAACTCTTGTTAAAGTTCATGGCTTTTCTTTTGAAGGCAAAGGTTTTAATCCGCAAAACTGTAGTTTTGTTGCTGTACTTTATAATGCAGAAACGTATGAAGTAATTCAAACAGAAGAAATTAGCCTGTAAAATAAAAATAGCGACGGCTAAATAATAGGTCTTTTTATTCAGACTTCTCTTGAAATAACATAGGATCGGATTCTGCCAAAAAATGAATCCCATTCTCATACTTCTTATTGATTACGGTTTTCAAATATTGATAATCCTCTTCAAAACTTACAAAATCGAGTTTATTGGTATCAATAATGACAATGGGAATATTTGAAAGCAATTTGAAATAATCTAAATATCCCTTCTGTATATCGTCAAGATATTTATAATCAATGTTTTGTTCATAATCCCGTCCTCTTTTTTTGATGTTTTTCAAAAGCAGATCTACATCTTTATACAAATAAACAATTAAATCGGGCTTTGGAATAAAGGAGTTGATAATATCAAAAATTTTAAGATAAAGGGAATATTCATCTTTATTCAGATTGTTTTTGGAGAAAATCAGACATTTATCAATAAAATAATCGGCAATAGTGTATTGCGAAAAAAGATCGGTTTGCGTTAGTTTGTTTTTTAATTGATTGTATCTGTCTGTCAAAAAGGACATTTCTAAAGGGAAAGCATATCTTTGTGGATCTTCATAAAATTTGGGCAAAAAGGAGTTATCAGCAAATTGCTCATATATTATTTTGGCATTATAGTCTTCTGCCAAACGCTTGCTGAAACAGGTTTTTCCTGCACCAATACACCCTTCAATAACAAGATAATTGTAATTCACTTTTTTTTTTGATAAAGATACTATTTTATTTATTTTGAGAATGACTTCTGGAGATTTTTTTGAATAAAAAAAGGAACTTTTGTTTTTTCAAAAAAATATCTTGAGTTCCGTAATTTATCAGATAAATAGTGAAAAAAAATATAACAGAGAGGTGAAAAAAATGCTTAATTTTACGCTATCAAATTTTAGAGACATGCAATTTAAAGAAGTAATTGGACACGATGAGGTTAAAAGGAAGCTGATTCAGGCTAAAAAAGATGGAAGAGTAAGTCACGCTCAACTCATTTTAGGCCCCGAAGGAACGCATAAATTAGCATTGGCTATTGCTTATGCACAATTTTTGAATTGTGAAAATCCTTCTGAAAACGACTCGTGTGGAGCTTGTTCTTCGTGCATCAAGTATCAAAAACTATCGCATCCCGATTTGCATTTTATTTTCCCAACCATTAATGCAAAGTCAAATGACAAGCCTTGCAGCGACGATTACATGGCCGAATGGATGGAATATTTGAAAAAAACCGACTGCCATGTATCGCTTTCCGATTGGATTCATCATACTTGGGACGAAAACAAACAAGGCGTAATTAATGTGAAAGACGCCCATCTGATGATTGAAAAAATTAATGTAAAAAACTACGAAGCAAAAATAAAAGTTTTTATCATTTGGATGGTCGAGAAGCTACAACATCAAGCTGCACCCAAACTGCTTAAAACCATTGAAGAACCACCCGAAAACTCTCTAATTCTGATGATTACCGAAAATTATGATAAAGTACTAAGTACTATTTTATCTCGTTCGCAGTTAATCAAACTTTCAAAATATCCTGATGAAATCGTTAGAAACGAGCTGATTGCACGTTATCAGGTGCCCGTTTCTAAAGCTGCCAATATAACACGATTTGTTGACGGAAACTTTTTTCATGCTTTAAAAGCTTCCAAAGAAGAAAGCGAGTACGATTATACAAAAGAATATGCCGATCTGATGCGAAGTGCATTTATGGTTGTTCACAAAAAAACTGGTTTAGACAAACTTGAAGCCTGGGTTTCTGGAGCTGCAAAACAATCACGCGACAACCAAATTGAATTTTTCAAGTATTGCTTAAACATGACTCGTCAAAGCATGCTGACCAATTTCAACGAAGAAAAACTGGTCAACTTAAGCGATGAAGAAAGCGACTTTTTATCCAAGTTCAGCCCCTTTATCAATGAAGCCAACGCCATGTCTATTGCCGAAGAAATAAACAAAACCATACTACATATCGAAAGAAACGGAAATGCGAATATTGTCCTGCTCGATATGGCTTTTAATATTGGGAAATTGTTGCGGAAGATGTGAGAGAAAGTTGGAAGAATTTTTAATACTTTAAAGATGCTTGTTTGAATATCAGATTCTATAACAGAAATATCCTTTTCAAAAGCTTCATCGGTTATCAACTCTGCAAGTAAACGGTTGGCTTTCACTTTTTTTTCAAAGAAAGATAAATTTTTATTCTTTTTTTCGAATGTTTAAAGGTTGATTAATTAATTTGACTCCTTTTAAAACCATTGAAAATCCAGTTCAAAATTTGAAATTAAAAAAAGAAGAAAGAGTTTCAAAACCAATTGTAGAACATCATTTAGCAAATGACATCAGCTAAGCTTTGTATAATTAAACCCAGAATCAGTCATGGTGTCGCTGAAACGCTGAACAGGGATTAAGTCTGACTAAATCAAGCAACTCTGATTTTTCACATCACCTAATGATTAATATGGGTTATACTTAGGAATATTCATCTCTGTCATTTCAGCTTCGTTCATTTCAATAATTTGAGTATAATTTTTTTCATCTATTCCCCAATAAACAACCAAACCGGGAATGTCTTTAAAAACATCATCGTAATAAAAGTTTTTATGAATCTTTAGAGGAGCATAATAAACGGTGAACTCTCTGTTGTTTTTGGAATCCACTCCCACAACTTTTATTTTAGCTTTTTTGAGTTCGAGTCCAATCATTGTATTTGGTTTATCTTTCAATAATTGTGTTTTGATCTTAGTATAATGTTTTTTTAAGTCACTTTTCACCATTTTTCTATCAGTTATCAAGGTGTCATTTCCCCATATTTTATAGCGTTGCATTTGATTTAAATCATAATAATAAAATCGTGTTTTTTTCACATTGTCCGTATACCAAAGAGTATCGTAACCTCCAATTTTTCCATTTTCATACCGTGCAAACACAAGACGCTTAGCGCTTTGTGAATAAAGATTGCTTCCTGAAATTAGAATAGCAATTAAAATAGTATTGATGATTTTCATAATGATTTTTTTAAAAAACAAATATAGCTTAAAAATTAACACTGTATCACATATTAACTCAAAAATAACAAAACTGTATTTGAAAATTTTCAATCTTTCATTGTATCAGAATCAGCGTTACGCTAGATGAGACATTAAATATCTCTAAATCAATTCATTGAGACAAGCAGAAACATATTAAATAGGATTAAACTCTACTAAATCAAGCAGTTCGATTTTTTTAATTCTTATTGGTAAATTTGGGTTAATGATGATTTTTTAGAACATTTTTTCTTCATGATGAAAATCAGAACATCATAAATAATTATTGGCTTGCCACTTCTTTTCCCCCATTCTTCAAAATTTTAGACATCAAAATGAGCATTTTTTGTAATTTATTGTAAATTCCCCAAGAGTTAGTATAAACAGTTAACTTTATATATTATGGGTTCAGAAATTAAAAACCTTAAACTAATGCTCTTTGGGAGAGCTTTTATGAAATTACTCAAATACCTCATCCATCGAAGTATGAGGACAAAATTCGTCAATATTTTGTTGATTTCGTTTCCCTCACTCCCCAGATGAAAAAGTGAACTTAGAAAGCGTACAAAAATTCTGGAATTATTTGTTGGAAACATTGAAAAATATTCCTACAAAATAAATATTTTATAATCAATATTTGAATTAAAATTATCGAAATATCAAATCTGAAAAGTTTGTTGAAAGATAAAAATACATTCCACATTGTTTTATAAAATGTTATAAGTGAACAAAATGTTGTCGCTTTCTTACGATCGTAAAGTCAAAAAAATCATCTTTCTTAGTGTTGATTATGTGCACCTTACCCACTTATCAACATTCTAACGTGAGTATTAAAAACACTTTTTTTAAAAAGAAAGATGCTTTTCTATTATTTTTATGCTTGTATAAATTGATTTTGAAAACAATGAGAAATTACATAAAAATATTTACTGCTTTTTTACTTTCCATTTTTTTATCCATTTCCATCAATGGATATTCCCTCGACCTCGACATTCGTATTTTTTCAGATTATAAAATTCCTACTTTTACATTTACTGCAATTTCCGGAAAATATCTTCTCATCGCAAACGACGAAACAGTATTAGAAATTTATAAAAACAATCCGCTTGTCATTGCTCAAAAAGGGGAGAAAATTACAATTAGTCGCAACAACCAACTGATTGGAGAATTTTCCGAAATTGTTATTCAAAAGGCGGGTTTGGTGAATGCTTTCAAAATAAACACAAATATTAAAGGAGCAACTGAACGGATTTATGATGACGAACTGCATGTTCATGTTCAAAACGATGAACTCTATTTAATCAATCGAGTGGAACTAGAAAGATACATTGCAGGTGTTGTTCAATCGGAAATTTTTGGCAGTTCGGAAGATGTTGACTTTTTCAAAATTCAAGCCATTATTGCTCGAACATACGCCATAACCAATTTAATGAAACACATGCCCGAAGGCTACAACCTATGCGATGGCGTTCATTGTCAGACATATAAAAGAAGATGCAACCATTCCAATATTATGATGGCGGTTTCTCATACATTTTGCGATGTGGTTGTAGACAAAGAAGACAAACTTATTTCTGCTGCTTTTTTCAGCAATTCGGGAGGACAAACCGAAAATTCGGAAGATGTTTGGGTCATTCCCACTTCGTATTTGAAATCAAAAGTGGATACTTTTAGCTTAGATATGAGAAACTCTGTATGGGAGAAAAAAATATTGAAAAACGAGTGGATTGGATATTTTACAAAGAATTATCCTTGGGTGAAAAGTATCCCAGATTATGAAAAAAAATTGATTACTTTTGAACAACCGAATCGAAAACGCTACATTATGGACAGCATTCGAGTTACGCATATCAGGCGAGATTTTAATTTAAAATCTACATTTTTCTCTATTTCTCAAGAGGGTGAATACGTTGTTTTAAAAGGAAAAGGTTATGGTCATGGCGTTGGTTTAAGTCAGGAAGGAGCCATAAAAATGATACGATTGGGATATAATTTTGAAGACGTTATTAAGTTTTACTACACCGATGTGAAAATTGTTAAATATACCGACATCATAAAGTATTAACCAATTACGCAAAATATGCGTCAATACCCTTTAGCGAGACTTTTGTTTCCATTTATAGCGGGGCTTATTTGTGTTTCCTTTTTCAATTTTGAAAAGGTACTTTTGCCTTTGGGTATTTTATTTTCCATCCTATTTTTATGCACTCTGTTTCTCATTCCCAAAATTTCAAAAAACTACTCATTACGCTGGATTTCAGGAATTTTCATCATGTCTTCATTTTTGTTGGCGGGTATTATTTATGCCGAATTCAATAAAAAGAATCTTTTTGATTTACCTGAAAACATTGAAAACCAGCCAATCACCTACGAATTTGAAATCATTGATGCACCGGTTCAAAAAAATAAAAGCATCAAACTTACCGCCCGAATTCTTAAAATAAACGACACTATTTCGGCACGTTACAATGAAAAAGTAATGCTTTATTTAAAGCGAGATTCTCTTTCGGAAACATTGCAATACGGACACCGATTTTATGCTGGAGCAAAACTTACAAAAGTAGCACCGCCTCTCAATCCCCATGAGTTTAATTACAAATCTTTCCTCAACAAAAAGGGAATTCGCTACCAGAGCTATATTCCTGCCGATTTTTGGAGCAAAAGCAGTCAAACAAAAGGGAATATTTTCAAATATTATGCTTTCTCGATCCGGCAATATTTTTTAGATGTTTTCAAATCGAAGGAGATGGATGTCCATGAAATGGGCGTTATTACTGCTATTCTTTTGGGCTACGACGAAGTTTTGGATCCCGAATTGTCTAAGCACTACACAGGAGCAGGCGTATCGCATATTTTATGTGTTTCGGGAATGCACGTTGGGATTCTATTTATATTACTCAATGTGATTTTGGGTTTCCTTGATAAGCGAAAGCATGGAAAAGTCATCAAATCTGTAATTCTCTTGCTTTTTGTCTGGTTTTATGCCCTCATTACGGGCATGTCGCCATCGGTGATGCGAGCTGCTACCATGTTTAGTTTTGTCATTGTCGGCAATGGTTTCAAACGGCATGTAGACGTTTACAACAGCTTATTTGGATCGATGATGTTTCTTCTTTTATTAAATCCAAATATTATTTTCGAAGTTGGATTTCAGCTCTCCTACTTGGCCGTTTTTAGCATTGTTTGGCTACAAAAACCACTTTATAGTATTTGGCGACCCAAAAACAAAGGATTGGATTACATGTGGCAATTAGTCACTGTTTCTATTGCTGCACAAGCACTTACAACCCCCATTACACTCTATTATTTCCACCAATTCCCAAACTATTTTGTCCTTTCAAATATGGTGATGCCATTGCTATCAAGCGTAGTTATGTACTTGGGAATTGCTTTAATTAGCTTTTCATTTATTCCATTTTTGAGCGATTTCATTGCCAATCTGCTGGTTTGGTCTATAAAACTCATGAACTTTCTGGTGGTCTCCATTCACGAATTACCCGGTTCGGTAACACACAATATAGATGTTGATACCGTTTCGATGATACTTCTTTATGCTGCTATGATTAGTTTGCTGATTTTGCTTCTTTTGAAAGAAAAAAAACTGATTCTAGTGACGCTGAGTTTTTGGATTCTGTTTTTTGGGTACAACCTTGCAGACCGATGGTCTGATAAAAATAATCAAAAATTGACTTTTTATGCCATTCGAAATCAAAGTTTAATAGAACTTAATTTAGGAGGACATTGTTTTCTTTTCTGCGAAGAAAAAACTGCGGCTGATTTAAAATCCATTGATTTTCAGACGCAAGCTGCACACATTCGGGATGGAGTTAATCAAACAGAGGTTTTTCTATTAAATGACTCATTGCCAACACATAATAAAGATTTTTCACTCCATAAAAACTATTTAATAACCGGCAATAAAAAGATACTTTTTATCAATCGTGATACCTACAAAACCAGAAATGAATTTCCAGAAGTTGAAGTAGATGTGGCATATATTCATGGAAATCCGTGGATTGACTTAGAAAAACTTCATCAAAAAATAAAGGCTAAGATTTGGCTGATGGACGGAACAAATTCGCCACGAAACATTGAACGGCTCACAGAAGAGGCTGAAAAAATGGGACTAAGTTTTCACATTTTAACGCAAGATGGAGCTTATAAATTAGATTTATAATCCACAAAATTAGTGGCCTACAAGCAATCGCTGAACTGCAAACTGATTGTTGGATTCAATTTTAACCAAATATATTCCAGAATTTAAGTCACGAACATCCATTTGAATCAGATTTGAATTTTGATTATCAATGGATTTAATCAATTTCCCTTGGATGGAATAAACCTCCACTTTTTGAATTTTATTCGAACTTTCGGAACTGATATTAACCAAGTGAGTGGATGGATTTGGGTATATATTAAAACTGATATTGTATTGGTTTTCAGTAATATTCTGTCCAGAAACGACCGTTAAGCAAATCGGAATATACTCTATATTAGCATTGTTGAAAGTAAGAATAATATTGCCATGATAAATTCCAGGTGGCAAAAAATGTGAATCAAATACCATGGAAACGTCATCCATTTCAAACCCATTTAAAGAACCCTGAGCATAATGAGCGGTTAACCAATGCAAATTGTACATGCTTGGATCTTTCAATTCCATTTGATACATGAGCAGACTCTGAGCAGTATTATAAATAT
>Ga0265295_1006000_pt1 | contig 14993 bp, 19 predicted proteins | sample Munlansysbiofilm_FD_192503 | JGI IMG/M metagenome (GOLD analysis project Ga0265295, IMG submission 192503) | Leachate microbial communities from a municipal landfill in Southern Ontario, Canada - Methane capture system biofilm | ecosystem: Engineered > Solid waste > Landfill > Unclassified ... | reverse complement strand
AAAATATTGCATTATTACAATTAGCCACTTATAATACATAAGTATTCATACAAGGAGGACTCATATATGGCAGTTCAACAAAGAAGAACTTCGAAAACACGTAAACGTTTACGTCGTACCCACTTTAAACTAACCGTTACTGGTTTGGTCACTTGTCCAAACTGTGGTGCTTTAATTAAATCACACCACGTTTGCCCAAAATGCCACTTCTACGGTGGTAAATTAGTTATTGCTGATGAAAAAGCAGTTGTCGAAACTAAGAAACCAGCTAAAGTTAAAAAAGTTGCGAAAGAAGTTAAAGTCGAAGAAGTCGTCGCCGAAGAAAAAGTTGTCAAAAAAGCAGTTAAAAAGACTGTAAAGGCAGCAACAGAAGAAACTCCAGTTAAAAAAGTGACTAAAAAAGTCGCTAAAAAAGTGACTGAAGAAGCTCCTGCAAAAAAGCCAGCGACAAAGAAAGCACCTAAAGCAAAAGCTGAAGAAACTAAAGTTGAGTAATCCTCGACTTTTTTTTATAATTAAGATATGAAAAAACGTGAAGATAACCCTTCAAGGTTTGATCCCAATGATTATCCTTCAATGATGAAGATGATTTTGACCTTCTTCCTTTTTCCGTTTGGATTTTATTTTATTTATAAAACCGATAAAGAGTTCACATTGACGCGAAGAGTATACGCATTAACAATTCTTTTGAGTGCTTTTATTTATTTTGCCCTTATTGTCGCGATTATAGTATAATTATAAGGAGGTTTTATTATGAAATATAACAAATTTATCGATCATACCATCTTAAAAGCCGATGCTACTAGCGCACAAATCAAAGTGTTGTGTGAAGAAGCCATTGAACATCAATTTATGAGCGTTTGTATTAACCCTGGCTTTGTCAAAGAAGCAAGTCTATACCTCGCGGAAAGCGATGTCTTAGTATGTACAGTCATCGGATTCCCTTTAGGGGCCACATCTACCGCCGCCAAAGTTTTCGAAACCGAAGAAGCGATATATGACGGCGCGAATGAAATAGACATGGTCATTAACATTTCTAAACTTAAAGATCACAACGATGTGTATGTGTTTGATGAAATCCGTCAAATTAAAGATGTTTGTGATGACATAACTTTAAAAGTCATCATCGAAACAAGCCTTTTAACGGAGGAAGAAAAAGTTAGAGCATGTCAACTTGCTAAAAAGGCAGGTGCCGATTTTGTTAAAACAAGTACTGGTTTCTCAACGGGCGGCGCGACTGTTGAAGACATTAAATTAATGCGTAAAACTGTCGGACCAGAACTTGGTGTTAAAGCAAGTGGCGGTGTTCGTGATTTAGCGACAATGCAAGCGATGATTGAAGCTGGCGCGACCCGTATTGGAACTTCCAGTGGCGTAAAACTCGTTCAAAACAAAAAAATCGAAGGTAATTACTAGAAATTATCGACTTTTTGACAAAAGTAGATGAATTTTATTGCAATTGCGGTGGCACTTCTCTATAATTACTCATGGTAGCAACTAGCTAAGAATGGAGTTGATATAATGCCAAAAACCGCAGTTCGCGACAACGAAACATTAGATGATGCTCTAAGACGTTTTAAACGTCAAGTCAACAAAGCTGGTGTTTTAACAGAAACTAAAAAGCGTGAATACTATATTAAACCAGGTTTAGCTCGGAAATTAAAAGCCGAACAAGCCCGTCGTAAGAATCGTAAACGCTAAATCGAACAAAATTTAAGATTAAAAGAGATAAGTTGTGTACTTATCTCTTTTTTCTATTCTATTTATAGATAAGAGGAAAAAGTATGGAACAGTTTTTATTAAAACAGACAAGTAATAATGATTGTGGGCTTAGCGTAAGTAAGATGATTTTAGCGTTTTATCACCGAAATCTCAAATTTTTGAAACTGGATGTATCTGCTGATCTAAGTGACTTTCTAAAAATCAAACAGTTTTGTGGGCGATATGGACTCGAACTACAAGGACGCAAACTTATGGATCAAAAAGAGTTGCTGAAGGTCCGTAGGCCTTTAATTGTTCAAACAAAGAAGGACGATAAAACTCACTTTCTCTTAATTAAAAGAAGAGGTAAGGGCTTCATTATTAATGACCCGGGTTTTGGCACCTATCAAAGCGAGTTTGCTCCCTTGTTAGAAGAAATGACGGGTTATTATCTGGAAATGATAGGCCCCCGTTCAAGAGGATTCAAATTAAAGCGTGATGATTTGTGTCTTAATCCGCTTAAGCGTCGCCATATCGTCCCCTTTGTCGGCTTCCATTTATTTTCAATTGTTTCATTGTTTATTTCATTTATGATTTTTGATCAAGCTGAATATATGCATTTTTCATTAATTCTTGCGGCGTTTAGCTTTGTTTTTTATATTCTCAGCCGTCAATCACTATTTAAACTCAATAAGGAATATGACCAGCTCACAAGCACGATTGTCGAAAAAGAATCTGCTAATTCATTCATAGCTACTTTTGAAAAAATCCATCGAATTAAAAGTGATTTTGTCAGCCCTTTTATAAGCCTCTTTACCGCAGTAATTACTAGTTTGATTCTCCTGGCCCTCCTTGCAATCAATGATTTGAAATTTCTCGTCGTTGCAGGAGTCGTACTCTTATTATTGTTTATCGTCCAAATTACTAATTTACACGAAAATTTTGAATATAGAAACTTCGAACAATTACTGGTTAATACAAGTAAAGATGAAGAAAACAGAAAAGAAAATTTAAAGACCATTAGTAAGAAGAGTCAGACATTTATACAAAAAAAGTTTGTCTACTCAAGCCTAATCGATATTTTACTGTTTTTTATGGTAACTATCGTGATGCTAATAAATGATTTAACTTCACTAAACTACCTACTACTCTACTTTTTCATTATGCTTTATTTAAAGAACAACCTCGTGACTTTATTCAATTGGCAAAAAAGTATAAGCCAGTACTATACAGCATTAAATTTGCTTAATGAAATAGCAAAAAAACATTAAATTATGTTAAAATAAGCGGTAGAGGAATTATATGCGATTAGATTTTGAAAACCAACTAAATGAGAGCTTTAATGTCTTTGAAAACTCTTATAAATACTACATGCGGAAGACAATTAACCTCCTAAACCGCGATACAAAATTTATCCTAGAAGTTTTGATTGTTGATGAAGTAACAATTAAAGAGATAAATCGCGAGTATCGTAAAAAAGATCAAGTCACAGATGTGATTAGTTTTGCATTAGATGATGAGGTTGAAGGTGAGATTACGGTTAAAGGTCTAACCAATAGATTATTAGGGACTATTATTATTTGTGGTCCAGTTGCAGAGAGACAAGCTAGGGAGTATAATCATACTCTCAAACGAGAAATGGATTTTCTTTTTGTCCATGGATTACTGCACCTATTAGGCTACGATCATTATACTAAAGAAGAAGAAAACGAGATGTTTTCACTACAAGATCAAATTATTGGAAAGAGGAAAGAAAAATGAACGATAAAAAACTTGTTGAACACGCAATTAAAGCTTTGGAGAATAGTTATGCTCCATACTCAAAATTTAACGTCGGAGCCGCGCTAATTACAAAAACAGGTGAGGTTTTTTCCGGAGCCAATATTGAGAATGCCTCCTACCCACTTTGTATGTGTGCTGAACGTAATGCAATTTACAATGCATATAATCACGGTGTTAAAAAGGATGATATCGTAGCAATCGCCGTTGTTGGCGCTACTGCTAAACCCATCACACCATGTGGTGCCTGCCGTCAAGTCATGAGTGAACTATTAGACAAAAAAACACCAATTTACATGGCCAACTTAAAAGGTGATATTCAACATACTGATATGAGCGAGCTACTCCCATTTGCTTTTGATGAAAGCGATTTATAATGAAAAGTGGCTTTGTATCGCTAGTTGGTCGCCCAAACGCGGGTAAATCTACAATTATTAATGCTATTATGCATCAAAAAATCGCCATTACTTCTTCAAAACCTCAAACAACAACTGATGCCATCAGAGCAATATATACGGAAGAACGTGGTCAAATCATTTTTGTTGATACTCCGGGGATTCATAAGCCTCATGTTCATTATGGAGATATTCTTAATAGAACCGCTTATAAAACAATACGCGCAAGTGATGTAAGCGTACTTATCGTTGATGCCAGCGTACCTTTCGGTGGCGGTGATGATTATTTAGTCGAACATTTAAAGTTCGATCATCCTTTGATCATTGTTTTAAATAAAATTGATCTTGCTTCACCACAAATGGTTGAAGAACTTAAACAGAAATACCGTAGTATTTATTTAGACGTCGCAATGATCGAAACTTCAGCAGTCCGTAATTTCAATATTTCGGAGTTGATTGATAACATTTTTCAACTACTTGATGAAGGACCACATTTTTACGACCCTTCAATTACCAATACCTCAGAATTAAGCTTTATTATTAGTGAATCAATCAGAGAAAAAGCTATCAATTTAACGCAACAAGAGGTCCCGCATAGTATTGCTGTCGTGGTGACAAAAATAAATGAAACAAAACGTGGCTACGAAGCATACTGCGAATTAATTGTCGAAAAAGAAAGCCAAAAAGGTATTCTCATCGGTAAAGGCGCCAAGATGATTAGGCGTATTAGAATTCAAAGTCAGTATGATTTAGAAAAAAACCTAAAAAAAGAATTTGCCCTTGAAATTCTTGTTAAAGTTGAAGAAAACTGGCGCGATAACCCTAAAACATTAGCTAAACTTGGTTTAGAACGTAAGGGATAGTGTGGAACTGTTCATTCTAAGAATGACGCCCTATCGCGAACGCGATTATATTATCACGTCTCTTTCTAGTGAAGGACTTGTAACTTTTAAAGCGGTCGGGCTTGCAAAACCCACAGCTAAATTGGCCGGAGTTGTAACGCTCTATGCAATTATCGATGCTGAACTTGAAGAAAAGAAGACGGGCCTCATTATTACTAATGCCGTCCCGATTAGCAAAAACTATAAAATACTTAGCGATTATCAAAAACTTAGTGTCCTTCAGTTTTTTGGAGAGACCTCTTTAAGGTTACTTCAAGATCCACAGGAGATTCGTTTTTGTTATCCCTTTATAAGAAAAGCTGTTTTAGAGATTGAAGGGACCTTTTCACCCCTTACGCTCGCCTATATCGTCCTTGCTAAAATACTTCAGGCAGCAGGCTATGGGCTTGAAGTAAATAAATGTGTATATTGCCAAATAAGAAATGACATCGTTGGGATTAATTATATTCAAGGGGGCTTTGTTTGTCGCAACGACCTTGGCCATGATTATGACACAGCCCTTAGCCCTGATAAATTAAACATTATCCGTTATGCATTTCTGGTTAACGTTGAACAAATGACTAAAGTTGCATTTGAAAATAGTATCCTTTTAGAACTCATGGATGCCCTTATTATCTATTACCAAGATAGTGCTAGTACGAAACTAAAAAGTTTTTCGATTTTGCGCCAATCTTTTAATTGACAACACTCATAATGGGTTGACAAAACATACTCGAATTGATATATTCATTCAGGAATCGAGGTTTTTTATTTTATGAATAAGTTTTCTTTTGAAAAGATTGTAAATCACCTTATAGTATCTGGCTTTGTCTTTCAAGGCAGCGAGATCTATGGAGGACTTTCTAACTCCTGGGACTACGGTCCTTTAGGCGCCAGTGTTAAAAACAACATTAAGGATCTGTGGTGGAAGAAATTCGTTAAAGAATCACCGCATAACGTCGGGATTGATGCCGCCATTTTAATGAATCCAAATGTTTGGAAAGCAACTGGTCACGTCGCAACTTTTAATGACCCACTGATGGATTGCAAAAATTGCCGGACGCGTCATCGTGCCGATAGTCTAATTGAAGCTCAATTTCCTGATGCTAATGTGACTTCAATGAAGAATGAACAATTAGACGCGTTCATTAAGGAACACCAAGTTAAATGTCCTAATTGTGGTAAAAGTGACTTTACGGAGATACGTAAGTTCAATATGATGTTCAAAACACATATTGGTGTAACCGAAGATAGTCAAAACGAAGTTTATCTTCGTCCAGAAACTGCCCAAGGTGTCTTCGTTAACTTCAAGAACGTTCAACGCTCAATGCGTAAAAAAATTCCATTTGGCATCGCTAACGTCGGTAAAGCCTTCAGAAATGAAATTACTCCAGGCAACTTTATTTTTAGAACCCGGGAATTTACACAAATGGAATTAGAATTCTTTTGTGCTCCAGGAACTGACCTTGAATGGTTTGACTATTGGAAGAACGCATGTATAAATTTCGTGAAAAATCTTGAGATAAAACAAGAAAATGTGAGATTCCGTGATCATAATCCTGAAGAATTATCGTTCTATTCAAAAGCTACGACCGATATTGAATACCATTTCCCATTTGGCTGGGGTGAAATTTGGGGAATTGCTGATAGAACTGACTATGACCTCAAGCGTCATATGGAACACACTAAAGAAAATTTCGAATACTTAGACCCGGAAACAAATACCAAATACGTTCCATATTGTATTGAGCCTTCAGTTGGTCTTGATCGCTTACTGCTCATGGTCTTAACAGACAGTTATGATGAAGAAGTAGTTGGCGAAAATGATACACGTATTGTCATGCATTTAAAACCATCACTCGCACCATATCAAGTTGCAGTCTTCCCATTAAGCAAGAAACTCAATGAAAAATCTAGCGAAGTGTTTAGTAAATTAAGTAAGAAGTTTGATGCTTTATATGATGAAACTGGTTCAATCGGAAAACGTTATCGTCGCCAAGATGCAATCGGAACTCCATATTGCGTAACGGTTGACTTTGATAGTTTAGAAGATGAAATGGTCACAATTCGTGAACGAGATACAATGACCCAAGAAAGAGTCAAAATCGATGATTTGGTTCTCTACATTACTAATAAAGTCGAAAGTTAGTTTTTAATTAGTAGATTATAAGTCGAAAGGAGCATTAATGGAACAAAATTTGTATAATGAATTGTTAAAACAGGTTGATGTTGTCGACGTCGTAAGCCGTTATATTGACGTCACAAAGCACGGAAAAAGTTTTCGCGCACTCTGCCCTTTTCATAACGACAAAAACCCTTCATTAATGATTTCCAAAGAAAAACAAATATTTAAATGTTTCGTTTGTGGGGAAGGTGGTAACGTTCTTAACTTTGTGCAAAAGTATGAAAAGATTAGCTATTTTGAAGCCGCTCAAAGAGTAGCGGAGATGGTTGGTTTTAACCACGAAGACCTTAAAGTTGCGAAGTTTGAGCGCCATATTAGCCCCAATCTCGTCCCCTTATATAAATGTCTGACTGATTTAGCCTCTTTTTACGCCACGGCCCTTCAAACAGTCAATGGTAAAGACGCTAAAGATTATCTGATCAAACGTAACATTGACCAATCAATGATTAAAAAGTATCAGGTTGGTTATGCTCCACTAGATGGAACAGTTACCGTTAAATTCTTACAATCAAAAGGCTATAGTCTAAAAAACATAGAAGATATAGGCATATTATCTAACTTACTTAATAACCCATACGATAAAAATCAAGGGCGGATTATGTTTCCAATTCATGATGAAGATGGGCAAGTGGTTGGTTTCAGTAGTCGGCGTTTTAAAGAAAACGATGATAGTGCTAAATATATTAACTCCCCGGAAACGCCTGTCTTCCATAAAACGCATATTCTATATAACTACCACAATGCTAAGGATACAGTCCGCAATAGTGGCTATATATATGTATTAGAAGGTTTCATGGATGTATTTGCCCTCGATGTATCAGGGATTAAATCGGTTGTTGCCCTAATGGGAACGGCGTTTACACAAGAGCATATCAACCTCCTGCGTAAACTCAAAGTTGAAGTGAGATTGTGTCTAGATGGTGATGAAGCCGGCCAAATGGCGATGTTGAAGATGATTGAAACGCTGACGGCTGCCAAAATTCCTTTTAGAATCGTCGATAATGCAGATGACAGTCGTGATCCTGATGACATTTACCAAGGTGAAGGTAAAAAGGGTTTAGTTGACTACCTTGAAAACCTCGTTGATGCTCATGAGTTTACGCTTAATTACTATCGAAAGAATAGCAAGTTACGTAGTGTTGAAGAGCGGCGAGATTTCATTATAAAGACAATGCCGCATGTCGTGACGCTGCCTAGTCGTTTAGAAGTTGATGACTATCTTAATAAAATTTCAGAAATTTCTGGATTTTCTTATGACGTGCTCCTCGACATGTATAAAGCCGAAAAAAAGAAGCTTGACGCGCAAAAAAATGTTGTTACCATCAATATTAATGGAAAATATCCGCACCGCCAACTTCTAAACCGACTTCAACAAGCCGAACGTCTCTTGGTTCATCAAATGATTGCCTATCCAGAAGCAATGGATTTTTATAAGACGAATAATGTTAAGTTCACCGATGAGTTTCATCGCTATATCGCCAGTTTTCTCGCATATAATGAAGAAATTGATCGTGAAAATATATACCCAATTATCTTAAATGATATCAATGAGCGAATTGATGATGATCAACGTCAAAGTTTATATCGTAATCAAGTGATTGATATCGCTAACGAAAAAGATATAGGACAAAAATTTAATCCTTCGCTCGTTGTTGATGCCTACAAGGTTGTCCAGCAAGAAGGAGAAGCGAGTCTTACTAAACTAAAGATGGAGCAAGAACTAGCTCTAGCCACCAATGATTTGGAACGCGCTAAAATTGTGGAGAAGTACCGCAGTAAGCGTCGAAAATAAAGAAAAAAAATAACATAGTAAAGTTGAGGGAACATTATGGCAAAGAAAAAAGTTAATGAAGCCGAAGTTGAGATAGAAATCGATGATGTCATTTTCGACAATGACGATGAAGATGATGGAGTTTTATCCTTAGATCAAATTAAAAAACAATTGGTTGCACAAGGTAAACTTCTTGGAACGCTAGAACAAGCGGAAATTTTTGATTCCGTTTCACATTTGGACTTATCTGATGGCGAATTAGATAAATTAAAAAATTATTTAATTAAGAACAAGATTGAAGTTCTGATTGAAGAAGATATCGAAGACGAAATTGACGAGAAATTGTTAGAAAAAGATTTCGCTGATGACGAAGATATCGTTTTCGAAGAAACATTCGATAGCAGTGATGACGAAGAAGCTGGTGATGAATTCACCCGCTCACCATTTGTCGATCGTTATCAAAGTGTTTCAAGCAGTGAAGTTAAATCAAGTGATTCTGTTAAGTTATATCTCCATGAAATCGGAAAATTCGAATTACTTAAAGCTGATGAAGAAGTCGAATACGCCAAACGTTATAAAGAAGAAGGCGACCCAGATGCTAAAAACGAATTAATCAATCGTAACCTACGTCTTGTTGTTAACCTTGCAAAAAAATATTCACATAGTAATATGCAATTCCTTGATTTAATCGAGGAAGGTAACATCGGACTTATTAAAGCTGTTGAAAAATTCGATTATACAAAAGGATTTAAGTTTTCTACTTATGCAACTTGGTGGATTCGTCAATCAATCACAAGAGCGATTGCGGACCAAGCCAGAACAATTCGTATTCCTGTCCATATGAACGAAACAATCAATAAAATCAGTAAGGCCCAACGTGAACTAGTTCAAGAATTAGGCCGTGAACCAACACATGAAGAAATCAGTAAAAAGCTTGAAGGCAAGTTTACGCCTGAAAGAATTCTAGAGATTCAACAAATCGCAATGGAACCAGTCAGCTTAGAATCGCCAATTGGGGAAGAAGATGATTCCCATCTTGGTGACTTTGTTGAAGACAAAGAAAATGAAACACCAACACAATTCACGAGAGCATCCTTATTAAGTGATGAACTGCGTGATTTGATGCAAGATTTAACTCCAAGAGAAGAACGCGTTATTATTCTACGCTACGGCTTAGAAGATAATCGGCCACGTACCCTTGAAGAAGTTGGGAAAGAATTCGGAGTCACACGAGAACGTATTCGTCAAATCGAAGCCAAAGCAATTAGAAAACTTCGTCACCCATCAAGAACCAAACGGCTACAGGGCTACCTTAATAAGGGTTAAACTATGGAAAAACTTCCATTGCGCCTTTTGGCGGTCACTGAATATATAGATCACGGTGATAAAATTGCCGATATTGGCAGTGATCATGGATTACTTCCAATTTATTTAGCCGCACATGGTCACGGCGATATATACGCTTCTGATAATAAAAAAGGGCCTTATAATCGTCTACAGGCTCGAATTTTGACGAGCGGGTTTCAAGATAAAATTGAGGTTCAACTTGCTGATGGGCTCGATAAACTTCCTAGCAAGATCGACACAATTGTAATTGCGGGCATGGGCGGAGATTTGATTGCAAGCATCTTATCATTAGGTCAAGACCATCTAGATCATATCAAGAAGTTAATTCTTGTTCCCCATGGGGCCGAACCTGAACTTCGAAAAGTAATTTCATATCTAGGGTTTTCAATCCAAGACGAACAAGTAATTGAAGAAGATGATAAATTTTATGAAGTAATTTATGCGACTAACGAACCTTGTTTCGTGTGCGGAATCGATTCAACATTCGGTCCAGTCAATATTAGAAAGAAAACTCCAACCTTTATCAAAAAGTGGACGGAAGAGCATAGTAAGCTCGAAAACATCCTCCAGCAACCAGGAATCCCTGAACAACGTAAAAACGAACTAAATGGGCTTAAAAAGCTTATATATGACGTTATTACGACCAAAGGAGATCAACAAGATGATTAAAACGAGAACATTGCTTTCAAAACTTTCAAAAAAGTTTCCTAAACGCCTTGCAAGAAAGAATCACGACTTTGTCGGATTAATGGCGGGAAAACTCCCAGATAACGTCCAACGCATATATTTGTGCCTCGATTTCGACCAAAGCATTCTCGAGGACGCTAAAGCCTTCAATCCTGATTTGATTATCTCGCACCATCCGCTCGTTTATGGGACAAGAAGTAAAGTATTCAAACGCGACGCCGCCAAAAAAGATTTAGTCTTACATCTTGATAAAATAAATCTACCAGTATATTCCTTTCACACAAACTTTGATGAAGGTGAAGATGGAATGAATGATGCATTAACGGAAAGATTGGGTTTATTAGACGTTAAACCGCTTATTGGCAATCCGATGGCACGTGGTGGTCGTCTACCAACTCCGATGGAAGTCGAAGAATTTGCCGCTTGGGCAACGAACAAACTAGATGCTAGATATGGTTTACTAACCGCGGCTGGAAAGAAGATGATTAGCACAGTTGCCATCATTGGTGGTGGCGGTTCAAGAAGTTGGGACATCGCCAAAAGTGAAGGATATGATATCTTCATCAGCGGAGATGCACCTCACCATGTCAGAAGAGACGTCACATTAAACGAGTTCAACTATCTAGATTTACCTCATGAAATTGAAGCAATATTTATGGAGAGAATGAATAAGATTCTCCTAGAAATAGACCCTAGTCTTGAAATAAGAAGTATCAATCACGAGAAACAGCCAAAATTAGTCTAAATCAGCAATTTTAGTCGATAAGTAAAAATATAGTAATATTAAAGTATATAAATAGTAGTTTTTATAACAAAGAAAGTGAGGTCCTATGAGCAAGTTTACACAATATGCACTCTCAGAAGGTCTGATAGAAGCATTAACTTCATTAAAATACATCGATATGACACCGGTCCAAGAAGCCGTTATTCCTCAAATTTTAAAAGGGGAATCACTTCTTGTTAGATCACAAACTGGCAGTGGCAAAACCCACGCCTTCCTTGTTCCTATTTTTCAAAAGTTAAATGAGAACGAAAATAAAGTTCAAGCGATAATCATCGCGCCAACCCGTGAGTTAGCAAAACAAATTTATGACTTTGCGGTCGAAATTAATAAAAATTACAAAAACTTACGAATCTTACTTTTAGCCGGTGGACTAGAAAAGAGTCGTAACTCCGAAAGATTAGCGCTAGGCCCACAATTAGTTATCGCGACTCCGGGCCGACTTAAGGATGTTGGCTTTATCAATAGCGTGATTTCACTTGAAACCGTCCATACGATTGTCCTTGATGAAGCAGACATGCTTATGGATCAAGGTTTCTTTGAAATGGTCAGTGAGATACTTGTCAGTCTTAAAAGCGCCCAAATTCTTGTTTTTAGTGCAACGATTCCTGTAAAATTAAATCATATAATCGAAAAGTTTGTCGGTAAAAGTAATGTTGTCAATATTGATAAAGAACAAAAAACCAGTGGTCAAGTATCGCACTATGCAATTGATATCCACCACAAGAGTTATTTAGAAGCAACTGCCGACTTTATTAATTGGAAAAAACCATATTTTCTCCTGATCTTTGCCTCAAGTAAGAAAGAGGTAATTGAACTTTACCAATACTTAGTCGAACGTAAATTTAAAGTCGGACTAATTCATGGGGATTTACAAAGTAGAGAACGTAAATCAATGCTAAAACGTATTAAAAATGATGAATTCCCAATTGTTGTCGCTAGTGACATCGCCGCTAGAGGCATGGATATAAGCAATATTTCTGAAGTGTTGAGCATTAATCTTCCTAATGATTTAGATTATTACTTCCATAGAGCTGGCCGCACAGGTCGTTACGACAAGAGCGGCGATAGCTACGTTTTCTATGATCATGATTCATTTCCAGAGATTGAAAAGTTAGAACAACATGGCATTAGCTTTGATTTCCTTCAATATCGTGGCAATGAGTTTATAGAAAAGGAACTAAAACGTCGTTCGGCCCGCCCAAACAGTGTTGATCGTATCGATGATGAACTAAGAGCCAAAATCACCTTTGTTAAACGCCAAAACCAAACTGACAAAGTTAAACCTGGATATAAGAGAAAAGTTCAAAAGGCTGTCGCAACCGTAAAAAGAAAATATCGTCGGAAACTGATCAATGACAAAGTCATGGAAACAGTCCGAAATGTGAAACGTAAAGAAGCTAGGGATGAATAAGGTCATTATTGGCTCACATGTAAGTCTTAGCGCCCCCGACTTTTTTGTTGGGAGTGTCAAAGAAGCCTTAAGTTATGGGGCAAACACCTTGATGTTTTATACAGGTGCTCCTCAAAACACAATTCGCCGTGATACAAGTGAGTTTAAAATTGCGGAGGCCAGTGAGTTACTACGCGAAAGTGGCATTATAAAGTCACATATCGTCGCTCACGCTCCTTATATTATTAATCTTGGCAACACAACTAAGCCCGAAACATTTGAGCTTGGGGTCAGGTTTTTAAAAGAGGAACTTATCCGTGTTCATGACTTTGGCGTCGTCGTCGTCGTCTTACATCCTGGAGCTCACGTAGGTGCTGGCGAAGAAGCCGGAATTGCCCAAATTATTAAAGGGTTAAATCTCGTTCTTGACGAAGATAAGACGGGTGTCGTGATTGCTTTAGAAACAATGGCAGGTAAAGGTAGCGAAATTGGTCGGACTTTCGAACAACTTGCGGAAATTATCAAAGGTGTGACTAAAAATGAACAACTTGGGGTGTGTTTAGACACTTGTCATATCAACGATGCCGGCTACAACGTTCATGATGTTGAGCAAATAATCAATGATTTTGATGCTATTATTGGTCTAGAGCGACTTAAAGTCATCCATATTAATGATTCAAAGAATCCAATTGGCGCCCAAAAAGATCGGCACGAAAATATTGGCTATGGCACGATTGGCTTTGAGACAATTAATCAATATGTCCATCATCCTCGACTTATTAATGTGCCAAAAATCCTTGAAACTCCATATATTGATAAAGTTGCTCCCTATAAAAGGGAAATATCCATGCTTAAAGCCGGTGTATATCAAGCAAACTGGCGTGAGTAAAGTTATAAAAAAATGAAGATATGGACGTTTTTTCTAAACAGTCGAAGCAAAGACATCAAAGCTTAGAAAAAATATTAGTCGAACAGCAAAAAAATAATACAATTAATAGTAATTATGATATAATCTTTAGGACCGGAGGTGAATTATATGCGTGATAACATTCTATTAAAATGCACAGTCTGTGGTGAAGAAAACTACATTACAAGCAAAAATAAGAAAACTCAAACTGAACGGATTGAAAAGATGAAATATTGCTCCCGTTGCAATAAACCAACAATCCACAAAGAAAAGAAATAAAGCTTCGGCTTTATTTTTTTGCAAAAGGGCTTACTAGTTTTAAACTAGAAAAAAGTCTATAATATCCATAAATAGGAGGATAGCAAAATGATTAATGTTACAGAACTTAGACCTGGTAACTATTTTACCGAAGAAGGTAACTTATATAACGTCATCGAAATCTTGTTAAACAAGACTGCCATGCGTAAGATGGTTGCCAAACTTAAAGTAAAAAACGTCAGAACTGGCTCAACAACCGAATTATCATATAACTCGGGTTATGCAATTGAGCGCATCAATATCGATAAAAAGAAGATGCAATATCTTTATGATACCGGTGATGCACTTGTATTCATGGACAACGTAAGTTATGAACAAATTGAAATTCAAAAGAACCTATTGGAATGGGAATTAAATTTTCTTGTCGTCAATAGTGAAGTTGAAATCGCAATGTATGAAGATGAGGTCTTAGGCCTTACACTTCCTGCAAAAATGGTGCTTAAAATCACCGAATGTGCACCAGGTGCCAAAGGTAATACCGTCACAAACGCAACTAAAGATGCGATTGTAGAAACCGGCTTACGTTTACGCGTTCCGCTCTTTATTGAAGAGGGTGAAAGCGTAACTGTCAGAACCGATAACGGTGCTTATGATGGCCGTGCCAAGGAGGAATAGTTATGTTTTTAATCTCAACCGGCGCTTTTATTGGCGCAGTCGTTGGCGCATTATTAGGCGGGCTTGTCGCGGGTTACTTTATCGCCCAAGCGGTCTTTAAAAACCAACTCAAGAAGAATCCACCAATTAATGAAAAACAAATTCGTGTGATGCTCTCATCGATGGGTCGGAAGCCAAGTGAAGCTCAAGTTCGTTCAATTATGCGCTCGATGCAAAACGAAGCCGGAAAATAA
>Ga0265295_1005999_pt1 | contig 14995 bp, 10 predicted proteins | sample Munlansysbiofilm_FD_192503 | JGI IMG/M metagenome (GOLD analysis project Ga0265295, IMG submission 192503) | Leachate microbial communities from a municipal landfill in Southern Ontario, Canada - Methane capture system biofilm | ecosystem: Engineered > Solid waste > Landfill > Unclassified ... | reverse complement strand
TTTTTTTACATGTAATAGACTTCTGCTATCAAAAAAAATAAAGGAGTCCATTATGTTAGTCACACGTTATAATCCCTTTAAAGAGTTACGAGAGCTTGAGAGTAGGTTGTTTAATTACTACCCAGCAACACCATCTGAAGAGAGTGACATCTCTGCGTTTCGTCCCAGTGTCAGTACCCGTGAGGGTGAGTTTGCCTACCATATTGAGGTGGATTTACCAGGGGTGAAAAAAGAGGATATTCACATCGACCTCAAAGAGAATCAGATTATTATCTCAGGAGAGCGAAGTTTCAAAGAAGAGCGCAAAGAAAATGATTACTACAAAGTCGAAAGTAGCTACGGTAAATTCCAACGCTCGTTTGCTTTGCCTGAAAATGTGGATGTAGAAAACATTGAAGCCAGCAGTGAAAACGGTGTGTTAGAAGTTGTGCTTCCAAAGCTTAAAATCGAAAAAGCGGAAGTGAAAAAAATTCAGGTTAAATAACTTTACATGTAAGGAGCTTCTAACGCTCCTTACGCCTCTTTACTGTGTTGTTTTTCTTCTTTTGTGCTACAATCGCTTAATAGACTTTTGAGGAGCGGTGGTGCACGTATTAAGGCGTTTGTATACTTTTTCATTTTTACCTTTAGTGGTCTTATTTGTGGGTATGCTTTTTTCCATGTTGATGGCATGGAAGAGTTATCAATGGATTGAAAATGTTGAAGAGATACGGTTTGATGCTGCCTCTAAAGAGATAACCGCTTTAATTCAAAAAGAACTCGACTCCCATGTACAACTTTTAAACAGCAGTGCTGCGTTTATTTTTGCTTCAGAAACTATTACCCGCAATGAGTGGCATACTTTTGCAAAGATGCATGACTTAGCCATTAATTTTCCAAGCCTTTATGCTTTAGGGTATGTGCCTTTGGTAGAAGCTTCGAAGAGAGAAGCCTATGAAAAAAAGATGGCAGAAGACAGTGCTATGGCACAGTATAAGATTTTCCCCTCATCTTCTTCTCATTCAACACTCTTTCCCATTACGTATATTGAGCCTTTTACAGAACAAACTGTACAGATTTTAGGGTATGACATGGGTTCTGAAGCGATGCGCAGGCAAAACATCGAAAAGGCTTTAAAAAAAGGCTCTGTAACCATTACGCCAAAAATTGAATTTGTGAAACAAGCTCAAGCTTCCGAAAAAAAAGGGTTTATTATTTACATGCCTTTTTATTATCGTCATCATTCACTTCAAAATGAGGCAGAGCGTTTAGCTGCTGCAAAAGGGGTTGTTTACAGCGCCATAAAAGTCAATACCTTTTTTGAAAATATTTTAAAAGCGAATGATGGGTTAGTGAGTTTTGAAGTGTATGATTGTGAATCTTTAAGCGAGGAGACACTGTTATATAATTCCAATTCACAATTAACCAAGCCTCGATTAGAGCGTTCCGTTGTATTTACGTCATATGATACTCATTGGACACTCTATTTTAAAGCCAATAGCGTATTGCATAATCAATTAAATCATTATTTCCCTCATATTCAAGTCTTTATTGGCATACTTTTTTCCATACTATTGAGTGGATGGGTGTATGCTTTGCAACGTACACGTAGCCGTGCGTATGAGATTGCGGAAGAAAAAACAAAACAGCTTTCCGAATCTGAGGCATGGGTGCGTCTTCTTTTTAAAACGATGCAAGAAGGCGTTATGGTGATTAATCGTGAAGGGGTCATAACAGAGTGCAACGATACTGCAAAAAAGATATTACCTTCTTTTAATAAGACGCTGATTGGAACACTTAATAGTGAGCTTCCATGGAAAGCCCTTCATGAGGATGGTTCTTCTTTTTTACCAGAAGAGCTTCCTTTTATGAAGGTTTTGCGATCGGGTGAGTCACAAAATGGCATTATTATGGGGATTCAAAGAGAGGATTATCCTCTTGTATGGATTCAAATGAATGCGGCACCTATTTATTTACATCATAAAGATAATGTCAGTGCGGTAGTGTTAACCTTGAGCGATATTACCAACTATCGAAGATCAAAATATAAATTGGAAAAATATTTAAGTATGATTGATAAACATGTGATTATCTCAACCACCGATTTAAAGGGTGTGATTACCGAGGTCAGTGAGGCGTTTTGTAAGATTTCAGGATACTCTAAAGAAGAACTCATTGGTGCCAATCATTCGATTGGACGTCATGCGGATGTTCCTTCCTCGGTGTATGAGCAGATGTGGAAGGCGATTAAAAGTGGTTTGATTTGGAGAGGTGAGCTTAAAAATAGACATAAAGATGGCAGTGCGTATTGGGTCGAGACGATTATTGCGCCACTGTACGATGAAGATTACTCTTTAATTGGATATACCGCCATTCGAACGGATATTACCGATAAAAAACGGGTCGAAGAACTCTCTATCACCGATAGACTCACAGGACTTTACAATCGTTTAAAATTGGATGAACTCTTTGCGCACCATCTTTCGATTGCAAGGCGACATCACACGCCTTTTTCAATTATCTTGCTTGATATTGATAAATTTAAATCGGTCAATGATACCTATGGGCATCAAGTGGGAGATACGATTTTGCAAGAGTTTGCTTTATGCGTTAAAGCACAGATTCGCTCTGAAGATATTTTTGGGCGTTGGGGTGGGGAGGAATTTTTACTTTTATTGCCCAATAGTACGCTTGAAAATGCTTCTTTACTAGCAGAAAAATTGCGTCTATGCGTTGCATCGTTTTCCTTTTCACAGGTTGGGATGAAAACAGCCAGTTTTGGGGTGGCAACATTTCATGAGGGAGATGATGAAAAAAGCATGATGGTACGTGTGGATGAGGCATTGTACCGTGCTAAAGAGAATGGGCGTAATCAGGTTGTATGTGAGCAATTGAGCCTCTAAAGACTTTCTCAACCTTCTTCGGGTAGACTTTTCTTTTTACATGTAAGGATTTTTATGCTTTTTTGGAATGAAATTTATTCGCATTTTGACCCTGTTGCTTTTAAAGTAGGCGGTTTTGCTGTGCATTGGTATGGCTTGATGTATATGCTAGCGCTCCTAGGGGCACTTTATACCGCTAAATGGTACGTTAAACGTGAAAACGTGGGCTTTAGTAACCAGATTTTAGAGAGTTATTTTATCTGGATAGAAATTGGCATTGTGCTAGGTGCACGGATTGGCTACATTCTTTTTTATGACCCGCATGTGGATTATTATTTGACTCATCCGTGGCAGATGTTTAACCCTTTTATGGATGGCACGTTTGTGGGTATTCGAGGGATGAGCTATCATGGTGCGATTGTGGGCTTTTTTCTGGGGACATGGTTTTTTAACTTAAAATATAAAATTAATGTCTGGAAGCTACTGGATGTGGTGGCAATTAGTGTGCCTGTGGGGTATGTTTTTGGACGGATTGGCAACTTCTTAAACCAAGAACTTATCGGTAGACCCACAGAGGTTTCGTGGGGGATCTATGTCGATGGAGTATTGCGTCATCCTTCCCAATTATACGAGGCTGTGCTAGAAGGTTTGATGGTTTTTGTTGTACTCTATATTTACAGAAATTACAAAAAATATGACGGCGAATTGATTGCCCTTTATGGCTTTTTCTACTCCGTTGGACGCTTTGTTGCCGAGTTTTTTAGAGAGCCTGATTTTCAAATTGGGTTTGTGTATGGCAACTGGATGAGTAAAGGACAAGCACTCTCGATTGTAATGGCTTTTTGTGGGCTTTTACTCTACTTTTTTATAATCAAACGAGCTAAAAAGGGATAAAAAAATCCCTTTTAAATCCCCCTGCATATATTATAATTTCATTCATTAAGTATCAAATAAGTGTTTCGTGTGGTGAAAAAACTGCTTTTCATGAGTGTATGAAGCGTTTTCTAACAAAGCTGTAGCCACCCATAAATGTACATTTTGTGCGTTTATGGGTGTTTACCAAACTTCACAAAAAGGATAAAATGTGAATGACCTACTTGAAGGTTTTTTAGGTACGAGTGTTGAGGGGAAAAAGAGTAGAGTTCCAGCGAAACTTGATTATATTCAAAGTGCAACTGGTCTATTCTTAGGTTTGTTTATGTGGGGACATATGTTCTTTGTTTCAACGATTTTGATCAGCAAAGATTTTATGAACACAATAACAAAAATGTTTGAAGGTAGTCTGTTCCTTAGTGAACCACAACCTTGGATTGTTTCTGCAATTGTATTGTTTGTATTTGCAGTTTTTATTGTACATGCAATGCTTGGTATGAGAAAATTGCCTATTACATTTAGACAATATCAAGCGTATAAAACACATATGGGTATGATGAAACACGATGATACAACTATGTGGTTTACACAAGCATTTACTGGTTTCGCAATGTTCTTCTTAGGTTCTGCTCACCTTTTAATGATGGCAGTTAAAGCAGATGAAATTGGACCATACGGTTCATCTGAGAGAATGTACGCTGATGTAATGTGGCCATTTTATCTTCTCCTTCTTTTAGCGGTTGAATTTCACGGTGGTATTGGTTTGTATCGTCTCTGTGTTAAATGGGGCTGGTTTGAAGGTGAGAACGTTAAAGAGTCTCGTAAAAAACTTAAAAAAGTTAAATGGTTGGTAACAACATTTTTCTTAGCACTAGGACTTTTAACACTTGCAGCATACGTCAAAATTGGTTATGAATACAGCAATGGTCATGTTGACAAATTTAAACCAACAGCGCAAGTAGAAGTAAGAATTGATCAGAAGGTTAGGGCGTAAATATGAACGTAAAATATTGTGATGCACTGGTAATCGGTGGTGGTTTAGCAGGTCTTAGAGCAGCGATTGCAACGCAATCTCGTGGTCTTAGCACAACAGTTTTAAGTCTTTGTCCAGTTAAGAGATCTCACTCTGCTGCGGCACAAGGTGGTATGCAAGCAAGTATTGGTAACTCAAAAATGAGTCGTGGTGACAACGAAGACGTTCACTTTGCAGATACTGTAAAAGGTAGCGACTGGGGTTGTGACCAAGATGTTGCACGTATGTTCGTAACCGTAGCACCAAAAGCGATTCGTGAACTTGCTGGTTGGGGCGTGCCTTGGACTAGAATTCATAAAGGTCCTCGTGAGGCTATTATCAACGCAGAGCGTACAACCATTGTTGAAGATGAAGAAGTACATGGTTACATTCACTCACGTGACTTTGGTGGTACCAAAAAATGGAGAACCTGTTATACAGCAGATGCGACAGGTCACACCATGTTGTTTGCGGTTGCAAATGAGTCTTTAAAACACGGTGTCAACATTGAAGATAGAAAAGAAGCAATTGCATTAATTCACGAAAACAACCGTTGTTACGGTGCGATTGTAAGAGACCTTGTGACAGGTGAGCTTTGGGCATATGTGGCTAAAGGTACCCTAATCGCAACAGGTGGTTATGGAAGATTGTACAAACAAACAACCAATGCGGTTATTTGTGATGGTATTGGTGCTGCGATTGCACTTGAGACGGGTGTTGCAAAACTCGGTAACATGGAAGCGGTACAGTTCCACCCAACTCCAATCGTTCCATCAGGTATCCTTTTAACAGAGGGTTGTCGAGGGGACGGTGGTATTTTACGTGACGTTGATGGTCACCGTTTTATGCCAGATTATGAGCCAGAGAAAAAAGAACTTGCAAGCCGTGACGTTGTAAGTCGTCGTATGATGGAACACATCCGTAAAGGTAAAGGTGTTAAATCTCCATATGGTGAGCACTTATGGTTAGATATCTCTATCCTTGGTCGTGCGCACATTGAGAGAAACCTAAGAGATGTACAAGAAATTTGTCAAATCTTTAATGGTATTGACCCTGCGGATGAAGGTCCAAAAGGTTGGGCACCGGTTCTTCCAATGCAACACTACTCAATGGGTGGTATTAGAACAAAAGCAACAGGTGAGTCTCCAACATTAGCGGGTCTATTCTCTGCTGGTGAAGCTGCATGTTGGGATATGCACGGATTTAACCGCCTTGGTGGTAACTCTGTAAGTGAGACTGTTGTTGCGGGTATGATTGTTGGTGATTATTTTGCTGAGTATTGTGCAGCAAATGAGGTCAACGTTAACACAGCAACGATTAAAAAAGCATTGAAAAAACAAAGTGATTTTATTGACCATTTGTTAAGCAACAAAGGTAAATATAACATTTTCGAAATCAAAAACCGCATGAGAGATATTATGTGGGAAAAATGTGCGATTTTCCGTGATGGTAAAGGCCTTGCTGAAGCGGTTAATGAGCTTGAAGAGCTTCTTAAAAAATCTCACGACGTTACTATCAAATCTAAAACACGTTCAGCTAACCCAGAATTGGAAGAAGCGTATCGTGTTCCTATGATGCTTAAATTGGCTCTTTGTGTTGCTGTCGGTGCTAGAGATAGAACAGAAAGCCGTGGTGCACACTATAGAGAAGATTATTTGAAACGTGATGACGTTAACTGGTTGAACCGTACATTAACATCATGGAAAGATGGCGATACATTGCCTGTTGTTGAGTATGAACCACTAGACATCATGAAAATGGAAATTCCACCAGCGTTCCGTGGTTATGGTGTTAAAGGTAACATCATTGAAAATCCAATTAGTGCACAAAGACAAGAGCAAGTGGATAAAATCCGTGAAGAGATGGAAGCTGCTGGCAAAGACAGACATGAAATTCAAGAAGCGCTTATGCCGTTTGAGCTTCAACCTTACTATAAAGCTAAAAATGAGAGATTTGGAGATGCAAAATGAGTAGAACTATTACCATTAGGGCTATGAAATATAACCCACAATCAAAGCTTTCAAAAGCGCATTTTGCAGAGTATAAAGTCGAAGAAACCGATGGTATGACTCTTTTTATTGCGCTTACGAAAATTCGTGAGACATTAGATGCTGACCTTTCATTCGACTTCGTATGCCGTGCGGGTATATGCGGTAGTTGTGGTATGATGGTGAATGGTACACCAAAATTGGCGTGCCGTACATTAACAAAAGATTATAAAGATGGCGTCATTCAATTGATGCCTATGCCAGCATTTAAATTGATTAAAGACTTATCCGTTGATACAGGTAACTGGATGAACGATATGAGTAAACGTGTTGAGAGTTGGATTCATACCAATCACAAACCAGATATTTCTAAGCTTGAGACGCCAATGGAGCCAAAATTAGCAGATGAGACATTTGAGCTTGATCGTTGTATTGAATGTGGTATTTGTGTTGCAGCGTGTGGTACAAAATTGATGCGTCCAAACTTTATTGGTGCCGTTGGTCTTAACCGTGTTGCTCGTTTTGCAATGGATCCACATGACGAAAGAACTGATGAAGACTTTTATGAGCTTGTGGGTGATGATGATGGTGTTTTTGGTTGTATGAGCCTTGTGGCATGTGAAGACAACTGTCCAAAACACTTACCTCTTCAAACCAAAATTGCTTATATGAGAAGAAAACTTGTTGCACTTCGCAAATAAGTTTTTATTCTAAATCAAAAGGGATAAAACACCTGTTTTATCCCTTATTTTAATATTTTAGTCTTACTTTTTTTGTTTCTATTATAAGAAATACTGATATAATAAATAGACTTTTTTCATACTTTTTTGTATCACAATAAAGTCAAAACAAAACTTTAAAGATAGTATCCCATGCATATCATTAATGATTTTTTCTTACTTGTTTGGAGTGAGAGGTTAGATAAAAATGTTGTTTTTGACGAGAAAAATAGAGCCAGACTCGATCAAAATCTTTCAACTGCTTTTGATAATTTTTGCGATGGTGTAGCAATTTTATCAATTATTAGTCCGCAAAATTTTGCTAATATGGCAAGCCTTGAAGAACCAAAATCTCTTTTAAAAACCCTTTTTGAAATTTCTTCCTTTACGAAAGAGAACGTTCAATATGCCCAAGTTCAACTTCTTTTTTATTTAATCCAATTAGGCAATCTGCGTGTCAATCAAGCCATTATAAAACGCTTAGAATACCTCAAAAAAGAGGGCATTATCTCGTACGATGTGGAGCGTTCTCTAAATGGCGTTCTATCCCTTATTGAAGAGAAGAAAATTGAAATAACCTCTTTACATGTAAAGCGTGCAAGCACCCAAGAAAACTACTATAAAACAGCCTTGCATTCGCTCTCTACCGCCATTGAAAATTTAACGAATATCCTTGAAATACCACGTTTAAAAGAGCGTTTAGAACTCATTCCTGAGCGCTTAGCCAATCAGCGTTTTTCCATTGGAATTACAGGTGTCATGAATGCGGGCAAATCGACCATGCTCAATGCCCTCTTAGGCGAGGAGCTTTTAGGCACATCGGTGGTGCCAGAAACGGCGAATTTAACCGTGATAAAATATGCCAAAGAGCCTTACGCTGTTGTCAATTTTTGGAATGCCAAGGAGTGGAGTAACATCGAAAAAGGCTCACAAACACTCAAAAGCCTTGAAGCCTTTGTGAAAGAGAGTAAAGCGCATTTTGGAGAGAACTTTAACACCTTAGTGAGTGAAAAAGGAGAGAGTGAGCATATCTCAGTGAAAGATTTAGCCCTTTATACCTCGGCAAAACATTCCGATAAAAAGTGCAATTTGGTCAAAAGCGTTGAACTCTATACTGACCTTAAATTTGTGCAAGAGGGTGTGCAAATTGTCGATACTCCTGGTTTAGATGATCCTGTCATTCAGCGTGAAGAGATTACCTTAGAGTATTTAAGTGAATGTGATTTGATGATTCACTTAATGAACGCTGCCCAAGCGGCAACGCAAAAAGATGTTGATTTTATTATTGATGCGCTTTTGTACCGTAATGTTGCTCGTTTGTTGGTGGTGATTACCCGTATTGATGCTATTAAAGAAAAAGAGTTACAAGAGGTCATTGCCTACACCAAACGCAGTATTGAAGCACGTTTGAGGGAGCAAAATAAAAGCTCAAAACTCGACGAGATTATTGCTAAAATTGTTTTTATTCCTATTGCTGGAAAACTAGCGTTAATGCACAAATTAGGGCGAAAGCAAGAGGCTTTGGCGTTAGGTTATGATATGCAAAAAACAGGCTTACCGTTAGTGGAGGCTTACCTTGAAGAGGTGCTCTTTGGTAGCAACAGTCAAAAAGCAAATCTCATTATTGCTTCCAATCAAAAAGAGATTGAATCCATTATTGAAGAATCGCTACGTAGTTTTGAGCAAGAGTTTCAACTCTTAAATCTCTCCAATGAGGAGATTGAGCAAGCGTACGCCAAACATCAAGACGATAAAAAAGCAATGATGCATTTTTTAGAGCAGATTAAAAGCAGTGTTTCTCAAAGCAAAGAGGAGATGCGTAACTACTTTACCACCTTGCAAACGTTTGCGAGCAATCGCTTAAGCACCTTGCAAAATGTCCTCAAGCGCCGCATTAGTGATGATGTGAGTTATGAAATGAGTAAGCATAAAAGATTGCCTAAAGAGGAGCGTATCGCTTCAATGATTGAAACGGCAATGAAAGATGGCATGGTCGATTTGGTGCGGGATTATCGCTATGAGTTTCAAAAGAAGATGCAAAGTGCTTTAGAGTATATGGATGCAAAGTACGGTGAATTTAAGAGCGATACAAGGGAGCACACCTTTGATGCCAAAGCCTTTTGTGAAGAGCATTTGGGCTCTATTTTACTCTTTAAAAACAGTTCTGTTGTGATTGCAGGTGTGAACGATGCTATTAAAAAACAGGGCAAAAATGACCTGAGTGCGCTTAATATGAGACTAGATGCGCTTTTTAGCGAAGAGTTTTTAAGCATTAAAGAGATGATGCAAGAGAAATTGCAAAGTATTAATGAAACGCTTTTAGACTCCTTCTCAACATTGATTCAAGCCCCAGCTTCTGCCATTGAAGAGCGTTTTTCAGGCGAGGAGGCACTGCTTGAACATGCGATGCGTCAAATGAAAGATGCAACGCAAAACCGTGAAGCACGTATGCTTGAGATTAAAGAGAAAGAGCGTGTGATGGGTATTGTTTTAGATGACTTACGCACACTAAAGGAGTCCAAATGAGTCTTTTAGAAAACTTTGCAAACGCTTATAAAGCAAATTTCTTAAAAGCTGTTCCCACGTTTGACGCAACACTTTTGGGAGCACTTAAAAAAGTACAGTATGTGCTTTTAGAGGAAAATCAACATCCCTCTATCCAACTCAAAAAAGCGCTAGATCGTCTGCAAATGCGCTCTGAAGAGCCAATGAAAGTGGCGATTACGGGGCAGTTTTCCAGTGGAAAATCAACCTTTTTAAATGCCTTGCTCGCTAAGAGTATTTTACCCACAGGCATTACGCCTGTGACCTCTAAAGTGAATTACATTCGTTATGGCGAAGCGTTTAGAATTCGTGTGCGCTATAAAGATGGGCGAGATGAGTACCATGATATTAGTAATATTTCCCACTTTACCGACCAAAGAGGCTCTGTGGAGGATATAGCGTATTTGGTTTTATACGCACCCTTGAATATCTTAAAAGATGTTGTCTTTGTTGATACGCCAGGTCTTAACTCTCAAGCGGCTAGCGATACGCAAACGACTGAAAAGGTGCTCAAAGAGGTTGATGGGATTATTTGGTTAACGCTGATTGATAATGCCGGTAAAATGAGTGAACTTCAGGTCTTAGAGGAGTATTTAGGCAAGTATCAAAACAAATCGTTGTGTGTCTTAAACCAAAAAGATAAATTTACCCCTGAACAAGTCGAAGAGACAACCCATTATGTCAAAAGTGCTTTTCAAAAATTCTTTAGCGATGTCATTCCTATCTCTGCGCGCCAAGCATTAGAGTCACGTAGCCATGATAAAAAAGTGATGATGCAAGAGTGTTTGGATGCGTTTATCAGTGATTTACATGTAAAGCTTAAAGAGGGTTCTGAAACGCTTGATTTTAAAGCGATTGAGGGTGATTTTAGTGCGTATCAAAAAGAGTTGGATACCATTGTGCAAAGTGATTTGAGTGCCAATATGAAGTTGCTTGAAGATTCAAATATCAATAAAGTCTTAGAGTTTATTCGAAGTGAAATTCAACCCAAATCAACCCAATCCAAAGAGTTTGCTATTACTAAAGAGATTAGGGATATTACCGCTAAACTCATTGCTCAACACGAGCTTTTTGTAGCCATTTACGATGAGCTTTTAGAAGAGATTGTGCGTTTTGAAGCAGAAGCAAAAGGAGTGTTTACAGAGCTTAAGAGTAAATTTTCTCATGATTTAAAGAGTGCATTTATGCGCATTGAGCAGATTATTGATACCATTGCTGATGCCATTTTTAACCAAATAACCACCGAAAAATTGGTACGGTATGAGGCTCAAAAAGGGGGATTGCTCAAAAAGAGTGTTCATTACCTTCCTTTTGAGTACCAAGCGCCAAAAATCAACTCTGACTTAATTTACAAATCCCTCTTTTATGAAGAGAATTTAATCGGCAAAATGTTTAAGCAATACGTGCGTAATTTAGGGGATATTCAAAACGAAGTGAATGAAAAAAATGCTCACGTGTACCGCTCCTTTGAAGCAGGCATTTTAGCGTGGCAAGCCCCTTATGAGGTGATTCGAAAGCGTGAGGAGATTCATTCAGACATTGAGTTTGCCAACATGCGTCGTTTTGCCTCTAAAGCGTACGAGACCATTTTGAAAGCGTTTAGCGATGAAATTGCAAGCTCGTATGCCAAAATAAGCTCTGAGTTTAACCACCTCTCCAGTGCGGTGAGCTTTAACTACCAAAATGCGACCGAAGTGTGTGTGGCATTTTTGGAAAATAAAATTGAAAAATCACGTAAACTCTACGAAGAAAACCCTACGAAGTTTTCGTTGTATCAGCCCAAACTCGATGAGATTAAAGAGAGACTTCGCACCTCATTTCATCTCTATGAGCTTGAGAATATGATGAACACAAAGCACACCTTTTTAAATAAAGACTATGATCGTTTGGTGAGCCAATTTACACGCCTAAAAGAGGAAAAAGTTTCCTTTTTAGAAGAGAAAAAAGCCCATCATCAAGAGATTATTTCAACCATAACCGCTTTACAAAAAGAGGTTTTATAAGGTTTTCTTCATTTACATGTAAAGATTTTGAGGTTTGCTTAAATGTGCAAACCTCTTTACATGTAACTCTTTTCTTTGAGCAATTTATAGAGTTTTAAGAGCGAAATAAAAAGCGTGGTAATTGCAGGCCCTAAAATCATTCCCCAAAAGCCAAACGTCGTAAGCCCCGCAAAAATAGCAAAGAAAATCAAAAGTTCATTAACCATAGTGGGTGTTTTAACCATTTTATCGTTGATGTATTTGATAATAAGAGGCTTGATAAACGTATCAGCGACAATAGAAATCATAACAATCGAATAAAGCGCGATAATAATCGCAGACGTTGTATTGCCGTGTGCAATTTCAAGGGCACACAGAGGAATCCACATAAGTGCTCCACCAATCACAGGAATCAAAGAGGCAAAGCCGTAAAAAATACCCAATAACAATCCATCGTAGCCAAAATACATACCGATGAATGAGAAAAGCATTCCTTGAAAAATAGCACTAAATAAAATAGAGTACAACACCACACTCATTACACTGGTTACTTCTGCAAAGACCATGTTAACCTCTTGTGCGCCAAGGGGCATCACACTTTTGATGTAATCAATCAAATCTTTGCCATTTAAAAGCGCAAAAAAGAAAAAGACAACAATGAGGAGCATATCTTTTAAAAATCCCGCACTGTTTTTGCCTAAAGAGCCTAAATATGAGAGTGCTGTGCTTGACATTTGAGCAATATTGAGACTGCTAATAAACTCATCCAAAGAGGATTGCATAAAGGCAAAGGGAGCAGGGAGTTGATAATCGAGTGTTTTAAGATAGTGCTGTACCTTTTCAATCATCGCAAAGTCAAAATTATTAACAATGGCTCCAATAGATGTGAGTGAATAAATCAAGGGTCCAAAAAGAAGCAAAGAGAGCAAGGATGTTGAAAGAATAGCAGCAATATGTCTATTTTTAGTGAGTTTATAGAGTTTAAAATTAATGGTATAGGTTGCCATTGCAAGCAAGGAAGCAATAGCAATAATCATTAAAAAAGGTTGGTACAGTTTCAATAAAGAGACTAAAACCACTAAAAAAATAGCAGTTAAAAAAAAGCGGTGTTCATTCATGCGTTATCCTCAAAGAGTGTGCTTTGCAATGTGGGTGGGGTAAGACGAAAGAGCTCATACGTTTTAGGGCTTGCTATGCGTCCACGAGCGGTGCGTTCAATGTAGCTGTTAGCAAGCAAATAAGGCTCTATCACATCCTCAATCGTTCCCTCATCTTCACTCAAAGCTGCAGCAATGGTACTTAGTCCCAAAGGACGACCTTTGGTTTTCAATAAGAGTTCTAAATATTTTAAATCCAATTCATCAAAGCCCAAATCATTCACACCTAGCTCATTTAAGCCATATTGTGCGCGTTCTTTATTAATTTGCTCTTCATCCACCACATCCGCATAATCACGAATACGTTTTAATAAGCGTAATGCAATACGAGGTGTGCCCCGTGAGCGTCTTGCCATTTCAACCGCAGCGTCTTGAAGACAAATTTTTTCGAGTTTATGCGATGCTTTGGTAATAATTAGAGCAAGCTCTTCTTTGGTATAAAATTGCAAGCGAAAATGCATTCCAAAACGATCACGTAGTGGAGAGCTAATCATTCCTGCACGTGTGGTTGCCCCAATGAGCGTAAAACGAGGTAGGTCGATTTTAATGGTCTGTGCTGCGGGGCCTGAGCCAATGATAATATCTAAACGAAAATCTTCCATCGCAGGATAGAGAATTTCCTCAATGGCAGGAGAGAGTCTATGAATTTCATCAATAAATAAAATATCTCCCTCTTGAAGATTGGTTAAAATAGCTGCTAAATCCCCACTTTTTTCAATCATAGGAGCAGCCGTAATTTTAATGTTCGCATTCATTTCATTAGAGATAATATGTGCTAAAGTCGTTTTGCCAAGACCAGGAGGTCCAAAAAAGAGAATGTGGTCTAAACATTCTAAGCGTTTTTGGGCTGCTTTAATAAAAACATTCAGATTTTTCTTTATCTTTTCTTGCCCAATATAATCTTCAAAAGAAGTAGGGCGAAGGCTTTTTTCGTATTCGCTCTCAAAAGAGACTTTTTCGATTTCTACAATGCGTTCCATTCTCTCACTTTTGGTAGGTGTATTCAGGGGTTGGGAATTGACGTGTTTGCACCTCTTGCACATAATTCTCAAGTGCTACTTGCACAAGATTTGCACCTTCTAAATAGCGCTTGACAAATTTGGGTTTAAAGGCTTGAAAAAAGCCTAGCATATCACTCCAAACTAAGACTTGTCCATCGGTGTATTTCCCCGCACCTATGCCAATAGTGGGAATGGATATTGCCTCAGAGATACGCTTAGCCGCTTCTTCCACAACCCCTTCAATCACGAGGCTAAAAGCGCCTGCTTTCTCTACTGCTTTGGCATCTTCAATCAGCGCTAAAATATCCTCTTCACTGCGTCCTCTAACTTTATATCCTCCCTCGCTTCGTACATATTGAGGCATGAGACCAATATGTGCCATAACTGCGATAGAATTTTGAGTCAGGGCTTGAATAATAGGTGCACGACTAACACCTCCCTCGATTTTAACGGCATGAGCGTTGGTTTGAGCGTAGACAAGTGAAGCGTTGTGTAAGGCAGTTTTTTCATCCGTATAGGTTCCAAAAGGCATATCGCAGACAATAAACGTATCTTTGGCACCTGCACACACGGCTTTGGTATGGTACAACATCACTTCCATGCTGGCAGAGAGGGTATCTGGTTTAGCATTAAAGCTCATATTAAGGCTATCGCCAACTAAGATGATATCGACTTTTTGATCAAACAAGGAGGCAAAAAGTGCATCATAAGCTGTTATGACAGTAAGGGGCGTTTTCCCTTTGTGTTGTTGAATGGATGTGATTGTTTTCATGGGCTCATTATACCCTATTTTAGGACAAGAAAATTTTAGATTAAACATGGTACAATGAGCCACTTCGGAGGTATGTAAGATGGGTA
>Ga0265295_1005997_pt1 | contig 14997 bp, 9 predicted proteins | sample Munlansysbiofilm_FD_192503 | JGI IMG/M metagenome (GOLD analysis project Ga0265295, IMG submission 192503) | Leachate microbial communities from a municipal landfill in Southern Ontario, Canada - Methane capture system biofilm | ecosystem: Engineered > Solid waste > Landfill > Unclassified ... | reverse complement strand
CATGCGCCCGTCCCATTTTTCAATGGCTTTCAATGACGCCTCAATCTGACGCAGCTTTACCAGACCGGGTGTCACGTTCTCCTTCTGCAGCCGCAGAGCCTCCGCTTCGGCCCGTGCCTGGGTCACCTTCTGCTCCGCCTCAATCTTGATCCTCTCCAGGTCCCGCTGGGCCTTGAACGCCAGTTGCTCGGCGGTCTGCTTCTGCTCGATGGCCTGGGAAAACTGGTTGGAAAACTTGAAGTTTACGATGGAGAAGTCGTCCACGATGATGTTGTAAACCATCAGCCTCTGTTTCAGCATATCACGTATCTCCGAACGCACCTTTTCCCGCTGGGTGATGACTTCCATGGCCGTGTATCTTGCCGTGACCGCCTTCACAACCTCCTGCACCGCCGGGTCGATGATCCGCTCCTTGAAATCGGTTCCCAGCTTCTGGTAGATCATGTTCACCTTTTCCGGCAGGATGTGAAAGTTGAGGGCTATGGTGGAGTATGTCTCCTGCAGGTCTTTGGAGGCGGCCTCGGCGTCGGTCTGGGATTTCTGCACCTTCACGTCCATCTTCTTGATTTTCTGCATGATGGGAATCCGCAGATGCAGACCCTCACCCAGGACCGTCGGTGAGACCGCGCCGAAATTGAGCACAACGCCCCGCTCACCCGCGCCGATGATGACGAACGGGTTCAGAAACAGGAAGAATGCCAGAATGAGAAACAGTGCGCCGAATATCTTCGGCAGCGCCCTCCGAAAGGCGCTTTTAACCCCTTCAACCTTTTCCTGCGGTACATTGGCCATGGCTTTCCTCCTCAATATAAGTAATATGGAAAAGTATATCCGGTTGTGAGCATGCTTAAACAAAAAAATTCGGGAGGAAATTATCCGGCGCCCGTCACTCCGGACCTCTTTGCATGCAACCCTGAATTGTAAGGAGACTTAGAATGAACCGCATGAGGATAGAAACGATCCGCGAGGGAGAACAGGCCGGCGGTCCCGTGCTGTACTGGATGAGCCGGGATCAGCGTTTGTCCGATAATTGGGCTCTGCTCCATGCCAGCGAATGGGCGCTGGAACGGAAATCCCCCCTTGGCGTGGTGTTCTGCCTTGTCCCCGATTATCTGGGCGCGACTATCCGTCACTACGGTTTCATGCTGAAGGGACTAGAGGAGGTGGCTGCGCGTCTATGGGCCAAGGGGATCCCTTTTCACCTCCTGGCCGGTGACCCGGTTGAAGAGATCCCCCGCTTTATTTTGGAGCAGGGTGTTTCCCGCCTGATCACCGACTTCAGCCCTTTACGCATAAAACGTGGATGGGAAAGACGGGTCGCGGAAAGGATTATGATCCCTTTTGACGTTGTGGACGCCCATAACATCATTCCCTGTCTGGTCGCCTCTCCGAAGCGCGAGTTCGGCGCATACACCTTTCGTCCCAAGGTGAGAAAGGCGCTTCCCTTGTTTCTGACCGGCTTTCCTCCCCTGGAAGATCACCCTTTTCCCTGGAAGGGACCGTTTCGGCGTATCGCATGGGAGAAGGTTAGGAAAGAACTGGGGGTGGACCGTTCAGTGGATGAGGTCTCCTGGCTGGAACCGGGAGAGCGGGCCGCCCTGCGCGCCTTGCGGGACTTCCTGGAAAATCGCCTCTCCTCCCGCTACGGACTCAGGAACGATCCCAACGGCGAAGGACAGTCCAATCTTTCCCCCTACTTCCACTTCGGCCACCTGGCGCCCCAGCGGGCCGCGCTGGAGGCGCAACTGTTCGACGACAACCTCCAGGCCCTGGAGGCCTTTCTTGAAGAGCTGATCGTGCGCAGGGAGCTGGCCGACAATTTCTGTCTGCATACCGCCTGCTATGACCATATCGACTGTTTTCCGCCATGGGCGCGGGAGACCCTAGAGCGCCACCGTCATGACCCGCGCTCATATCTCTACGGCAGGGATAGGCTGGAAGGGGCCGAAACCCATGATCCGCTCTGGAATGCGGCTCAGGTGGAGATGGTCCGAACCGGAAAGATGCATGGCTACCTGAGGATGTACTGGGCGAAAAAGATCCTGGAATGGAGCGCCTCTCCCGAGGAGGCGCTGGAAACGGCCATCTACCTGAACGATCGCTATGAGCTGGACGGGCGCGATCCCAACGGCTATGCCGGGATTGCATGGAGCATCGGCGGCGTGCACGACCGGCCCTGGCCGGAACGCCCCGTATACGGAAAGATCCGCTCCATGACCCTGCAGGGATGCCGCAAGAAGTTCGATGTGGATGCCTATGTGAGAAGGGTTATGGAAGGCGCATAGAAGAAGAGGGGAATGTCGGGCGGGAACTGCTCCTGTATTACGGGGAATTTTCCGGTTTTCTGGCGTACACGAAAAAGGTGTGAGGTATTGGCGCCTGGACAAGTTCACTTACGGTAACTATGAAATCCGGGGGTATTTCGGGAAATAAGGTGGCGCCGGCAAAGTCCCTGTGAACTACGGTGAGAAATATCCCGTCTGCCAGGGGCAGGAACTCACGGTACACCTCCTCGCCGCCGCAGATGAACACTTGGTCGCAATCCCCGGCCAGGAGCAGGGCGCATTCCGGGTCATGGGCCACGCTGCATCCGGCCGGCCGATATTCCGTGTCTCTGGTCAGGACGATGTTTTTCCGTCCGGGCAAGGGTCCGGGAAGGCTTTCAAAGGTCTTTCTCCCCATGATTACGGGATGGCCCCAGGTAATCTCCCGAAACCTCCTCCGATCATCTGGCAGGTCCCAGGGGATACGGCGCCTGTCCCCGATGACCCGGTTTTCCGCCATGGCAACGATAATAAAAATCTTCATAACGGCAAATTTCCCACTTTTAATGATCTCGCCAATTCTATTTGTCATGCCCGAATGATTTTATCGGGCATCCATGATTACAATAGGTTACAGTCTGGATTCCCGATCAAAATCGACTCGGGAATGACAATTTGCGAGAGCATCACTTTTAACTTTTCACTCATCACTAATCACCCATCACTTGATCCTGACCACCGTCACCCCGCCGCCCCCTTCGAAGGGCTCGCCGTCCCGGAACGATTCCACCAGTGGATGCCCGTCCAGGTATTCCCGCACGCCACGCATCAGCGCGCCGGTTCCCTTGCCGTGGATGATACGCGCCTCGCCGATGCCGTCAAGGGAAGCGTGGTTGAGGAATGGTTCGAGTTTCTTGACGGCGTCCTCCACGCGCAGGCCGATGAGGTGGAGTTGCATGGGGGTCTCTTCTCTGGCCTCTTCCTTTTTTTTCAGACGTTTAGATGGTTTGGGCGCGACGCCCGTCTTCTTGCCGATGTCCGCAAGGCTCACCTCCAGATCCTTGCCCGCGGCCTGAAGGCGGATGCGGTTCGTCTTCGGATCCAGGCCGCGCACGACTGCGTCAAAGCCGATGGAGCGGACGAACACCGTGTCTCCCTCCTGAACCTCATCAAGTGAGATGTACGATTCCAGGTCCATCTCCCGGAGCTTTTCCTCCACCCTTTCCTCGACGGAGACCAGCTTTTTCATGGAGGAGCGGCTCCGCTCCTTTTTCGCCTCTTCCAGGATGGCATTTGCCTCCCGCTTCACCGAGGAGACGATATCGCGCGCTTCGCGGTACGCCTTTTCCAGGGTGTCACGCCGTTCCCGGTCCCATCCGGCCCGTTGCTCTTCCAGGCGCCGTTCCCGGTCCGCCAGTAGGCGCTCCCGTTTTCCCAGATCGTTCAGGGTCTCGTCATATTTAATGCGCTGTGACTTCAGGTCGTCCAGGAGGGCATGGAACTCCGACTCCATTTTTCCGATCATCGCCTGTGCCCGCTGGATTACCGCATCCGGCAGACCGTAGCGCCGGGCAATCTCCAGGGCGTGGGACTGGCCCGGTTCTCCACGTTTCAGCCTGTAGAGAGGGGTGAAGCTCTCGCGGTCGAATTCCATGGAGGCGTTGACCATGCCGTCCTGGCGATGCACGAAACCGACGATGTCGGTGAGGTGGGTGGTGGCGATGACCAGGGCGCCCGCTTCCCGCAGTTCCTGGAGCACCGAACAGGCAAGGGCCGCCCCCTGGACCGGCTCCGTCCCGGTGCCCAGTTCATCAAGGAGGACCACGCTTCTCTTCCCTGAACCGCGCAGGATGCGGGAGATATTGGCCGCATGGGCGGAGAAGGTGGACATGCTGTTCTCAATGGACTGTTCGTCTCCTATATCCGTCAGGAGACTGTCGATGAGAGGGAAAACAGAGGTCTCGTCAGCGGGAACAGGGATTCCGGAGAGGGCCATGAGGAGAAGAAGGCCCGCCGTCTTCAGGGCGATGGTCTTTCCTCCCGCGTTGGGTCCGGTTATCACCATGACCTGGTCGTCTCCGCCCAAGGACAGATCCAGGGGCACAATGCGCGAGAGGCCTTCCGCCCGCCTGAGGAGCATCAGGATCGGGTGGCGCGCTCCAACCAGTTTCAGGGTGAGGTCGCGGCCAATGATCGGGGCCCTCGCGTCCAGGGAGTCGGCGAACAGAGCGATGCTGTTCAGGACATCCAGGCGGATGAGGGCCGCCTGCTGGGAGGCAATCTCAGATGAGTCTTCGCGGATCCAACCACAGATCTCACGCAGGATGCGGATCTCTTCCACCTTTTCCTCCGCTGACAGGTTTTCCAGTTCATTGGTGAGCCCGATTATCTCCAGCGGTTCCATGAAAGCGGTTTCGCCGGAGTTGGAGACGTCGTGCACCACGCCCGGCACCTGCCCCTTCGAGTCCATGCGCACCGGGATGACCCATCTTCCCCCTCGCTGGGTGACGAAGTCGTCCTGCAGAAAGACGGTGATATCCCTTTCCCGGACGATCTCTTCCAGGCGTTTGCGGATTCTGGCGTTCAGGGCCCGTTTACGGGCCCTGATGTCGAAGAGGAGCCGGGAGGCGGTATCCAGAATGTTTCCCTCGGAATCAAGGGAACGCTCCAGAGGATCAAGGATGTCGGAAAAGCCGGTGATGCCGCCCGCCAGTTCATGCAGGAGCGGAATATCGTCACGGCACTCCATCTGGTCCGCCACGGAGGCAAGGGCGCGCAGAACTGGAAGAAAGGAAACAAGTTCCAGCGGGGCCAGTACCGCTCCTTCGGGACGCAGCTTTTCCAGTATCGGCGAGACTTCCTCGAATGGGGAAATCCGGAGGGGGACGCCCTGGGCCGTCAGGCCGCGAATCTCCCTGACCATCCCGAAGCGGCGCTGGATCTCCTCCGCGCCGGACAGGGGGAGAATGGCCTGTACGGTTTCCCGTGAAGCTCCGCTGTGGCACCAGCGGGATATCTCCCTCAGTATTACATCGAATTCCAGTGTGCTTGCCGCTTCCCCGCGAACCATCATTCCTCCCCGCTATCCTTTCCGTATTTCATCCTTGCCCTTTTCCTCCTCTTGGCCTTTTTTCTGGCGGCCGCTTCCCTTTCTCGATCCCCGGCGGTCTTTTCACCTCTGGACCTCGCAATCTTCTCCAACAGCTCTCTTCTGGCGAGAAACCGGTTTACCGACTGGCTCCGGTCAGTCCCGCATTTAACCTCCAGCCCGGTGGGAAGATGACGCAGATAGACGCATGAGGAGGTCTTGTTCACGTGCTGCCCCCCCTTGCCGGATGAACGGATGAAGCTTTCCGCTATCTCGTCTTCCCGGACCCCAAGGGAGGCCATCATCTCCCGCAGAAGCCTGTTCTTCGCTTCGCTGACCGCAAACGGCGGTGTGGCCATGGTAAATACCCTTTCCTGAGATCCCTCCGGCGGCTGTCGTGACTTTGCGTGTTACGCGGTTAGGTCGTGGGATTGGTTCCAGTCATCCTACTGGTTTATGATTACCTCGCCAGTATCTGTTATCAGTTTCGCCGGGAGGCTGAAGAGGCGTTTGAAGATGCTGAACACGCCCTTGGCCATGGACTTGGCGGAAATGCTCTTTACGGTCGGATTGTCGATGCTTCCCTTGGCCTCGAAATAGGTGGTGATAAGGCTCTTGTTCTTTCCGGTGAGGATCCACCCGGCTATGGGGATGCGGCTTACCACCTTGTCCACGGTCTGCAGCGGTTTCACGCCGATGGTCACATCCAGTTGATCCCTGACCAGGTCGAATTGTCCCACAAGGGAGATGTTCATGGCCTCGCTGTCTATGTACAGGTCGTCCGTCCGCACTATCCCGTCTTTGAAGGAGAAGGTCGCCTTTATGTTGTCGTAGGGCATGCCGCCTGAGACCATGTCCGGCAACTGGAATTTGAACAGTTGCGATACGTTGAGAATGGAGAGCACCTTGGAGAGAAGGGGGAATTTCCGCACGCTTCCATCCTCGCAGTTCAGGCGCAGGTTCCCCAGGGATGATGCCTTTATCTTCTTCAGGGTATCCCCTTTTGCGGTCAGTTCTCCCTCCAGCGACAGGGCGCCGGTCAGTTCCCGGCTTGTTCCCAGTACGTGAAGAAGCCTGTCGGCGGCGATCTTTTTCAGGTTGATGGTTGCCTGGTAACGTGGACCGTCCGGGGCGCCGAAATCGATCCTCCCCTTTCCGGCAAAGGCGCCTCCCAGGAGGAGGCATTCCGTATCTTCCAGGTATAGTATCCCCTGTTCGAAGTGGATTCCGGAGCTCAGTTTCCGGAAGTCAACCTTGTGAAAATTACCGGCGTCAGCCCTGACCATTGCCTTGAGGGATACTTTCGGCGCCGGTTTTTTTACCGCCGGTTCCAAGTTCAGGGAGGTGAGGAGAGCCACATCATCCATATCCAGGTAGGTTGAATTGACCGTAAGGTTTGCCTTGGGATTCCGCAGGTCATTGATGGTCCCGTTAACTTGCAGGATGGAGCGGTTTATGGACCCTCTCAGGTTCCTGACGGCCAGCGAGCCGTCACGAAAGGATAGCGAGCCCTGGACACGTTGTAGCCTGGCCTGTTTTCCCTTCGCCTTCAGACCGAAATCCGCCAGGTCCAGCATCGGAGAAGAAAATACCACTGAAAACGCTGGAGATTCGAATCCGTCCAGGGCACCGGTGAGGGTAACCGGCGAATTTCCTATTCGGGCCGTCAGCATTGAAGTCTTGACCGTATCATCCTGGAAGACAATGGTCCCGTTGATGGCGCTGATGGGCTTTATCCCATCGGACGGCTTGAAGGAGACGCCCTTCAATGACGCCTCTCCGGCCAGGGAGAGATCCGCTGCGCTCTCGTCGCCGATTCCGCGGAGGGCAAAGTGGATACTTCCGGACGGCTGGTAGCGCCACAGGCGCGGAAATTGCCGGGCCGCTTCCTGGATGGGAAACTCGTTGGACCTGACGTTGAAAGAAAGGGGCCTCTTTTCCCCGGAGCGGTACCGGGTGTCGCCGCTGAGGGCCATCCGCGCCAGGTTATAATGAAATTCCGGGACATTCACTCCCTTGTCACTGATAACGGACTGGAAGGAGAGGGTGTTTTGCTGTCCGGCGGGCTTGGCCATCTGGTCGCGCAAGGCGTAGGAGGCAGCAGTAAGGTCCCATTTTCCGCTCAGAGAATATTTGTCGGTATGGCCGCTTCCCTGCAAGAAAAGGGTCGAGTTCCCGCTGAAAGACACCTTTTTTCCCATTTCGCCGCCCAGGAGCCAGGCTATTTCCCGGGCGCGGGGGGTCATGGTCATGGTAAAGGGATAGCTGCATGGTGAATTAAGAGGGTAGTCCGTGATCCTGCCGTCCAGGGTGAAGGGCGAACCGCCGAAATTGGCGCTCATGCCGCTGAGAATGAAGTCCTTGCTGCGCATCTCAAGATTGCCCTTGATATTGTTGAAAGTCGGCACATGGGGGCCATAGGAAATAATTCCCTTCTCCGCGGTTCCCTTGATGTGCAGGACATTGTAGTTGTCGCCCTTTTCCATGTGGGCGATGCGGCTGACCCGGCCCACCAGGCTTCCTTCATGGAGGCGATAGGTCCCACCCATGATGTGCTGCTCGATGTATTGGGAAACGTCGTCTGGGATGACCCCGTAAGGGACATAGCCTTTGAAATCCTCGAAGCGGAAGGGGGCGATGATGGCGTGGGCATCGATGAACAGGTCGCCGCTCCGGATGTCCTTCAGTGCGCACCTCCCTTTTACCTTCAGGGCATCCACGTTCAGTTCGAGGGATGTGACCAGGATATCCTTGGGATTCAGCGACATCTCGTAGGAAAAGTTCATATCCCTGGGCGTGAGGATCGAGTGGAAGATGGGCGAGTATTCGAAGCGGAGCCCGGTAATGCGCGCTTTCCCTCTAGAGGTGAAATCGGAGAGCCTGCCGTTGAATGTCGCGTCCAGGTCAAGCCTGCCATCGATTCGCTGCATGGGGACATAGGCGCGATAGTAGTCCCAGAAGCGGCCTCCGTCCAGGCCGGAGGTTTCGATGGACCCGGAAAAACGGGTGTCGGTGAATGGTTTTCCCTTTTCCGCCGTCTGCAGTGTCCCGTCAAGGACCACTTTTCCCGGTTTTCCCTCCTGGATCACTGAAGCGGCCAGCTCCAGCCCATATCCTTTTTTCCACAGGCGCTGTCTGGTCACGGTCATGTCGATATCCTGCAGCTGGGTGACAAGCCCTTCGGGACGCGCCCGGCGGTCAACGAAGCGGACCGACCCCTGCTTGACGCGAATCCCCCTTATCTGGATCGGTGTCTTCCCGCCCGTGTCCTTCAGCAGGTCGGAGATGCTCAGTACTCCCGACGCGTCGCGGTTTACGGTGACCGAAGGCCTTTCCAGCGCCATCCTGCTCAGGACCAGCCGTTGTTCCAGGAGACGGAGGAGGGAGAGCCTGAAGGTCAGCCTGTCGGCGGTGAGAAAGGGGGTCGAGCCGTCTTTGTCCAGTATGACTATCTTGTTGAAGGTAAAGGAGGGCGTAAGTTGAAAGGAGAAGTCCCCTGATTCGTAGATGACCCGGCGGTGCAGCGAGCCCTGGACCGCTTCCAGGATTCGGGAGCGGTAGGTTTCCAGGCGGAGGGCCTTTTGCATGAAAAACACCCCCCCTCCCAGAAGGAGGAGCAAAACGGAGGCGATGGTAAGCAATAACAGACGGCGGGACCAGAAATCTCTTTTGGCGGTTTTTGTCATAGCTCGTTGAGCGAATCCAGAAAGGCGGGCATATCCGGTCCCAGGATGCGGCCGAGACAGGCGGCTAAAGCCTCCCGGAGGGGGGCCATGATCTGCAGTTTCCCGCCGGATACGGGATCGGGAAAGGCGATGGCGCATGAGTGGAGGGCATGTCCCTCGCAGCCGGGGAGCCTTTTGCCGCCGTAGCGCAGGTCTCCCATGACAGGGCTTCCAATGGCGGCCAGGTGGCGGCGGATCTGGTGGGAGCGCCCGGTGAACGGGGTGACCGCGAGTATGGAGACACCTCCGCCGCTGAAGAGGGTCCGGTATTCACTGCGGGACTCCTTGTCGTCCAGGGGCAGATCGATGACGCCGGTTTTATCCGCCCTTCCGGAAACCACGGCCAGATAGCGCTTTTCCACAAGTCCATCCTGGAAGAGCCGTCCGTACTGTCCGGCATGCGCCGAGCTCCTGGCCATGATGACGCAGCCGGAAGTGCCGCGATCGAGGCGGTTGACCGGGTAGAGCTTTACAGCCACGCCACGCAGGGCAACGGCCTCCATTCCCTGTTCCACCAGGTTTACACCCCCGTGTTCCGCTGAGCGGTGAACCGAAAGCATCGGCCGCTTGTTGAAGATGATAATCCGTTCGTCCTCGTAGAGGAAGTCCGGTCCGTCCCGGTCATCGTTCAGAAATGACTTTGTCCGGGCGCTCTCCTTGATGTCCACTATGTCCGAAAGCCGCAGCGGTCGTTCCGGAGAAACCGGCGCCCCGTTCACCGTAACGGCTTCCCTTTTCAGGAGCTGATGGAGATATGAAGGGGGCGCGGTGGGAAGGAGGTTGCGCAGAAATGAGTCCGTCCGGCGGCCATGGTCCGTGATATTGATGGAAAATCTCAGCATTGACGCAGTATACCCGTCGCCGCGCCGCGCCGCAAGGGCTTACTGGCGCCGACGTCTAGGGGGTACGGTAGATGATCTCCTTCGGTATCCTCTGCATGTTGGGCTCCGCCAGGGAGATTACGTCTGATTCCGGTATCTTCCAGACACCATCGTCCTTCACAAGGGAAAAAACTCGGGTCACGAATCGCGTACCCACCCCTTCCACCTCGATTCCCAGCTTCGCGGACAGTTCCACGCGTGTCCGGCTGACGAATCTCGCGGACACGTCCTGAAGCTTTTCCCAGCAACAGGCCGGTTTCCTGCCGGAATGGTTCATCTGATCCGCGAACTTCGGGAAACCGGAACCCGGAGAATGAATCAGCCGGTTGTAGAGGGCATCGTATCTCTCCCCTCGCCAAATATCGAGGATCTCCTCGAAACCCATCTTGGCCTCGGCGGCAACCTGTTCCCGGAGGGCACTATCGTCGGCGGCCCATGCGAAACAGGAAAGGAAGACGGTTGCAAGGGCTATGGCCGGAAGCAGGCACTTTTTCATGCTGTTACCCTCCTTGCTTAACGCAGGTTTCTTCCCGCGACCCCGCGGGACTTTCTTTTTTTGAGGCGCGCTACCTTCTTCTGCCTCTTTTCGGCCAGCGATATGAGGATTTCATGGCTTCCGCGCGGGTCGTCCCCCTCCGCGGGCATGCGCTGGACGTATGTCCCGTCGGGCTGCATGTCCCAGGCGCTGCGTTTCTCGCCCAGGTGAACCTCGAACAGGGCGCGAATCTCGTCGCGCAGCTTGCGGTTTTCAACCGGGACCACCACTTCGACCCGCGCCTCCAGGTTCCTCTTCATGGCATCCGCGGACCCGATGAGGAAGATCTCCTTGCCGCCGTTTCTGAAGTAGTAGATGCGGGAATGCTCCAGGAATTGCCCCACAACACTCACCACCCGCACGTTTTCCGACAGGCCCGGAATTCCAGGCCGCAGCCGGCAGGTGTCGCGGACCACAAGCTCCACCTTCACCCCGGCGCTGGACGCCTCGTAGAGGGCCCGTACGATATCCGCATCCTCCAGGGCATTCATCTTGAAGCGGATCAATCCGGGATTTTTGGGGGAGTGGAGCCGTATCTCGCGGGCGATTCCCGCCAGGAGGGCCTTTTTCAGGAATTTGGGTGCGGGCAGCATCTTTTCGTACTTCCGCTTGGGGGTGTAGCCGGTGGTGAGGTAGTTGAAGAGCTCTGTGGCGTCCTTGCCGATGCCCTCGTCGCTGGTGAGGAGCCCCAGGTCCGTATAGATGCGCGCCGTCACCGCGTGGTAGTTGCCTGTGCCGATATGCACATAGCGGCGCAGGCCGTTGTAGTCCTGCCGGACCACCAGGATGACCTTGCAATGGGTCTTGAGGCCGACCACGCCGTAGGTGACGTGGATCCCCGCCTCTTCCATGCGTCCCGCGATTACGATGTTGGCGGCCTCGTCGAAGCGGGCCTTCAGCTCCACCGCCACCGCAACCTGCTTGCCGTTCTGGGCCGCGTTGATGAGGCAGTCGATGATCCTGCTCTCCCGGGCGGTGCGGTAGAGGGTCATCTTGATGGCGCGCACCTTCGGGTCCTCGCTGGCCTCCTGGAGGAAGCGCTCCACCGAGGTGGAGAAGGATTCGTAGGGGTGGTGCAGGAGGATGGAACCGGCGTCGCGGATGATATGGAAGATGTTGCGCTGGCTCTGGAGCGCCGGGTGGTCTATGGGCGCGTGGGGAGGGTCGCGCAGTTCCGGATACTCCAGGGTCGCGATCTGCATCAGGTCGCGCATGGCCATCATCCCGTCAACCTCGAACACATCCGCGGTTTCGTCTAGGTCCAGCTCCGCGGCCAGCATGCCCCGGTGCGGCGCCTCCATCCCCTTCATGACCTCCATGCGAACGATGGGGGCGAATTTGCGGTCCTGCAGCTCCGACTCTATCATGGCCAGCAGGTCGTCCGCCTGCTCCTCGTTCTTCTCGGTATTGGAATTGCGCGTCACCCGGAAACAGGCGGCGCTGATGACGCGCATGCCGGGAAAGAGCATGTCCAGGTTCTGGCAGATGACATCCTCGATGGCCACGAAGCGATCATCCTTCCCTACTCTCAGGAACCGGTTGATCCCCGCGCCCATGGGCACCTTTACCCGCGCCAGCGAAACCTCCTTGTCCCTCGCGTAGCGAAGGGTGACCAGGAGGTTGAGGGAGAGGTTGGAGATGAACGGGAAGGGGTGGGCCGGGTCAATGGACTGGGGGGTGATGAGCGGGAAGATGTTGCGGAAATAGTACTCGCGCATCTGCCTCTTTTCCTTGGCGGTGAGGCCGGAATAGGGGAGGATCGAGATGCCTTTCGTTCGCAGGAGCTCGAGCAGCTTCGGCAGCAGGTCGCGTTTCCGGGCCTCTATGTCCCTCACAATTCCGTGGCACTCCTCGATCTGCTGCTTCGGGGTCCTGCCGTCCACGGTCAGGCGCCGTATGCCGGCGCCCAGTTGCTGCTTCAGCCCGCCGATGCGTTTCATGAAAAACTCGTCCAGGTTTGAGCTGACGATAGATATGAATTTGATGCGTTCCAGGAGAGGGGTGCGCTCGTCCTGGGCCTCGTGAAGGACGCGGCGGTTGAACTCCAGCCAGGTCAGTTCCCGATTGAGGTAGAGGGAGGGGTCGGACAGGTTTTCAGCGGGCGGGGTTTTTGTCTCAGGGGATGGTTCGGAGGCCCGCGGCGCCTTGGCCGGAGTTTTCTGCCTTTTTTTACGGGCGGGCGGGGACTCCTCTTGAGTTGAGGCCTTTTCCATTGCCAGTGGTTGCTCATGCATCGGTTCCGTTGCCGGACTGTCTTCAGGGTCGCTCATGTCTTCTCCGCGTGGATAGAAATAGTTCGCCGGTTTCCATGACGTACCGGGCGATAAGGCGGGTGCGTGGTTGGGTAGCCTTTTTAGTAACTATTCAGCAGAGACTCTTGCAAAAGTGTTGAAAAATACTCCCCCTCCCTTGATGGGAGGGGGTTGGGGGGAGGGTGAAAAGGGGTAACATACTATATTTCGGCAACTTTCCCCCTCTCCCTATCCCTCTCCCACCAGGGGAGAGGGGACTTTTTTGATATTTGCAAGAGCTTCTGTCATTAAAGACTATACAGGCTGTGCCGGATTGCGTCCCGCGGATATCAGTGGAATTTCCGTTCATGCCCTCAGGCTTATACTCCTGCCTGATTCAGGCGGAGCGGTCTCAGATGACTCCTTGGCGCTCGTCACCGTTGTGGTAGTTCCTCCGGAAACGAAGGGCCGGCCGCATTCGGGGCAGATGCCGTAGTGTATCACAACGTTCTGCGCCACAACCTTTGCGCCCTGTTCCTTCGCCGAAACCTGTTCATGGTTTACATGCTCCTGTTCATGGGCGCGCACAAGGACTTCCGCGGTCGCGGGCGCCAGTTTTGTCGGGGTCTGAAAGGATACGGTCGAGTCGCTGGATACGTCACGGTATTTGCGGTTGGCGCACGTCCCGCACTCCACCGGTCCCGCCCCGGTGGCTTCTCCGGTGGTGGAGAGGCGGCCGGGCGTTTCCCTGGAGGATGCCGCCGACATCGAGGAGGACAGTTCCAGCGCCTGTGAACTCAGTTCAACCGTATAGGCCGGCGAGCGGTCCGGAAGGGCGCTCCGTCCTGAATCCGGTGGCGTACCCAGCGGCTGTCCGTTGATCCCATCCGCCCATCTGAAGGCGCCATAGGCGCGGGCATGGGCTGCTATCCCGGTTGTGTTCATGGCAGTTTCCCGTGGAAATAATATACACCCTTTTCTTATTATCGGTACCCGACGGAAAAACTTGAGCCCTTTTCCAGCGGCCGAGCGGGCGCTTTCGGAAGCAGGGGATCATCTCCCCATCTGGTCATTTTTCTCTTTTCCATTGCCATGGCCTCTGCTAGATTGTGGCCGCTCACCATCGTCCGAGTCCGTTGGAAAATCCTTTTCCGGCAAAGGAGCTTTCATGTCACTGCAACATCATACGGCTACCCGTAAACGGGGTCTCTGGTCCAGCCGCCTCGGTTTCATCATGGCGTCCGCCGGGTCGGCCGTGGGCCTGGGCAATATCTGGAAGTTTCCCTACATCGCGGGGATGCACGGCGGCGGCGCCTTCGTGCTGTTCTTCATCTTCTGCATCCTGACCGTCGGCATTCCCATTATGGTAGCTGAGATGGTCATCGGACGACATACCCACAAGGACCCGGTTGGGGCCTTCAGGGAGATCCGGGGTGGCATGTGGATTGCCGTAGGCTGGCTCGGCGTCATCGCCGGGTTCGTAATCCTGTCCTATTACTGCGTGGTGGCGGGATGGACCATTGATTACCTGTGGCTGTCCCTGAAAGGCGCCTTCAGCGGCCGAAACGCGGCGCAGGTACCGGAACTGTTTTCCGGCCTTCTGGCGAACGACCTGAGACAGGTTTTCTGGCAGGCGGTATTCATGGGGTTGACGGTTCTCATCGTGCTGGGAGGTGTGCGTGACGGCCTGGAGCGGGCTTCCAAGTTGATGATGCCGATCCTTTTCCTTATCCTCGTTTCCCTGGCGGTGATGGGCCTCCTTTCACCCGGAAGCGCTCAAGCGCTCAGCTTTCTCTTTACTCCCGACTGGTCGAAGCTGGATCCCCCTTCCATGCTGGAGGCATTGGGACACGCCTTTTTCAGCCTGAGCCTCGGCATGGGGGCCATGCTCACCTACGGCAGCTACGCGGACGAAAAAACCAACATTCCGAGCGTGGCCATCACCGTATCGGTGATGGATACCTGCGTGGCGCTCCTTTCCGGCATGGCCATCTTCCCCATAGTCTTTACCTATGGGATGGCGCCGGCAGCGGGGCCGGGTCTGGTCTTCAAGACACTCCCCATCACATTCAGCATGATGCCGGGAGGGTCGGTAATCGCCACGCTGTTTTTCCTTCTGCTGCTCTTCGCCGCCCTTACATCCGCCATCTCGCTGCTGGAGGTGGTGGTAGCATATTACTGCGACGAGAAGAAGTGGGACAGGAAGAAGGCTACCCTGCTCATGGGATTGCTTATCTTTCTGCTCGGCGTTCCGTCGGCCCTGTCCAACAATC
>Ga0265295_1005993_pt1 | contig 15018 bp, 14 predicted proteins | sample Munlansysbiofilm_FD_192503 | JGI IMG/M metagenome (GOLD analysis project Ga0265295, IMG submission 192503) | Leachate microbial communities from a municipal landfill in Southern Ontario, Canada - Methane capture system biofilm | ecosystem: Engineered > Solid waste > Landfill > Unclassified ... | reverse complement strand
AATATCACCCTTTTCCCGGACACCTCCGGCGTGCTCAATGGTCCGCTTTCCGGCGAATACCACATGTTTCCCCAGGGAGGGGTCACCGTGGCCGAACTGAAAGGATGTGGTGACGCCATCGGCACCCTGGCCATGGGTGAATGGTGTTCGGCCGACGCGGCCCGCCTGCTCGACACCAAGTACAAGGTGCCCTGTCGGATCCTGGACATGCCCTTTGGCCTCAAGGCCACGGATCGGTTTATCGATGCCTTGCGGACCGTCAGCGGCACCGTGGTCCCGGAGGAGGTTACGTTCGAACGCGGCCAGCTGGTCGATCTGATTTCCGACATGCACCAGTACTTCTATCACAAGAAGGTGGCGATCTACGGCGATCCGGATCAGCTGATTGCCATGACCGAGTTCCTGGTCTCCATCGACATGTGTCCGGTGCACATTATCACCGGCACGCCTGGGAAGAAGTTCGAACGACGGATCGAGGAATTGACCAAGGATGCACCGTTCCCGGTCAATGTCCGCGCCAAAGGCGACATGTTCCTCTTGCACCAGTGGATCAAGAACGACCCGGTGGATCTGCTCATCGGCAACACCTACGGCAAGTACATTGCCCGCGACGAGGACATCCCCTTTATCCGCTGGGGATTTCCGATCTTGGACCGGCAGGGGCACCAGTACTTTCCGACCGTCGGCTACAAGGGCGGCCTCTATTTTCTGGAAAAGGTGTTGAATGCACTCTTGGATCGTCAGGATCGAGATGCGCCGGAAGAGAAGTTCGAACTGGTGTACTAACGGAGATCCCCTGTCCGGTGGAGGTTTTTTTGGTCCCCCTCCGCCGGATTCTCCCCTGCCCACGGAGCCGAGACATGACCGTTATTCCCATTTCCAGCGCACCACACTACATTGCACCGGCAAACGATACGGAAGTGCCGGTGCTTAAACTGCCGGTTGCACCGCTGGCCTTCTGCCGTATGCGCCACATCCAGGAAGCCAAGGCGCACCCGGCCATGAACGCCTCCGAGGTCGTTGCCGAGGTTGGCCGGTATCCCGGGTTGACCCATGTCGAACTCGGCGGCCCTGGTGATCCGCTGGCCTCGCTTTCCGCAACGCTGGCCACGCTGGCACAGCTCAGCGAGCATCGGCCCGACCTGACAATAGGCATCACCACCGTCGGCCTGCGTGGCGCAGAGTATGCTGCCGAACTGGCTGCAGCCGGGGTTGGGAGCGTGACCCTGTTGGTCGAGGCTCTGGATGCGGCCACGGCGAAACGACTCTATGCCTGGATTCGTCCTGGGAAAAAAAACATCCCATTGCAGGATGCGGTGCCACTGCTGCTGGACGAACAGGCCAGGGCAGTCCCGGCCCTGGCGGCCGCCGGCTTGGCGGTGACCATCCAGTCCACCGTCTATCCCGGCATCAATGCCCATTACATGGCGGCCATTGCCGAAACCATGGCCGAACTGGGGGCAACCGCCATGCGCTTGGTGCCGTTTTTGCCCGATCCGACGCTGGCCAACGCGCCTCCGGCGGCTACCCGGGAGCACATGGAACAGCTTGCCAGGTTGACCAGTCACTTTTTGCCGACCACATCGGTGGTTATGGATGTGGCGGATTGCGGCTGCGATTGCGGCCCACGCTGCGGCTCAGGAACCACCTGTGGCTGTGGCGCGGTCGCATCGGTGCAGACCGGTCTGCCTCAACCTACCATTCAACGACCACGGGTGGCGGTGGTCAGTGCCACCGGCATGGATGTCGATCTCCATCTCGGCCAGGCCAGGAAGCTGCTCATTTACGGGCCGAGAGAAGATGGTCTGGCCTGTTTGCTGGAAACCCGGCAGGCGCCGGACCCGGGCAGCGGTGTATCCCGCTGGGAGCAGTTGGCCGATGTCCTGCACGATTGCTTTGCCCTGTTGGCCGTCAGTGCCGGGCAGCGACCTCGCGAGGTTCTGGGCAATCGTGGCATCCGCGTCATCCTCACCGAGGAGAATATCGAGGGGACCGTGGACCTGCTCTACGGCGGCGGCAAAAAACACAAATGTAAACAATAACCTACTCAAAACGACTGCAAAGCAAGGAGAGCACCATGGCCATCCCCGAACGACAGATCCTCGTGTGTCAGAGTTTCCGCAGCAAAGGCGACCCGAAAGGCATCTGCCACAAGCAGACCGACGGGTTTCTCCAGTACCTGGAGGAGGAGATCCTCGACCGTGGTCTGGATGTCCAGATCACGGCCACCGGCTGTCTCAAGCAGTGCGAGAACGGCCCGATCCTGGTCGTCCAGCCGGACAACTGGTGGTACCGGGGGGTGAACTCCACCGCCATCCTCGACACCATCCTCGACGCCATCGAGGATGGTGAACCGGCCCGTGACCACCTGATCGAGTAGCGGGCGGTGACATCCGACGAGCGGATAACCGTGCGTCCTGCGCGGATGGAGGACCTGGAGCGACTGGTCGGCCTGCTCGGGCTGCTGTTCGCCATGGAAGAGGACTTCTGTTTTGATGCGGCCCGCCAGCGGCGGGGATTGGTGCTGCTCCTGGATGACGAGCGGGCCAAGGTGCTTGTCGCCGAGAGGGCTGATGGCGTGGTGGGGATGTGCACCGGGCAACTGGTGATTTCCACGGCCGAGGGCGGCCCGGCGCTCCTGGTCGAGGATGTGGTGGTCGATGCGGGCCATCGCGGCCGGGGTGTCGGCAGCGCCCTGCTGGCCGCCCTGACCGAATGGGCAAGAGGCCACGGGGTGCGCCGGCTGCAGCTGCTCGCCGATGGCAACAACGGGCCGGCGCTCGCCTTTTACGACCGGCTCGGCTGGCGGGCCACGGCCCTCGTCTGCCGGCGGTTGACCCTTTGATCGGGCGCGGCGGCCGCGTCCGACATACACAGGAGACGGTACCATGACGAGTATGTTCACGCAGTCCCTGGTGGCCCTGGCCGACATCCGGCCCCGGGCCATCGACGACTGGCCCCGCTATCAGGAGGAGGGCGAGCAGTTCCTGCAGCTCGCCGAGCGAGCTTATCAGCGGCACAAGAAGGCCTTCACCACCACCATCCTCTACAACCTCGTGGCCATGGCCATCGAGAAACTGGTCATGGCCGCGCTCATGCGTTGTGGTCGCCTGCCCGACAACCACACCATGCACGACCTGGTCGCGGCCCTGGAACGCTGGCTGCCGGAGACGGTCCGCGGCCTGTCTGAACCGCTTTGTCAGCTTGACAGCTTCCAGGACATCTGCGATCCGTACGCCAGCACGATAACCTCCCCCTCTGCAAGGGAGGTCGAATCCATGCTCATCCTTGCCCGAAAACTGGAGGAACGCCTTGCCGTGGGCAGCGGGTGTGGCGATTCGGCGGCAGGACCGGCACAAGGTTAACCCACATAGGCTGCGGGTCACCCAACAGTTTTTTATTTTCCGGCGGATCAGCCCGACCAGGACGACCACAATCACCACGATGGGCACGAACTGGCGGAAAGGCAGGGCCATCCCGGGAGGGGGATTTTTTGCTATCCTGCGTCGGGTAGCAAAAACGCGGCAGGGAGCGATAGTTTCACAAAACGAAAAAAGCCGCCTAGCAAGAACCTTGCTAAGCGGCTGTCTTCACCCGATTCGAATCCTGCATCCGCGAACACTGCACCGTTTTGACGTTAAAACGCCCGAGAGAGGAGCCCTGTGCGTTAGCAGCGCACGCTGGGATCTGTGCGGGGGTGCCGCGTAAGCGCTCTTCCTACCGTGACCGGTATTCGTCACAGGTCCATTGGTCGACATGTCGTCCGGATCAAGGTTGATATTCCGTCCCCCCGTTTTGATGGTCGACCTTTCGGGATCTGCACTTCTCTAATTTGAAGAATAAGGTCAATAGGATACGGAAAAATCAGGCGACTCTGCAGTTGGTGCAGTTTGTGCTTTAAGTTCTCTTGAGGCAACGAGACACCCCGGTAAAGGCGGTTGCGCGAGGCTGGATCAGCAACGGTTTCAACCGTGGGTATCGATGAGACAGTGGTTCGGGCATTCGTGACCAGGAACAGAAAGACCAACGTCTCGTGCAACTCCATTTGTTCAAGAGAGGTGGCTTTTATCAATCTTTTCAACCATCAACCGCATGCATGACCGTCGCTCGATCATCGCCCTGATCTGTGCTCTGCCCCTGATGGGCTGGGGAGCCTTGGCCCTGTATTACTCCGCCTCTCTCCCCAGCACCCTGTCCACCGTGGCAGCTGCGGGTTTTGGGCTCATATCCCTTCTGTTTTTTTTCGTAGCTCGCACCTGGAAAAAGGCGATGACTCTCTTTGTCATCCTGTTCTCCCTGGTGCTCGTGTTCTTTTTGCTGAAGAAACCCTCCAACAACCGTTCCTGGCAACCCGATGTGGCCCTGCTGCCCTACGCCACTATCGCAGGCGACAAGGTCACTCTGCACAACATTCGCAATTGTGACTACCGCACCGAAACCGACTTCACGGTGCACCATTACGATAAAACCTTTGCTCTCGATTCGCTGACCAGCATCGATCTGTACCTGGTGGATTGGGGGTTGGGGAGTGTGGTCCACACTCTGCTTAGTTTCGGTTTCAATGACCGGGATTATGTGGCCGTTTCCATCGAGGCCCGCAAGGAGTTGGGAGAGGGCTATTCCACCCTGAGGGGATTTTTTCGGCAGTACGAACTGACCTATGTGTTGGCAGACGAACGGGACGTGGTGCGCTTGCGGACGAATTATCGACAGGGAGAAACAGCGTATCTGTACCGGGTCCGAGGCGACAAAAAATTATTTCAGGAGGTCTTCCTCGATTACCTGGAATCGATCAATCGGCTGAAAGAGAAGCCTGAGTGGTACAATGCCCTGTTAACCAACTGCACGACCCAGTTACGTGGCCATACCCGACCTTATTTTCAAAAGGTCGTCTGGGACTGGCGATTGCTGGCCAATGGTTATGCAGACGAACTTGCCTACGAAAAAGGAACGCTGGACACTTCGCTCCCTTTCGCCGAGTTAAAAAAACGCAGCATTATCAATTCCAAGGCCAAGGAGGCCGATCAGGATGCCGACTTTTCTCTGCGTATTCGCGACGGCCTTCCGGGGATACATCTCACCTCACAACAACCATGACCAACATCAACAGGAAAAATTTAGTCGCAACCTTGTCTGATTATTTCTTTACAGGAAAGAATGTTCATCAATCACCCTAACGAGCTGTAATGGAGAAAAAATGTCCCGGATATCACACCCACGCACACGACCGCATCACCCACTGCTTCACGGCTTCATCGTTTCCGTGTTCACCCTTTGTCTTCTCGGGGGAATATCTCCGCAAACTGCTGCCGGAGCAGCACTTGAAGGACCTGTGATCGTCAGCGCCAAAAACATTCTCAGCCCTGAACAGCTGAAAGGACCCAACCATAGTGTCGAGGATCGAGTGCTCAATGATGGCCTCTATTATCAGTTCACCGTGACCTCCCCCTACGGCAGGTTCAAAACCAATTCCACTTCTGCCCTGGATACCCTGATTCAGGAAATGAATGCCATTGCCGCCATGGAAAAAGTGGCAACAGGGAACACCGCAGTGAATGCGGTCGAGCAGAGCGGCAAAAATACGATTTCCGGCATGAAAAATCTGGTCACTGATCCCCTGGGGACAGTTGAAGGCGCAGCTGAAGGAGTCGGAAATCTTTTCAGCCGGGCAAAACAGACCATCGGTCGAAGGGAAACCACCGACACTGAAGACAGTAAAATCGCCCAGATGATCGGTTTTTCCGAAGCAAAAGGAAAAATCGCCACGAAATTCGGAGTCAGTGTGTACTCCGGCAACAAGGTGCTGCAGGAGGAACTCGAACGTCTGGCCCGAGCCGATTATCTCGGAGGGCTCACTATCGGTGTCGCCACCAGCGCTGTTCCCGGCGTTGGTGGAATAGTCCTGACCACTTCAGGCACGGCTCGTCTCCTCAATGAGGTCGTCAATAATACCCCCGCCTCCAAACTCTGGGTTCAGAACAAAAATACCCTGGCCGCCATGGGCATTGATCCTGACACCATTGAATTCTTTCTGAATAACCCGGTCTTTTCGCCGGCACTGGCGACAGGTCTGGTCTCCGCACTTGCATCCATGGACGGTGTGGTCAACCGGGACATTTTTGTCAAGATAGGTCTGCAGGCTAGCACCCCCGACATGGCGAGAACTATCACCGAACTCGCCATGCTCACCGCCGGATATCACAAGAATATCGCTCCGCTGCAAAAATTGGTGCCCATGGCCCGGGTCTGCCACGGAGTGAACAAGAACGGGGATACGGTTGTCATCCTGCCAACGGACAACCTTCTCTGGAACGAACGGAACGCCGATCTGTCCGAGTATCTCACCGCCGACAGCAAAGGGAAAAGCGGCGCAATTGAATTGTGGACATGGGGTTCGCTGAGCAAGCGTATGCAGTCCGAATTGCAAACACGAGGTTGGAAACTGCATGAAAAGGCTGCCAGTATTCTGATGCCTCAAAAATCATAGGAAATTCTGAAAGTTCACGAAAATTCTGGGAGTTTTGCAGGCAACAACAACCGTGCGATACATTATCCATCTCGTCGTTTCTTCCCTCGACAGGGTCTGTCAGGAGTTGGCTTTGAGAAATTTTTTTTCAATGCAGGTTGACGGTCGTTCATGGTTGTTCAGCCCAAGGCCGCGGTCTGAAAAGAAGGGTTGTTTCCGGTCATATCGGCAGGCAGCCCTTTTCTTGCTCCTCGCGGTCTCCCTCGGTCTTGCCGGTTGCGCCACGGTAGGAGTACAACAAAACGACCCTCGCGAGACCTTTGCCCAGATCAATGTTAGCGCCGTCACTGCAGACGACTACAGCCGGTTTTCCCGTGATGTCCTAATCCGCTTTAACCTGCTCGAAACCTTTCACGAGGATCCCCAGCGGGTTCTCACCTTTCTCCATCACGAGGCAGAAAAAGATTACCGCAATGACCTGCTCTTTGCCCTGGCTGAACTCCATTATTTCACCGGCATGCGCTACCGGCCGGATGGGATCGATCGGTCTCAGAGGCACTTCTATGCCTCGGCAATTTATGCTTATTTTTATTTATTGGGCAAAGAATGGCTGGACTCTCCCAACCCCTTTGAACGGCGATTCCGGATGGCTTGCGATTTGTATAACGGCGCCTTGGCTGAAGCCTTGGCCGATGCCGACGGCAATCTCCAGCTTGTCCCCACCCAGGTGGACCTGCCGGTCGGTCGTCTCAGTTATTCCGTTGATACCAAGAAGTTCCATCAGAAGATTGAGCTATTCGAAAAATTCATTTCCACAGACCGGTTCGGCATCAGGGGCCTGAGCAGGAGAAACCGGGAGGCGGGAATGGGAGCGCCGTTTATTGCGGTGGAGAAGAGGCCAGCAGGCGCGCCCATGTTTCGAACCAGTCCAGGAACTTTATTTTTGCGGTTTGATTGCCGGTTGAAGGAGGTCACGGCAGGGACCTGCAACGGTTCGCTGGAAGTGTACTCCGCCTATGACCAAACCGAGATCGAGGTCGGCGATAAGAAAATTCCTCTGGAACGGGATGTTACCGCGCAATTGGCGTATACGATCGATCAACCGTATGTCCAGAAATTGGGGTTGAATGAGTTTCTTCGTGGAACGAGTTTTATAAAAACCAGCCTCCTCTTGATGCAGCCGTATGAACCGAGCAAAATTCCCCTGGTTTTGGTTCACGGTACGTTCAGCAGTCCGATTGCCTGGGCGGAAATGGTCAACACGCTCCGCGCCGATCCCGTCATCAACCGCAAATACCAGATATGGAACTTTTTCTACGACACGGGCAAGCGGATCGGCATCTCAGCCCATGAACTAAGAAGCGCCCTCGAACAGAAGGTGCAGCAATTGGATCCACACGGCACCAGTACCGCTTTGCGCCGAATGGTCATCATCGGCCACAGTCAGGGCGGCCTGCTTACCAAGCTGACCGTTACCGATACCGGCGACAGTTTCATCCGGAGGGCGACCGGAAAATCGCTGGCGGAACTCAAGGTGCCTGAGGAAACGCGGGCGCACCTTGAAAAAGAGTCCATTTTCAAGCCATTACCCTTTGTTCAACGGGTGGTTTTTATCTCCACGCCCCACCGGGGCAGTTATCTTTCTAAAAACTGGGTTCGAACACTTGTCCTCAAAATGATTACCCTCCCGCGGGGAGTGCTTCAATCGACTGCAAATCTGATGAAAGCAATGCAGCAACTGGGCGTCTCCGAGGCCCAAGCTCAGCAGCTCATCGCCTCCACCAGCCTTGACACCATGTCGCCTGACAACGCGATGATCCAGACCTTGGCGGAAATCCCCGTTGCCCAGGGAATCAAGGCCCATTCTATCGTGGCCATCGATGGTGAAGAGATGCCCCCCGACGGTGATGATGGTGTTGTCAAATATACCAGTGCGCATGTGGAGTATGTCGAGTCTGAGTTACTGGTCCGTTCCGGTCACTCCAGCCAGGGGCATCCCCTGGTCATCGAAGAGGTGCGCCGCATTCTTTTGGCGCATCTCAAAGAGAATGACCCGTCGGCCAGAAAATCAACTCACCCTAGGCGCACAACTTCCTTACGGGGATTTTAAAGGTCATGCCAGCTGCAGATTTGAGAGGTGCCGGCAGCAACCGGTTCAGCGACCTGGGGTCGCAGGTGGGCCAGGCAGCAAAAATAGACAGACCATACAGGAGGAGCAATAAGATGGAACAGGAAAACAGCACACTATTCGTGGTGGCGGTGATAGCACTCTTTGTGCTCGCGACAGGATACGGCACTGCTTCCGCCGAGCAGTCCCTGGCCTCCTCGCTCGGCGTTATTCCCTACCCCACCAGGGGCCAGTCCCCGGTGCAGCAGCAACAGGATGAGGGCGAGTGTTTTGCGTGGGCCAGACAACAGACCGGTATTGATCCCTTCGCTGTGGCCAGTGCACCGCCGCCCCCGTCGGGGCCTGCTGTCGGTGGTGGTGAACGGATCAGGGGGGCGGCCAGGGGTGCGGCTGGTGGCGCAATCATCGGTTCCGTTGCCGGCGATACCAGCGATGGTTTGACCATTGGTGCCGCGGTTGGAGCCCTGGCGGGCGGTCGCCAGGCACGGCAGAACAGACAGGCCAAGGCGCAGCAGGCAGAGGATGCCAAGACCGGTGCCATCCAGCATTTCAACAAGGCCTTCGGCGCCTGCCTGGAGGGAAGGGGCTACGTGGTCAAATAGCCCGGAGTTTCAGAATCAGGAGAAAAGGGGCCATCCGCAGGCTGCCAACCGGAATCTGGCCTGGCGTGCAGGGCTGAGGCTTCCCGGCACCCGTGATCAACTGTGCATGGATTGGACAGGTTAACACGCATCGATCAGCAGGGGAACCGGATGAGAGAAAGGAGTTCTGCCGGCACTCGATCCATCCCCCGTCGATGGTGTGCAGTTGACCAAACAACAACCCACGAAAAGGAGAACTGTATGAAAATGCACCGAGTGTTGATGAGTATGGCTCTGTTTTTCTTCACGATGGCCGCACCGTGCTTTGCCGGAAAGGCCGACACCGAGCTGTTGGACCAGGTTACCGCCCTGTTGCAGCAGCATGATGCAGCGTTCGCTGCGCAAGACATCCAGGGGGTTATGAAGACGTATATTTCAGGTCCCCAAATTTTTCTCATGGGTACCGGCCCGGGGGAGATCTACCGGGAGCAGGAAGGGGTCGAGGGAGCGTACAACCAGTTTTTCACCAAATTTCAAAAAGGGACTGTGGGCTTCACCTACAATTGGGTTTCTGCCGGTTCAATGGACAATTTTGCCTGGTTTGCGGCCGAGTATACGATCAAGGGGCAGGTAAAGGGCGAGACAAAGGAACTCGGATTCAACGTGTCGGGTACCCTGCAGAAACAGGAAGGAAAATGGCATATTCTTGCCATGCATTTCTCAAGGCTGGGTGTCCTTGAGGAGCCGGATCAGCCGCCGACGAAGTAAGGGAAAAGAGTTCCTGATGAAAACGTTTGCAGGAACGCAGGTCAAAATACCGCGAAGGCGGCAGCCATGCTGCAGCTGCGGCTTTCCAATCGGAGGTCAGCCATGGAAGAGAAGAGCAAAACAATCGATGCTCAAGAGATGGACAGAGGAGAAGAAGCCTTGCTGAATCGGCGGGACTTTCTTGACGGTCTCGGCAAATGGTCCAAAGTCGTCATCGGTGCCACGGTTTTCGGTGGAGCATTGTTGAGTGCCGACCATGAAGCGGAGGCATGGGTCAATCGTGGTGGAGGGAGCGCCGGTTGGGCCAACCGTGGCGGGGGAAGCGCCGGTTGGGCCAACCGTGGCGGTTCCTGGGTCAACCGGTATTAGCACCGGTGGGATGGTCTGAAACCGGGGATGTTGCGGGAGCGAACCCGGGAAAGGGAAACACCATGACCGACATTACCTGCAACATCCCGGTCGCACTGATCGCCCGCTTTCGTGAGCGAAAAATGATTGTCCGCGCGCATGATCCCCTGGAAATTGTCGAGAATGTCAGGGACGAGGATCTGGTGGATGTTTCTTTTGTCCAGCTGCTCTCCCTGAACGGAAAAATCGACAGTCTCATAGGCTGGGGCAATGCGATCCCGGTGGAACTGGTCGTTTCTGATACCTGCCGGGATCTTCCCCTGCTGTATCGATATGCCCCCTTACTTGCCGTTCACCCGGTCAGGGTTTCCGTCCCTCTCGCGCCCGGATTCGGTAAGGTGGCAAAGCTGGCACTTTCCCTGAACCTTGCGGTCAAGCTGGAAGGCGGACAGCCCGAGGCGTCGTTGTTGGCTGAAATGCATCGGATGGCCTTGCTGTATCTGCATCAGTCAACGGTTTCCGAACCCATCGAGTTTTTTCACAGTCTGTTCCTGGCCTTCTATCACCGGCACCCGATTTCCCTCTGGACCATCCAGGAGGAAGATCCATCGCTGGTACGACACATCACGGACACAGGAGAAGAGACGATGCCCGGCCGGTTGGCCGGCATGGGCGTCCCTACGGATTTCTCCGCCTTCCTGCAGGATATGCAGCGAGGGCCGGCCGGCGAGGAGGGCGAGTGTGCCGGATGCGAATTTCGCCTGCAGTGCCAGGGATATTTCAAGTGGCCGCTCAGGGAATATCGCTGTGCCGGTGTGCAAGAACTGCTGCGCACCCTGCGGGGTGCGGCGGAGGAGTTGCGGACCGATATCGCTTCGTTCCATGCCCCTGGAGGAGGCGGGCAAAGATGACCGGGTCGCATTTCTCAATCATCCTGCTCCCTACCTTGGGATGCAATGCCGACTGCGAGTACTGTTTCGAGAAAAAGGCCAATCACCACCTCAGCCTTGATCATCTCGCGGTGCTTATTGAAAAGGTCATGGACTTTCTCGCGCGGAAGCACATCGACCGATTGTCCATATACTGGCAGGGGGGGGAGGTCATGACCCTGCCGCCGGAATGGTTCGAACAGGCGCACAGCATCATTCGACGGAGTGCCGAGGCGCGCAGGAAGGAGGTCGTGCATTATCTCCAGTCCAACATGATCGGCTACAGCCGGAAATGGAACAGGGTCATCCGGGAGATGTTCGGCAACAGTGTGGGTTCATCCATGGACTTCCCCAATCTCCACCGCAAAATCAAAGATGGGGTACCCGAGGAATACGAAAGGCTCTGGATCCGCAAAGTGCGTGAGGCCAGGGCATGCGGCATCAAGGTCAGTGTCATCGCCCTACCGAACGACCAAACCCTGCAGATCGGTGCCGAGCGGTTCTATTCCTATTTTGTCGACGAACTGGGGATCACCGAATTTCAGGTCAACACCCCCTTTCCCGGAGGATCGTCCAACCAGGTGAAGGACGGTTACCCGCTTGATGCCAAGCGTTTGGGACGGTTTCTCCTGGACCTGGCCCGAGTGTGGATGGACAGGGGTTTTGGCAAAGGCGTTCAGGTCAGTCCCTTCGACAGGCTCGTGGAATACTTTGTCGATGGACGCAAGAATCTGCTCTGTATCTGGCGGGACAATTGTGTCAACGACTTTGTCTGCATCGACCCGCAGGGCTATGTCTCCCAGTGCGACTGCTGGGCGGCAAGCTATCCGGAATTCCGGTTCGGGAATATTTTCGACCGTGACAGCCTTTTCGACCTCCTCGGGAACAGCGATGCCCGCCGCCGACTTGCAGAGAGACCAGGAGTGCTGGTGCAGCGCGAAGACTGCATCGAGTGCCGCTACCTGGGGATCTGCCACGGCGGATGCCCGGTCCGGGCCTATACCATGCAGGGCGATCTGCACCGAAAGGATCCGTATTGTCCGGTCTATCTGACGCTGTTCGAAGGGATGGAACGTCTGGCGGCATGCCGTCCATGACAGGTTGCAAGATGCCCCGGGGATTTCGGGTGCATCGGTCGTGGACAGGAACAGTGGTTGATATATCGCCCGGCCTACAGTTGATATTTCGCCCTTTTTCTGCTGGTCAACCATCGGCAACCTGGTCTTCTCAATTTTAAACAATAAAATCAAACTGCTACGGAAAAAGAAAACCGAACTGCAGTTGGTGCGGTTTGTGCTTTGTCCTCTGTAGAGGAAACGGACTCTCTCGCTTGAACGCGGGTTGTCGAAGGGATGAACCCGCCGAAGACGTGTTGCGAATGATAAAGGAGTGGTCGACAAGGGTTCCGGGTAGTTTGCCGGTATCCGGCTGGGTGTGTATGCCGTGTTGATTGATAAGGGGGGAGTATGAAACAGCTCTGGTTTGTACCGATCGTCCTGGTCGTCCTGTGTACCTCCATCCCGGGGACGGGGGCGGAAGCAACTCCTTCCCAGGAGCCCAAGTGGATGCAGTCACCGGCTGGGGCCATGGTGTCCAAGGCCCGTGAGACCACCGGGCAGGTGAGCATCGAGGTGCTCAAGCAGGCCATCGACAATGAAGAGGACGTGATTGTCCTCGATGTGCGCGAACCCAACGAGTACGCGGTCGCCCATATCCCCGAATCGATCAACATTCCGCGAGGCTTGCTGGAATTCAGCATCTGGTCGATGATCCCGGACAAGAACGAGAAAATACTGGTCTACTGCAAAACCGGCGCCCGCGCTGCGCTGGCCGCCAAGACACTCAACGAGCTGGGCTACGTCCATGCCAGGGCCGTGGCCACCGGTGGCAAGGCCTGGGTGCTGGCGGGATACCCGGTGCAGACCTCGATCTCCGACGAGGAGTTCGTGCTGTTGCCGGCAAAATAAGAACCCGTGCTTTGGTCCGGGGGAAAACTGGTCAACACGTGGTGTGGCCAAATTCACCGCGCAGGATGCTGACCTGGGTTAACGATTCTGCAGTGTGCCCGACAGTTTAAATCAACGTGGTCCGTTTCGGCGCAGGGTCGCAGGAGGGAGGTTTCCCCCTCCTGGTGCACGGCGCCTGGATGCCACCGCAAACAAGACGTAGCAGCAATGATCAGGAGGGGGAACCTGATGAAAGGAAAGAATGTGGCAGGCACACGATCCGCCCGGCGGCGACAGGCGGCAGGCCTGCTTGTTGTGTCGCTCCTCATGGTGGCGGCCCTCGCCGGCTGCCGCCAGGAGCAAAAGACCGCGGCCCCGGCCGTGCCGGTGGTCGCGGTGACGCAGGTGGCCCAGCGGAACGTGCCCCTGTACCGCGAGTGGGTGGGGGCGCTGGATGGTTCGGTCAACGCGGTCATCCGGCCGCAGGTGAGCGGCTACCTCTTGCGCCAGAACTACCGGGAAGGGGAAGTGGTACGCAAGGGACGTGTCCTCTTTGAGATCGACCCGCGTACCTTCCAGGCGGTGGTCAACCAGACCCGCGCCTCTCTGGATCAGGCGAGGGGTGACCTGGCCCGGCAGGAGGCGCTGGCGATCACCGCCCGGGCCGACCTGGCCCGGGTGCGGCCGCTGGCGGCGAAGAACGCGGTTTCGAAAAAGGATCTGGACGACGCCATCGGCCGGGAGCTGGCAGCGCGCGCAGGGGTCGAGGCGGCCCGGGCAGGCGTTGCCGTGGCCGCCGCCAATCTTGAGAAGGCGGAACTTGACCTCGGCTTCACCCGCATCACCTCGCCGGTGGACGGCATCGCCGGCATCGCCAAGACCCAACTGGGCAACCTGGTCGGCCCGTCCATGCAGGAGGAGCTGACCTCGGTGTCCACGGTCGATCCGATCAAGGTCTATATCAACGTCAGCGAGCGGGAGTATCTCCATTTCCGCAAGGTCGGCGAGGACAAGGTCGGCCAGATGGCGCTGGAACTGATCCTGGCCGACGGCACCGTCTACCCGCATGAGGGCCGTTTTGCTCTGGCCGACCGTCAGGTCGACCCGACTACCGGTACCCTGAAAGTGGGTGCGCTCTTCCCCAACCAGGATAATCAGCTCCGGCCCGGCCAGTACGGCCGCATCCGGGCGCGGGTCGAGGAGCGGCAGGGCGCGCTGCTCATCCCCCAGCGGGCAATCACCGAGGTCCAGGGGCGGTACCTGGTGGCCGTGGTCAAGGCGGACAACACCATCGAGGTGCGACCGGTACAGGTTGGTGAGCGCATCGGCGCCGACTGGCTGATCGAGCAGGGGCTCGCGGCCGGTGAGCAGGTGGTGGTGGAAGGGGCGCAGAAGGTGCGGCCCGGCATGTCCGTGACCACCAAACCCTTTGCCCCGGAAGAGCCCGCCAGCGCCAAACCGGCCGCAACCCAAGCGGACAAGGGGTGAGCCATGGCCCGCTTCTTCATCAACCGTCCCATCGTGGCCATGGTGATTTCGATCCTCATGGTCATCATCGGCCTGGTGGCCATGACCGGCCTGCCCACGGCTCAGTTCCCCGATATCGTCCCGCCGGAGATCAAGGTGTCCACCACCTATACCGGCGCCGATGCCCTCACCCTCGAGCAGGCGGTGGCCACACCCATCGAGCAGGAGATGTCGGGTGTGGACAACATGAACTACATGTACTCCATCAACGCCAACAACGGCGAAACCAAGCTGACGGTCAATTTCGACATCAAGACCGACACCAATACCGATCAGCTGCTGGTGCAGATGCGCAAGGGCCAAGCCGAGTCGCAGCTGCCGGCGG
>Ga0265295_1005992_pt1 | contig 15018 bp, 12 predicted proteins | sample Munlansysbiofilm_FD_192503 | JGI IMG/M metagenome (GOLD analysis project Ga0265295, IMG submission 192503) | Leachate microbial communities from a municipal landfill in Southern Ontario, Canada - Methane capture system biofilm | ecosystem: Engineered > Solid waste > Landfill > Unclassified ... | reverse complement strand
CTGGCGATCAAGGCTCAGTCTGGACCCGAAATGAATCCGCCCCGCCGAGGCCGGTTCCGCCCGAAAGAGCACGGTCACGTCTTTGAGCGTGTCGTCCTCAAACCGTGCCCGGGCCACATGCGTGGTTACCTCGTTGCCGAGGCTTGCCGAGTAACTGAAGAACAGGATGCGGTTCTGCGCGAATTCCGGGTGGGGCAGAAGATCGAGCAAGCCGCCTTGCCCGCGAGCCCGGATTTGCGGCAGGCCGCTGACCGGCGCATCCAGCAAGGCCCCGTCGCGGATGATGCGCAGTCGTCCCGGGCGCTCGCTGACCAGGATGTCGCCGTCAGGAAGAAAGGCTACGGACCAGGGATGTTCCAGACCTGTTGCAACGGCTGTGACGCGGAAACGGTGATGCCTGGAGGAAAATTCCTCCGCTCCCGCCACAGTGACGTGCACGATGAGCAGGACGCCGAGAAAGATTGCCACACGCAACAATTCGCCGCGACTGAAGATGCTTCTTCTCATGAAATCTCCCATTGTCCGCGCACTGGCGTTGGCGGCCGCGAAATCCCGCAGTGCGTTTTTTTTCCGATTTTTAAAAGGATGATCGGCCTAAAACGTCCCCCCTCGTCGTTGCGGGAACGATGGGGCCGGATTCAGTGTGCGACAGTAACAGGATTTTTTTACGTACGCAAAAAGGGCCGCCCGGAAAGTTTCCGGACGGCCCTTTTTGGTCATCATGCTGAAAGCTTAGAGTTTTTCAGCATTCTTGGACAGGAAATCAGCCACTCCGCCCGCATCGGGTTTCATGCCGGCGTCGCCTTTTTGCCATCCGGCCGGGCAGACTTCGCCGTGCTTCTCCGTGAACTGCAGGGCGTCGACCAATCGCAGCATTTCATCCACATTGCGCCCAAGAGGAAGATTGTTGACTACCTGGTGCTGGACAACGCCGTCGCGGTCGATGAGGAAGGACGCGCGCAGGGCCACACCGGCTTCCGGGTGTTCGATGCCGTAGGACTTGGCGATTTCGTGCTTGACGTCGGCAACCATGCTGAAGCCCACTTGGCCGATTCCGCCCTGGTCGACAGGGGTGGAGCGCCATGCGAAATGGGTGAACTGGGAGTCGATGGACACGCCGACAACTTCCACGCCGCGATCGCGGAATTCCTGCAGGCGCCGGTCATGGGCGATGATTTCTGTCGGGCAGACAAAGGTAAAGTCCAGTGGCCAGAAAAAAAGAACCACATATTTGCCGCGCAGGGAAGAGAGGGTGAAGTCTTCGATGCAGCCGCAGGGGTTGACGGCGGGGGCGGTGAAATCAGGTGCCTGTTTGGTGACGAGTACGCTCATTGTATGCTCCTTTTGATTATTTTGGTTATGATTATGCGCGCTTGATGAAGTCAGTAATTATTCCTATTAGCTTTACGCGTCAAGCGAATTTAACTTGTCTCATTGTATTTTCCGCGCCACCGTGCATTGCTGATCCACGCCGTGCTGAAATCGGGCACGGATAGGATCGAGTCCACCACGGATCGCAACGACTAAAATAGGATCACATATGAAATACAAGGCAGTGGTTTTTGACATGGACGGAACTCTGCTCGACACCCTGGCCGATCTTGGCGAGGCCATGAACCGGGTGCTTGAACAGCACGGATTCGCCATCCATCCCGTTGATGCCTATCGTCAGTTCGTAGGCAGCGGGGCGGGACAGCTTGTGGCCCGCGCCCTGCCTGCGCATGAACAGGATGAGGATTTGAAAAAACGGTGCCTGCAGGCCTTTTTGCGGGAATACGAGGCCGGATGGCGGATCAAGACCTGTCTGTACGACGGCGTCCCAGAACTGCTTGACGCCATCACGGCCAGAAACATCCCCATGGCCGTGCTGACCAACAAGCCGCAGGCTTTTGCCGAGCTGTGCATGCGGGAATTCCTTTCGCGTTGGGATTTCGCCCTGACCGTGGGGCAGATGCCGGGCGTGCCGGTCAAGCCCGACCCGGTCGGGCCACGGCAGGTCATTCGCCATCTGGGCGTGCAGCCGGATGAGATCCTCTATCTTGGCGACACGGACGTGGACATGTTCACGGCCGTCAATGCCGGGATGCATCCCGTGGGAGTGCTGTGGGGTTTTCGTCCCGAAAGCGAGCTGCTCGAGTCCGGCGCGGCGGCGACGCTGGCCCACCCCCTGGAACTGTTGCGCTTTCTGGATTGAGAGCGGGGGCTTATCTGCTGCGCGCGAGACGGGATCCTTCAAAAAGTCCCTGAAAGAAATTGCCCGCGTTCACGCCCAGGGAGCGGATGCGGTACCCGCCTTCCTGTACCACCACGGTGTGCTTGCCCAGCGCCCCGATCAGCTTGCCGTTCAGGAAGAAATCCTTGGCCTGAAGGCTCCAGGTGCCTGTAGGGTCGCCCTTGGCCGGGTCCAGCCCCAGGCACACGACCAGAAAAGCCGGGTCGAAATCGCGGATGAAATCCAGGGCCCGGCGCAGTACCTCGGCATAGCCGTCACCGTGCATTTCTTCGGGCAGGGCGTAATTGCGGTTAAAGCCAAGGCCCGGTCCTTCTCCGGTTTCCTCATGGAATCCGCTGAAGTACGGATAGGCGAATCTGGGATGTCCGTGGATGGACACGGTCAGGACATCGCTGCGTTCATAGAAGATGTTCTGCGTCCCGTTGCCGTGATGATAATCGACATCGAGCACGGCCACCCGCCCCTGGACGCTCAGGTGCTGGGCGACGACGGCGGCGGTATTGAAATAGCAGAACCCGCCGAAAGCCCGGTGTTCGGCGTGATGTCCGGGGGGCCGCACCAGGGCGTAGGCCAGGCGGCGTCCGTCAAGCACCTCCTGCGCCGCGGTCATGCCGCAGTCCACGGCGCCGCGCGCGGCGGCATAGGCGTTGCCGTTCAGCGGCGTGAAGGTGTCGATGCAGTAGTATCCGGCTCGCACCGCCAGTTCCTTGGGCGGGCGGGCCGCGTTTCTGATGGGAAAGACGTAGGGGTACACGGATTTGTTTTCCGGCAGGGTGGAGCAGACCCGCTTCAGATAGGTCACGAATTTCTTGTCGTGCACGGCTGTTATGTACTGCTCCGAAAAATGCCGGGGGTCCCGCAGCGTGAACAGCTCGGTTTTCTTGATTTCCCTGAGGATCGAATCGATGCGCACCGGCGCTTCCACATAGCCGCGTTCGCGGATGTGATGGATGCGGTGATTGTGGTTGCAGATGACAGCGATCTTCCGATCGGCGCTGATGGTCTGCCTGTTCGCGGAGATCGTCTCCGTCAGGTAACGGGTTTCGCGCAGCGCCAGGGGACTCGGCGGAATGGAATCCAGGACCATGTGCACATACTGCGGCGAACACTTCTCCTTGTATTTCCTTTCCAGAATGGCGCGGATGATGCTCCGGGCCCTTGGCCTGGACAGCTGGAACGGCTTGTCCAGCGGATCGGCCACCAGATAGGGGGCGCAGTCGTCTTCGTCCGAAAGCGGCGTTTCGTAGGCCGTGTTCACGATGGGGCGTGCCCCGTAGCGTTCGTAAAAACGCAGCCGGGCTTTGTTTTCCCGCAGCAGGGTTTCATCAGGGCACAAGGATGGATCATCGGGCAGGCATTCGAAAAAAAGTGCCGTGTCGCCCAGGGCCCGGGCTTCTTCCCGTACCCTTTCGTACAGGGCCGAGCCCACGCCGCCTCCGCCATGAATCAGGCTGACCGAAAGAAAATCCAGGTAGCAGAAACGCAGGTCCGAGAAGTGGCAGAGCAGGGCGAAGCCCTGCACGATTTTGCGTTGCCGTTCGGCCACGAAGAGAATGGTCCGGTAGCCTTTGGCCATGGGATTCTTGAGGGTGGCGGGCAGGTTGCTCACCTCTTCCGGGGCGATGAACGGGAAGCGTTCGCCCAGAATGGTCTGAACCTGTTCCACGCACTGGCTGTCAACGGGGACCGTGGTGTCGTAGATGGGGCGGATACGGAACATGATTTTTTTTGTCCTGCCGATTGTTGTGGGACCGTTTCAGACCGTTCGCACCAGCCCCGCCTCATGTGCCTTGGCCAGCGCCAGGGAACAGATGGCCCTGTCCTGCAGAGCCATGCCCGAGCTGTCGTAGACAGTGATCTGCTGCGGGGATGTGCGTCCGGGCGCGCCGTTCAGCACCGCGCCGATGGAGGTGCCGTTATGCGCGCCCACGCGTCCGGACTCGTCCCTGCCGTATTCGCGAAACATCTTTTCGATGACCTCGATGGCCTCGGCCATGGACACGACTCTGGATGCGACGTCCTCACGTGCAAACTGCATGGCGATACTCCCTGATGTTGTTTACCATCCGGTGAAGCGCGGCCAGACGGCGGTCACGTCGTTTTGGCCGGAGCCGATGACGTGATAGCGGTCGTGATGCGTGGCCGTGGCGCAGGCATGGCTGGGCAGAATGCGCAGCCGCGTGCCGATGGGAAATTCCTGGTCAAACCGAGGGGTGCCCGGCCGCGCCGCCACGATGCCGTGCTCCTGGTTGACGATGGTCACTATGAGATTCGTGATGGGGCGTCCCGCCAGGTCGCAGACCAGGCCGTAGCCCTGGTCCACGTCCTGGGTCGCCGTCCCCCGATCGCTGGACAGGGCGGTCCAGCCCGCGTCGACGATGGTCCAGCCTTTTTCGCGCTGATGGCCGATGACCGTGGTCAGCACAGAAAGCGCGATGTCGTCCTGCGTGCAGACGCCGATACCTGCCTGCACCAGATCGAAGAAGACAAAGACCCCGGCGCGGACTTCTGTTACGCCCGCATAGCTTTGCGCCGAAAAGGCGGTGGGCGTGGAGCCCACGCTGACCACGGGGCAAGGCCAGCCCTTGGCACGCAACGATTCGGCGGCCATGACGGCGGCGGCGCGTTCCTGCTCGGCGGCGATCGCCAGCGCTTCGCTTCCGCGAGCCTCGTAGCTTTCGCCCGCGTGCGTCAGCACGCCCTCAAGTCCGGCCCGTGGCGCCAGCGCCTGCGCAATGGCCGCCAGCAGCGTGGCGTCCTGCGGTTTCACGCCGGAGCGGTGGCCGTCGCAGTCCAGTTCGATGAGCACTGGAATGGGGTCTTTCGGGTCCGAGGCTTTGGCCACGGCCTGGGCCTGTTCCACGCTGTCGAGCAGAATGGTCAGGGCGGTGCCGCCTGCGCGAAGCTTCTGCACCCGCGCCAGCTTGTCCGGAGAGATGCCGACGGCGTAGGTGATGTCTTTTACGCCATGGGCGGCCAATTCCTCTGCCTCGCGCAAGGTGGAAACCGTGGCCGGACCCTGGGGGGTGGTCATCAGCCGCTGGGACACTTCCCATGACTTGGCGGTCTTGAGGTGCGGCCTGAATGCGACGCCTGCGACCCGCAGCCTGTCGCGCAGGCGGGCGATGTTGCGCTCCATGCGCTCCTCGTCAACAAGCAGGCAAGGCGTTCCCAGACTCGCCAGGATTGGGTTTGCGGTGGATTGATCGTTCATGCGAGTCTGCTCCGTGAACAGTGTTGAGATGATAACGCCGTCTGATTTCTATTACCGGACTGGTGGATCCGCCGTTTCAGCCGCACCGGTGTTCAACGGCCTCTTCCATCTTTCTCGCTGCCCGCGGGGCTGCATAGTTCACGGTCGCATGATTGTCGATCTACCACATCGCCGCGCGGACTGAAAGCTACGGGTGCGACCAAAGCCAGATGCCGTCGGATATGGTTCCGGCCTTTTGAGCGAGAAAGCGTGGGGCATGCGGGCATCATGCCTTTTCTTCGTGACTTGGTATCTTAATTTCGGTTTTGCCAACGTTTTCTTTATTTAAAACAGAAACTGAGTTAATACTCAATCGCGCGGTTACTGTTTATGCATTGAATTTTTGGCAATCGATCCATTGGTTTTTTCGTAAGCACGGTGTTTTGGTTAGGCGTAGAGCAACTTCAAAGGTCGGAGAAAACGATGAAGAGCATCCCTATTCGCATGAAATTGATCGGCGGTTTTCTGGCCCTGTTGATCCTGGTCTGCTCAGGTCTTGGTTTTATCGCTTATGACCGGGCCAAAAACGCGTCCTTAAGCCAGGTGCAGGAGAACATCCAGCTTATGGCCCAGGACGGAGCCCGGCTGGTCAGGAGCCGACTTGATTTGTACCTCATTGGCCTGGAGGGGATCGCCAATCGGGACGTGATCCGTTCCATGAATTGGGACCGTCAGCAACTCTCCCTCGAACGTGAAACCGAACGGATGAAGTATCTGGGCATGGGCGTCATTGATGCGGACGGCCAGGCCAAGTATCCTGACGGCTCCACTGCGGACCTGAGTGACCGAGCATATTTCAAAGAGGCCATGGCCGGGAAGTCAATTTTTTCCAATGTGATCATCAGCCGGGTCACCAACTCGCCGGTTCTGGTTCTGGCCACTCCGATCAGGGGATTCGCCGGGGACCCGAAGGGCGTACTGATCGCCCGCCTCGACGCCAACCTGCTAAGCGCGGTCACGGACAATATCAAATACGGGGAGACGGGGTATTCCTATATCATAGATGAGCGAGGGGTGCTCATCGCCCACGCCAATCGACAGTTTGTGCTGGATCAGCGCAATTTTCTCGAAGAAGGCAAGAAAGATCCAAAATTCGCCCTCGTGGGCGCCATGCTGCAGCGCATGGTCAAGGGCGAGATAGGCTTTGAGCAATATCCGTTCATGGGCAAGGATCGTTTTTTTGGGTTCGCGCCCATAGAAGGCACCGGCTGGTCCATCGCTGTGGGCGCGAACCAGGACGACGTGTTTGCCCAAGTCTATCAAATGCGTTGGATGATCGCTCTGGGCTCCCTGGTCTTTTTCGCCGTGGGCATCGTTATCGCGCTTTTGATCAGCCGGTCCATCCTACTGCCGGTGAAGAATTGCGCGGCCCTGCTCAGGGATATTTCCGAGGGCGAGGGCGACCTGACCAAGCGCCTCCCGGTGGAAAGCAATGATGAAATTGGTCAGTTGGCGCAATATTTCAACACATTCGTTGAAAAATTGCAGCGCATTATCTCCGAAATCAGCGGCAACGCCCAGACCGTGGCCTCCTCCGCCACGGAGCTTTCGGCCGTGAGCAAGCAGACGACGCAGAGCGTGCAGTCCCTTTCCTCCAAGACATCCACCGTGGCCACGGCCGCAGAGGAGATGAGCGCCAATATCACCTCCGTCGCCGCAGGTATGGAAGAGACCACCACCAACCTGTCCTCGGTGGCCGCAGCCACAGAAGAAATGACTTCGACCATCGGCGAGATCTCCAGCAACACCGAACGTGCCCGAGGCACCACGGACAACGCCGCACGCCAGGTGGATAATTTCGCAGGCATTTTACGCGATCTTGGCGCTTCCGCCCAGGAAATCGGCAAGGTCACCGACACCATCTCCGCCATCTCTTCGCAGACGAATCTGCTGGCTTTGAATGCCACCATCGAGGCGGCCAGGGCCGGGGAAGCGGGGCGCGGCTTTGCCGTCGTTGCCAACGAAATCAAGGAGCTGGCAACGAAGACCGCCGAGGCCACCAACGACATCCGGACCAAGATCAACGGCATTCAGAACGCCACGGGCAGCGCCGTGACCGACATCGGCCAGATCGTGAAGGTCATCGGCGATGTGAACGATATCGTGACCACCATCGCCGCCGCCATTGAGGAGCAGTCCGCCGTGACCCGCGAAGTGGCTACCAACATCAACCAGGCCACCTCCGGCGTGCAAGACGCCTCGGTGCGCGCCTCGGAGATGTCCGGAGTGTCCAGGGATATCGCCCAGGACATTACGGCCGTGGACTCCATCACCGGCGACATCCGCTCCGGCGGCGAGCAGGTCCAGGTCAGCGCGGAGGAGCTCTCCAAACTGGCCGAACAACTCAAGGGGCTGGTCGGCCAGTTCAAGATCTAGCCAAAAGGAAGGCCCGGGAATCGTTTCCCGGGCCTTCCTCATTATTTCCGCCAAGATATATGCTTTCAACCCAGGTGTTGCTTTGGAGCAAGACAGACCCTGTTGCGGCCGTTCTCCTTGGCTTCGTACAGAGCCTGATCGGCAAGGGCCAGGAGAATGTCGAGGGTCGAGCATTGCGCATGGATTTCGGCAACGCCGAAGCTCGCGGTCAGGGAGAGCTTTTCATTGCCGTGTTTCAGATCGAGTCCGGCCAGTCCGGCTCGAAGCTCCTCGGCCACCGTGGCGGCTCCGTTCCGGTCCGTTCCCGGTAACAGAATCACGAATTCCTCTCCGCCGTAGCGGCAAAACATATCCGGCTCCCGCAGGCGTGAGGCGATATAATGCGCCGAGGATGACAGGATCAGATCCCCGGCCGCATGTCCGTACGAGTCGTTTATGTTTTTAAAGTGGTCCAGGTCGATCATGATGCAGGAGAGATGTCCGCCGTAGCGGCACACGCGGGCGAACTCGCGGCTGGCGCATTCCATGAAGGCGCGCCTGTTGAGCGCGCCGGTGAGCATGTCCATGGACGCGGCCAGGGCCAGTTCGCGGCTTTGACGGTTGAGCCGGATCTGGCCGCGTACCAGCAGAGTGCTAAGGCCCGCCACGACCAGCACCAAGACTATGGAAGCGCCGCCGTAGACCATGGCGTGTTTTTTCCAAGGTTCCAAAACCATCTCGCGGGGAAAGCTCGCGAAGGCCAGCAGTGGATACCGGCTGATCCGCGTGTCCCCGGTCACGAGCTCCATGTGGTCAATGGTGGACAACCCGTTGAACGTGTCGCTCTGCTTGTCGCGCAAGGCGCTGTTCTTGATCTCGGTCACCGTCAAGCCGACATTTTGCTCCTGGTTGGGCGCGTGGAGATAGATCCGGCCCTCCAGGTCGGTCACCATAAGGTGGGTGCCCTGGGGCATGTCCACGCTGTCGAATATTTCCAGCAGCGGGAGCAGGGCAACGACAGCGCCGACGATATGCGTGAGCTGGCCCTGTCTGTCGCGCATCCCCAAACTGACGCCGAAGATCCATGTTCCCGGCCTCGTCTTGCTGTGCATTGGCCCGCCAATGAATACTTCCAGGTCTTTCTCTTGGTGCGCCACGATATAATCCTGGTCGGAAATATCGGGCGCGATGCCCGGACCCGTCCAGCTTATGACCTGGCCTTGGGCATCGGTGATGAACATGGTCTGGATGTACGATTTTTTGCGCTGGATGGAACCAAGGGCTTCGCGCAGTTGATTGTTTTGTTCCCGTGGCGGCAGGTTCTGCATCATTGCCAGCAGCCTTGCCGTCTCGGTCAGGCTGTTTTCGATGTCGATGAGCACCATGCCCATCTGGGTGGCGACGAGGCTCGAAATGAAACGGGCGTTCTGGCGCGCCGCATCCAGGGTCGAGCGGTAGGAGGAACAGGCCATGACCACGGCCAGGGCCAACGTCGCAAGTGTCAGCCCGCTGGCCACGAGCACCACCAGCACGGTGTGGCCCCTGGATTTATGCTCGTCGCGTAGACTGTGCATGGAATCGGCTCCTGGTTTGTTGGTGGCGCTGTGGATGCAGAGGTCATTTTTTGGTGTCGCGGGCAGGGCCGCAGGCCGCGTTCTGGTCGCTCCGGTTCTGAAAATCAAGTCGTCGTTGCTCCTCCATATATGGCATCGGATGTGAAAAATAGAAGACCAATCGCCAAGGATGGTCTTTGCCGGTTTCTTATGTATTAACGGTTGTCATTTAGCGTGAAAAATATTTCTCCGCAATCTTGATGGAGATTGATGTAGAGAAAATTTTTTGCGATCGGCGGGAAAAGCTGGGGAGGAATGCGAAGCGGCGGATACCGCTCCGCATTCCGGCTGGAATCAGATGGATATCTTGGCGCCGAGCAGGGCGGCGAATTTTGCGATCCAGTCCGGATGGGCAGGCCAGGCCGGGGCGGTGACGAGATTGCCGTCCACGTGGGCCTTATCGAGGGCAATATCCGCGTATTTGCCGCCGGCGCAGGCCACGTCCGGTCCGCAGGCGGGATAGGCCGCGCAGCTCTTGCCTTTCAGCACTCCGGCCGTGACCAGGACAAGAGGGCCGTGGCAGATGGCCGCGATGGGTTTGCCCGCCGCGTCGAACTCGCGCACGATCTCAAGGACCCTCGCGTTGAGACGGATGTATTCCGGGGCGCGTCCGCCGGGCACGACCAGTCCGACATAGTCGGCGGTGTTCACTGCGGTGAAGTCCTTGTTCAGGGTGAAATTGTGACCGCGTTTTTCGCTGTAGGTCTGGTCGCCCTCGAAATCATGGATGGAGGTGCGCACGAATTCCCCGGCCTTCTTGTCGGGGCAGACCGCTTCCACCGCGTAGCCGAGCATGGTCAGAGCCTGAAACGGGACCATGACCTCGTAATCCTCTACATAATCACCGACCAGCATCAGTATTTTCTTGGACATGAGCGAGTCTCCTTGAATGTGCCCGGGCGCGAAACAATGCGTCGAAGGACGCCTGTCGCGCTCGATTGTTAGCAATATCCTGTGATTATTATGCACAAAGAGAGTGCTTGTCCATCCGGTTCATGAATTCGTGGAAGCCCTGCGAATGAATGGCCAAGCGCTTCGGCGTCAATCTTCAGCGGCTTGCTTTGGCGATGAGCAGGTCGATCAGCTTCGCCGGATCTGATGATACGGATATGGCCTCGCCGTAGGGCTGCTTCATGAATCCTTCCTGTCCAGCCTTGTCCAGCATCATCTTCAGAGGCTCGAAAAAACCGTTCACATCCAGAAGGCCGCAGGGTTTGGAATGAAAGCCCAGTTGCCGCAGGGTATAGACTTCGAAGAATTCGTCGCAGGTGCCGATGCCGCCCGGTAGCACGGCAAAAGCGTCGGACAGGGCGATCATCATGGTCTTGCGCTCGTGCATGGTCGCCGCGACATGTAGCCGGGTCAGCCCGTTGTGGAATTCCTCCTTGTCCTTGAGGGCCTGCACGGTGACGCCGATGATCTCGCCTCCCTCCTCAAGCACGCTCTCGGCCAACTGGTTCATGAGCCCGGTGCGGGAGCCTCCATAGACGCAGGTGATACCGCGTTTGGCCAGTTCGCGGCCAAGCGCGGCTGTGGTTTCCATGTAGGCGGGATGGGTTCCGGGGCTTGAGCCCAGAAAGACGCAAATGGATTTCATAAGAATGCGGCTCCGGTGATAAGAACGATGTCAGTGCTTCTTCTGGATGCTGCCGATCACGAGATCAACAACGTCATGGAAACCAGGCGGAAGTTTTGCTGCGCAGATCATGTCTATGACCTTTGCCAGACCTGAAGCATAGGCTGATTTGCCTAAAACCCGTGTTTCCAGCCGTATTTCCACTTCCGGAGCGCTGATCACGATTTCATGATACGCGTGACGATCCAGGAATTGGGGCGGGATTCCCAGGACTTTGCTTTGCACCTTCGGGTCCCGTTCCGAGCGGATCTCAGTCTCGGGGACGCCCAGCGACTGCGCCAGGTGGATGGCGGTGCCAGGTTTGGTGCTTTTGGATGCCTGATGGGATTCGGTGATGCGGATGTCCTGGCCCTCGAAATATCCCGCAGCCTGTTTGACCATCGCCATGAAGGAAAGCATCTGCATGTTCACATTTGGGCAGATGATGACAGGAAACGTGGGCGTGGCCGGGAACTGTGAGCCTCCCGTGGACAGATCGAGCAGAATGGAGCCGGTGGCGGAGCAGAATGCGATGACATCGTCGAGTTCTCGTCCGGAACCGGCATGCACCACCATGCACCGCTCATCCCCCAAAGCGTCCCGTTCATCCCACTTGGCCACGCGTGAAATCGTCGCACTGCCGAGGCCGTTCACCAATTCCGCCGCCAGCTTGCCATGACCGACGATGAGGATTGCGAATTTTTCCATGACTTCCTTTCCTTGTCTTTGCGCCGGTTGCGCTTCTCGCTGAAAATTCATTTTTACGTCTGCTACATGAGAGGCTGCGGTGAGAGCAAGCGCTTATTTTGTCGTATCTTCCTCTATCTATGAATCATTTTTTATTTTGGAGCATCTTCTGACAAGTCCACCCTGCGGCAATGAAACGTTCAGACATGTTCGGATGTACTTGCGAAAGAGCGTAGCTGTGTAACGGTTTACGGTTTTTGAACAAAGATTTTCTAAAAATTGCAAATAAAATTGTGTCGGTAAATTTTGCACTTTCATATTTGTAATTTATTAGTCTGCAATCGTTCACTAAAATCACACGATGAGTTATTCATTCTGTTTGCGATGTCGGATTTGTTTACATTTAGCAGTCATGTTTATGTCTTATTTTTTTTTGTAAATTCCTGAATTTTCATCACAGAAATACATGGCAAGAAATATGCATTTTTTTAATGTATTATTTCGATATTGATTCTGACTAAAATTATATGAATTGTGTTGTTTACTTCATTTTGAATTTTGTAAATTGTTTTAGTAAGAGAAATATTAATCTGTTTTTGAAAATATATGATTAGATAGTCTACGAGATGAAAATTTAGTTAATTTTGTGAATATAGATTAATGCATATTAAGGTGCTATTCATTTTAAAATTTAAATCATTTTTATTATTAAGGAGGAGGAAATGCTCAAATTCACATTTTCAAAAATAGCAATTTTAATTTTAGCATTATTTGTAATTTCAAATAATGTTTTTGCAGAAACAATTGTATTCAATGAAACAGATTTTTTAGTAAGCACTGTTTCTACATCGTCTTTAAATCTTTCATCAGATCCTGCATTGGCTCCTATGCTTCCAGCTGACGGAACATTCACTTTGTTCCCTGATTCTGACAATCTTTATCTCGCATCTAATGTCGGTAAATATTTACGATTTGATTTTACTTTACCATCAATTTATAGCAGCTTTGATTTTGTATTCGATGCAAGCGTAAATGATGAATACGCACTTTACATTAATGATACGGTTGTTGCGATGCAAGCCAGTACTGATGCTGCAAATTTTGACGATCCACTGCCAGGATTCCACCTTGATGCTACTGGAACTGCAGTCGATACGTCAGGAAAATTGGAATATTTGCTTTCCAGTGGGATGCAGTCTCTGTTTCACTCCGGGCTGAATGAACTGACACTTTTCGGAACTGATACCCTGCTCTACGGCGGTTTCAATTCCATAAACGGTGGGATCAGCTACGATACCACTGAGCCGCCCCCCAACCCTGTTCCCGAACCCTCCACTATTATGCTGGTTGGCATTAGCCTGGTCGGCTTAGCAGGAGTCCGAAGAAAGTTTAGAAATTAGTTGTATCGGATCACGTTCTCGGAATAACAGGCAGGGCCAATCGGCTCTGCCTTTTTTGGTGGTGCCCCGGAGTTGGCAGGTCTGTTCGTTGGATGGGTCGATATTTGTTTTAAGCCGCGATCAAAAAGAATGACCTGATCTGATGCGCATAAGCGAAATTGGGCAGGAACAAGCAAGAAGAACGTGGCGCCGGCCACAGCAAGCGCGACTTTGAGATCACTCCAACTATTTCGATGTGTTTAAGTCTGCCGAAATGGAGGGATGTTATCGCCGGGCGTTGGCATATAGTGAACGCCGGTCTTTAAGGGCATGTTCATTTTTGGGTATTTGTAAATTTGATTTGAAAAAAATCAGCAAATGGCGGAGGTAGAAGCATCAAGAAAATCAGCAGCCTTGCCTGACGGTGATTCAGTATGCTGAAACATCAGGGTACGTGGTTTAAGGTTTGCCTTCGAACGGATGCCACTGCAAAAAATTGCAAAAATACCTCTGAGTCATTCCCGTGAAGGTGTGAATTCCGTCCTTTCAGGTAGTTAGAAAGATATGGATTCTCTTCCTGAAGGGGATGACGACTTTTTGCAGCGACACCTTTACGACAAGGATACTCGTCATGCTCGCGATCATTCAAGAACCAAATGCGGACCTGCTCCTGCGGCGCGCCGCCCATCATATTGGCGAACAGGTCCGGGACGTTCTGGCCAGGCGCGGTAGCGCGAATATTGCGGTGCCGGGTGGGAGAAGCGTCGCCAAGATTTTTCAGATGTTGCGTCAAGAAAAGGTCGATTGGAGCCGGGTGCATTTTTTCGTCATCGACGAGAGGCTTGTTCCCCTTGATCATCCCGATAGCAACTACCAGTTGCTCAAGGACCATTTTATCGTCCCGCTGGCGAAAGAGGGTGCAATATCGTCGGAAAACGCCCATCCCTTCATTGTGGACCCGGCCGTCCCGGACCGGGGGGCGCGGGCGTACGAGGCCGTGCTCGCGGACCATGGTTTCCGGTTTGATATAATCCTGCTAAGTTCCGGCGAGGACGGTCATGTGGGGGCCCTGTTCCCCGGTCACCACTCCGTCAGGGACGCGCATCATGGCTTCATCGTCATGGATGACTCGCCCAAGCCTCCTGCGGAGCGGATGTCTTCTTCCCTGTCCCTGATGCTGACCGCCGAGATCGGGGTTCTTCTTTTCGTCGGCGAGGCAAAACGCGAGGCCTTCGCGAAGTTCAACGACCTTGCAATTCCGGCCACCAACTGTCCGGCGAAGCTGGTCATCGGGATGAAGAACGCCACGGTGTTCACGGACCTTGACGGATCTTGATTCATGACGGGCATGTCTGTTCAAACAAACTGAGCGGTATAGTCCGAAACGTCGAGGCGCTTTTCATTCTTCCAGGAGGTTTGGCGATGATACGCAACACATGGCTCGCGATCAGCCTTGCAACAATCCTGCTCATGGGTCCTTGCCCGTTGTGGGGCCAATCGCAGCAGGCTGAATCCGCGGAAGTCAAGGCGAAGGTGCTGGAGCAAAGCTCAGCGCCCGAAGGCAACAACACGCGTCCCTCTCCATCCGAGACTATTACGAAACCTGAAGCGCAGGCGGTGGACCCGTCCGGCGAAAATCCTCTGGACGACGCGCTGACCTGTCTTGCGCGCACCATCTATTGGGAGGCACGGGGCGAAGAGGCTGCGGGTATCGAAGCGATAGCCAATGTCGTCATGAACCGCCTTGGGCATGAAGGCTTTCCGGACACTATCTGCGAAGTTGCCAAGCAAGGCCTGGAACAAGGCGCCTGTCAGTTCTCATGGTGGTGCGATGGCCTCCCCGATGACGCGCAGGAGGAAGAAGCCTACTCTGCGGCCAAGGA
>Ga0265295_1005991_pt1 | contig 15020 bp, 14 predicted proteins | sample Munlansysbiofilm_FD_192503 | JGI IMG/M metagenome (GOLD analysis project Ga0265295, IMG submission 192503) | Leachate microbial communities from a municipal landfill in Southern Ontario, Canada - Methane capture system biofilm | ecosystem: Engineered > Solid waste > Landfill > Unclassified ... | reverse complement strand
TGAGGAATAGCGTGAAATCGTTACAAAACGTCGTCAATGAGGCGATGACGGGGTTGGAGCAGCCACCCGTGACCGCCAGCGCTTATTCGCAGGCGCGGTATAAACTGAAACACACCGCCTTTATCGAGCTTAACCAGGCCGCCGTCGTGCAAACGCATTACGGTGATGGTGATTACCTGCACTTCTGGGACTTGCGGGTACTGGCGGTCGATGGTTCCAGGATCACCCTGCCGGACAATCAAGCCATGCGCGAAGCATTCGGTACTATTGCTTGGACGAACGGCAAGGCAGCGGACCTGCAGGGCGAACGGCCTTATGCCCAGGCCTCGGTGTTGTACGACGTACTGAACCGGATCGCCCTGGACCCCCTCTGTCAGACTAGTTGTCCGATATTTTGATTTTTACATTTTATCCATTTGAGGGAGCGGATAGAGTTTTTCAATATCATCCTACAGTCCTGACCTTAAAGCGCAGATCGTTAAAAAATGATGCCGCCGAATAACCAGAGTGTTGCCCAAGTGAGCGTCAAGCTCGGCATTGAGTGCAGCCTCTATCGTAATCTTGGGCAGTATCTGGCTGAATTCATTCAGGTCCTTTTCGGTCTTCAAGCCTTTGGCTGCTTCACGAGCAAACGCTTCCAGTTTCTTTTTGTCCAGCTACTCATCCGTGAGCGAAAATCCATATAGAAAGCATCTATTTTCTATACATATTACCTGCAACATGTATAAAAAAACAGATTTTCTATACACATTACCAGCAACATGTATAAAAAAACCGTTTTTCTATACATATCATCTGTAACATATATAGAAAAACCCATTTTTTTATATATGTGGAGTTCATAGTGACACCGATTACGCCCCTTGAACATTTAAATGCAGAACGATTCGATACTCCTCTCATCCTAAAGAAGCTCACAAATAGCAGCCGTTATCTTGCTGAACTGAAAGGCGTGGCCGCCTCTATCCCAACATTGATGGCGGGGCTTGAACGCTTCATGAACGATCCTGACCTGATGCCAGTAGATCCGCTTATTAAAATGGCCCTTATCCACCACCAGTTCGAAAGCATTCACCCATTTTATGACGGAAATGGACGAACCGGTCGAATTGTCAACGTACTTTATCTAGTCAAAGAGGGGCTGCTAGATATTCCTGTGCTGTACCTGAGTCAGCATATTGTACGAACAAAAGCCGATTACTATCGATTATTACAGGCAGTGCGCGATGATGATGCATGGGAAGAATGGGTACTGTACATGCTTGAGGCGGTGGAACAAACAGCGCTAAAAACAATCCATACTGTACAGGCCATAAAAGCGGCTTTGATGGATTACAAACATCGAATTAGGGAGACGCACAAATTCTACAGCCAAGACCTAATCAATCACTTGTTTATTCACCCCTACACCAAGATTGAATTCCTGCAAAATGAGCTTGGTATTTCGCGTATAACCGCCACCAGGTACTTGGATGCGCTTACTCAGGATGGTTTTCTGGTAAAGCACAAGGTTGGACGCAGCAATTACTATGTGAACCAAGCATTAAACCAGATTCTTTTGAACTAACAAGAGAAATGAGATGGGGATATTTATGGGGCATTTAGCCTGATAACCTGTTCCAGCTTGCATTCCATCCAATATTGAACGTATTTCCCCCCCCCTGATTTATGCTATATTGCGGTAAATCATCCTGATTAACCAGATTATCCCTCACAATAAAGTATATTTTTTATAGCATCAGGATAAACAGCTCCCATGGATTACCAGCAACTTGTCTCATTACGCCAGCTTCACCCTGCCTGGCGGTTGCTGCGGGCCGACAACGCCCCCTTGATTATCAGCTTTCTGCAACAAGCTTTTGTTGGCCCCAACCAGCGCAGCCTTGAGCAAGCAAACCTGGCCTCAAAACTGGATGACCTGATTTACAATCTGCAACAGAGTCTTGGCCAAACCCTGTTCCCGCGCGCTGCCAATGCCTATTTGGATGACTGGGCCGACAACAGCAATGGCTGGTTGCGCAAGTTCTACCCGCCCGGTAGCGACGAGGCCCATTATGAACTTACTGCCGCCGCAGAAAAAACCATTGAATGGCTAAGCAGCCTGGGCAAGCGCCAGTTTGTTGGCACCGAGTCCCGCTTGATGAGCATTTTTGATTTGCTGCGCCAGGTGGTGGAAGGCAGTGAAACCGATCCTGACACACGGATTGCCGAACTGGAAAAACGCAAAGCGGCACTTGATACCGAGATTGCCAGAATCAAGGCCGGCCAGATAGACCTGATGGATGCAACCCGAGTACGTGAACGTTTTCTGGCGATCAACGACAGCGCCGATAGCCTGTTGGCCGATTTCCGTGAAATTGAACAAAACTTCCGCGACCTGGACCGTCAGGTACGTGAACGCATAGCCACCTGGGAAGGTGGCAAGGGTGCCCTGCTCGAGGAGTTTTTTGGAGAACGCGATGCCATTGCCGATTCAGATCAGGGACGCAGTTTTCGCGCTTTCTGGGAATTCCTGATGTCACCCTCACGCCAGGATGAGTTATCGGGCTTATTGCAAAAAATCTTTAACATGCCACCAGTACAAAGCCTGGAGCCGGATCGCCGCCTGCTGCGCATTCATTATGAATGGCTCAAAGCCGGTGAAGCGGCCCAACGCACGGTGGCACGCCTGTCCGAACAGTTACGCCGCTATCTTGATGACCAGGCCTGGTTGGAAAACAAGCGCATAATGAATTTGCTGCGTGACATTGAAGCCAAGGCATTAAGTCTACGCCAGCAACCACCAGAAAAAGAAATCATCAGCCTGGATGACGTGCGGGTAGAAATGAACCTGCCACTGGATCGCCCCTTATACTGCCCGCCGCTGAAACCACGCATAGATACGCAACTTTTGCTTGAAGGGACAAGCGATAACGATGCCGATGCGCTGTTTGGCCAGATCCATGTTGATAAATCCCGCCTGCAGGAAAACCTGCGCCTGGCGCTGCGCCAGCAACCGCAAATCAGCCTGGGCGACCTGCTGCATCACTATCCGCTGCAACAGGGTCTGGCCGAACTGGTTACCTGGCTTGAGCTTGCCACCACCCATAGCCGCTGCGTCCTTGATGAACACCACACCCAATTAATCAGCTGGCATGATGAGCAAGGTGTACAACGCCGCGCAAGTGTGCCTTTGATTATTTTCAGCCATTGAACTGCCCATGACCACTATTTTTTCTACCAGTTTATCAACCCTTTTAATCAACCTGTTCAAGGGCGTACTTTATCGTGATGATGACCAGCCGGGCTGGCAAAACCTGATCGAACAACAGGCCGCCGTACGCGACTATATCCAGCTTTTGGGCCTTGAACTGATTCTTGACGAAGCCGAAGGTTATGCCTATCTGCGCCAATCCCGGCAAGAAGATGAAGACGGTAAAAGCGCCATCCCCCGCCTCATTCCACGCCGTCAATTAAGCTACCCTGTCAGCCTGCTGCTGGCTTTGCTACGCAAGCGTCTGGCCGAGTCGGACGCAAACAGCAGCGATGCCCGTCTTATTCTTTCACGAGACCAACTGGTAGAGCTGATACGCCTGTTCCTGCCCGAAAACAGTAACGAAGCCCGGCTTATTGACCGCATCGACAGCCACATCAGCAAAGTGGTTGAGCTGGGTTTTCTGCGCAAGCTAAAGGGCCAGCAAGAGCCACTTTACGAAGTACCCCGAATTCTGAAAGCCTTTGTCGATGCCCAGTGGCTGAATGAATTTGACCAACGTCTGGCTGACTATGCCACATTGCACGGCGCTGAAGGAGAGCAGCAATGACAAATTCCAGCCATTCATCCATGCTTGACTTTGCCGACAGCGACGAACGTGCCGGGTTTCGCCTGCACAACATTGAAGTGTACAACTGGGGAACATTCAACCAACGTGTGTGGTGCTTTCCTGCCAATGGCGACAATGCACTGTTAACGGGTGATATTGGTTCCGGCAAATCAACCCTGGTAGATGCCATTACCACCTTGCTGGTGCCAGCGCAAAAAATTGCCTACAACAAGGCTGCCGGTGCTGAGGCAAAAGAACGAACCCTGCGCTCTTATGTGCTGGGCTACTATAAATCCGAGCGCAGCGACTCGGGATTAAACGCCAAGCCGGTTGCCCTGCGTGACCACAACAGCTATTCGGTGATTCTGGGGCACTTCTACAACGAGGGTTACGACCAGCACGTCACGCTGGCCCAGGTATTTTACATCACCGAAAACCGGGGACAGCCGGAACGCTTTTATGTGGTCGCCGACAAGCACTTAACCATTACCGAACATTTTGCCCACTTCGGCAATGACCTTAACAGCTTGCGCAAACGCCTGCGGGCAATGCAGGATGTTACCCTGAACACCAGCTTTAATGCCTATAGTGCCGCTTTCCGCCGGCGCTTTGGCATTAACAACGATCAGGCTCTGGAATTATTCAGCCAGACAGTCTCAATGAAATCGGTGGGCAACCTGACCGATTTCGTTCGTGAGCACATGCTGGAAGAATTTCCGGTTGAAGAACGTATCCAGGCATTAATCCAGCATTTTGATGACCTGCATCGCGCCCACGAAGCGGTGCTTAAGGCCAAACAGCAAATTGCCTTGCTGCAGCCGCTGGTACAAAATTGTGAACGTCACCAACAGGAATCTGCCGAGCGTCAAACACAAGTGGGCTGCCGGGAAGCACTGGCCCCCTGGTTTGCCGGGCTCAAAGCCGGGTTGCTGGAAAAACGCCTTGACAACCTGGCCCAGGACCTTACCCGCCTGCGAGAACAACAACGCAGCTTGCAAGAACAGCAACAACAGGGCCAGTCACAGCGTGATGAACTGACCCGTGCCATTGCCCAAAACGGAGGTGACCGGCTGGCGGCCATCAAGGAAGAAATCAGTCGTGTACAAAACGAACAACAGCGTCGCCTGCATGCTGTTGAACGCTATAACAAACTGGCACAAAAGCTGGGGCTGCCATTAGCCGGCAACGCTGAACCGTTTCTGGCCACCCGCCAGGCTTTACCGGACCTGAACGAGCGCTGTCGCGAACAGCGCGACACAGCCCGGAATGAGCAAACCGAAACGGCTGTCACATTGCTCAACCTGCGCCGGCAGCATGAGCAACTTGATACCGAATTGACTTCTTTGCGCCAACGGCGTTCCAACCTGCCCGCACGAATATTGGATATTCGCACCCGGCTGTGTACCGAATTGGTACTTGAAGAAAGCAAATTACCCTTTGTTGGCGAATTATTACAGGTACGTGAAGATGAACGTGACTGGGAAGGGGTCGCAGAACGCCTGCTGCATAACTTCGGCTTGTCGCTACTGGTGCCCGATGAGCTTTACGGCCAGGTCGCCCAATGGGTCGAACAAACACACTTGGGCGGCCGCCTGGTGTACTTCAGAATCCGGGAGCGTCGCAGTCCGCTTAATGTGGAAACCCAACACAATTCATTGGTACGGAAGCTGCAAATCAAGCCAGACACCCCTTTCTACAATTGGCTGGAAGCTGAACTGGCACGGCGCTTTGACTATACCTGCTGCGTTTCGCTGGAACAATTCCGGCGCGAAGAAAAGGCCGTTACACAAGCCGGTCAGGTTAAGTCCGGCCAGGAACGCCATGAGAAAGACGATCGTCGCCGGCTGAATGACCGCACCCAATATGTTCTTGGCTGGAGCAATGAACAAAAAATTGCCGCACTGGAAAAACAGGCTGCCGACCTGCAACAACGCATCCAGCAATACGCCACACAATTGGCCGGCTTGCAACAGCGCCAGCGCGAACTTGATACGCAGCTGGAGCAGCTTGCCCAACTGTCAGTATTCGACAATTTCCAGGAACTGGACTGGCAGCCACTGCAAGTGCATATTCACAAGCTGGAACAGGAGCGCCAACAACTGGAAGCCGAGTCTGATACCCTGCGAGCCTTGCAGGAACAACTGCGGCAACTGGAAAACGAGTTGCATACCCTGCGTGACGCACTGGACAACAAAAACCGCGAACTGGCCAAAACCGAACAGAAGCAGGAAGATACCCAACAGGCAGCCAACGAGGCCCGGACCCAGCACCAGGCCGCCACACCTGAACTGCAGGCACATTTCAGCGAGCTGGCAACGTTGCGTGAACAGGCACTTGGCAAACATACCCTAACAGTGGATTCCTGCAACAATCGTGAACAGGAACTGCGCAGCTGGCTGCAAAGCAAGATCAATGCCGCAGACAAGCGCCTGGAACGCCTGACCCAGAATATTGTCCAGGCCATGACCGAGTACCGTACCGCCTACCCCATGGACACCCAAGAGGTTGATGTCAGCGTCAATGCCGCCAACGACTATCGCGCCATGCTTTCCAGCCTGGAAGAAGATGGCCTGCCGCAATTTGAGCAGCGCTTCAAGGACATGCTTAATGAAAACATCATTAACGAAATTGCCAATTTCCAGACCCACTTGCGCCGTGAAGAGCAGGATATCCGTGAACGCATCGACGAAATCAACCGTTCGTTACACGAAATTGACTATACCCCGGGACGATTCATCCAGCTAGAGGCACAATCAAGCGGTGATGGAGAAATCAACGCTTTCCGTAACGACCTTAAGGCTTGCACTGAAGGCAGCCTTTCCGGCAGCCAGGACGAGCAATACGCAGAAAGCAAGTTTTTACAGGTCCGCCAAATCATTGAACGTTTCCGTGGCCGCGATGGCATGAGCGAAGCCGACAAACGCTGGACACGCAAGGTTTGTGACGTGCGCAACTGGTATGTGTTTTCCGCCTCTGAACGATGGCGCGAAGACAATAGTGAACACGAGCATTATAGTGATTCCGGTGGCAAATCGGGTGGACAAAAAGAAAAACTTGCCTATACCGTACTGGCAGCCAGCCTGGCCTATCGCTTCGGCCTTGAATGGGGCGCCATCCGTTCCCGTTCATTCCGCTTTGTGGTGATTGACGAAGCATTCGGGCGGGGTTCGGATGAATCGGCCCGCTACGGTCTGGAACTGTTCCGCAAGCTTAACCTGCAACTGCTTATTGTCACCCCGTTGCAAAAGATTCATATTATTGAACCCTATGTTGCCAGTGTCGGCTTTGTACACAACGACCAGGGGCGGGAATCTATGCTGCGCTGCCTTGGCATTGAAGAGTATCACGAGCAAAAAGCCAGTAAGACAGCCGCATCATGAGCAAACAGAACTGGACCACACAAACTGACTTGCACAGCCAGCTGCTGCGTTTTTGGGAGAAAGGTGAGTTGTTGCGCACCCGCCTGCCCCATGCCGCAGCACTATTTCCCTTGCAGCTGCGCCTGAAAAAACCAAATAGCCAGGACATGGGCAACAACTTCGAGCAGGTTCGTCACTGGATTAACCAATTACAGCAGCTGGATAAGCGATACCGGCTGGCGTGGAAAGAAATCAACCACCGCCAGCTGGGGCGCAATCACATCCCTGATCAAGTCTGGATTGAACAGCCTGAAGATGCCCTGGGGCTGCTTGGCCAACAACGTACTGCACAACAGTTTGACCAGCTGGTAGCAAACACGCTGGACGATTTCCCCGAGCTGCTGCCCTGGCTGGAAAAACACCCCTTGCTTGCCCTGGAACATGCAGCCAGCTGGCACAAGGTGCTTGCCGTGCTGCGCTGGTTTCGCAAACATCCGCACAGTGGCCTGTACCTGCGCCAACTGGATATTAGCGGTGTGGACACCAAATTCATTGAACAGCGTCGCGGCTTATTGAGCAAACTGCTTGATTTGGTATTACCGGCCGGGCATATAGATGAACAATGGCGTGGTGCCGATGGTTTTACCCGGCGTTATGGCTTGCAAGACAAACCGCTACGGGTACGTTTGCGAATACTGGACAGCAAACTGGCTATTGCCGGCCTGACTGACCTGGAACTGCCGGTCGCGCAACTTGCCCGTCTGCACCTGCCGGTGCAAAAGGTATTTGTTACTGAAAATGAAATTAACGCCCTGGCCTTCCCGGACCAGCCTGGCGCCATCCTGCTATTCGGCCAGGGTTATGCCCTGAATACGCTGGGCCAGATCCCCTGGCTAGCCCGGCTGCCACTTTACTACTGGGGCGATATTGACACCCACGGTTTTGCCATTCTTAACCGCCTGCGCAGCCACCTGCCGCATACCCAATCACTGCTTATGGATACAGCCACCCTGCTGCATCACCACGAAATGTGGGGGCAAGAGCCGGAAGATAAACGCTGCACCAGCGAACTGCCACTGCTGACCGACAGCGAGCAAGAACTGTATAGTGCACTGCGTGATAATACGTTGCAAACCCCAAGCGGGCAATCAGTAAAAAACCTGCGTTTTGAACAAGAACATGTACGGTTCGCTTGGCTGCAAAATCATCTGACTGATTACTGACCTTTATATAGTTTTATCAAATCCCCAAAAGCCTGCCCCTTGAATTTTGGATCATCAAGCAATGATTCTGTGCACCAGTTTCCATAATCATCAGGATTCAATAAATTGTTCTTCTTTAAAAGAGGCTTGATTTTGGTTTTACAATCAGCTGAAAGACCAGGAACAGATTTATTCAACAACGTCAGGAACAACCCTTCCACGCAAGGAGTATTTCCTATTAAAACTATCCCCAGTTTTTCTGCCTGTGCCAAGAGTGCTTTTGTCCAAGCTATATCCGTATCCATAAATACAGCGACCTTATCATAATCAGCAGTTCTGCAACAGCGTTTCGCATAATCAAAAACATGCTCCGGCCCTTTGCCATGTGCATTTCTCACAGTCACCTTAACGGTATTTTTACCCTGGCAATAGACTCGTTTCAGATAAGTTAAAAATGCCCATTCAGTATCCCCCTCTCCTACAATCAACAAGGTCTTTCTCTGCTGGATTTTTTTTCTCATTGTTATATCTCCGGCACGCCACCATAAGTACCCGCCATATACTTGGCATAAAAGTTATCATCAGAGCGCACGCCCTCAATATCATCCAAACGCCACGCTTCAGTATTCAAACCCTTATTTTTTTCAACCAATATAATTTGTTCTTTATGCAACATATTTAAAATTTCATGACTATGCGTAGAAAAAATAATTTGGGCATTATATGGATTGGTAACAGGTGAAAAGAACAAATCCAGGATAGCGCCCAGCATATGTGGATGCAGATCGCTTTCCAGCTCATCTATCACTGCAAGGCCACCGTTTTGCAGAATTGGCAAAATTTTACCTAGCAACACAAAAGCTGACTTGGTACCACCGGACTCTTCCCACAGTATCAATTCATAGTCCTTGCCATCTATATAATGCACACCAAATGGCAAATATATGGTTTCTTTATTGCCATCGGCATCGGTCACCTTATGTTCTTTAATCGTCACACCTGACAAACCCAAATCCCACTGGGAAAGCAAGCGACTCATTTGCTCTTTAATTTGATCCTGTTGATAAAACAAACCAGCCGCATTTACTAACTGCGTTGAGGCATTAAAATTGTATTTACCCAACATTGTCAGGTTAGTTTCAATATTTAACCGGGAAAGCCGTAAGGCAAGAGGTTGGTTATATTGTGCGGCTGTCGCAATTAACGAAGCGTTCTTTCTTACCTTTTCTGCTTCTTTTTTATCAAAATCAAAGTCTTCTTTTAATTTGATTAGGTACTTTTGAGCAACCGCATCCCAATCCCGTTTAAAAACATAAACGAAACGATAGCCTTTTTTATATAAAGACTCATGCATAACCTGATGCTTGGTTAATACCAAACGATATTCCCAAATACTTCCATCTATTTCAAATTCGGCCCCCAACTCTACTGGTTCATGAGAGTTAGAAAAATGCGTAGAAACAGGAATTTCCGCATCTGGGGCCAACCCCATAAAGGAGTCACCAACAAACCAGTTTAAAAATGCCAAAGATTTCAGGATATTTGTTTTACCGCTTGCATTAGCGCCAACAAATGCCAGGATCTTGCTTGCTTTTTTCTGATCCAGCGTGGGAATGGAACGAAAATCTGCAGGCGTTTGTGCATTCAGCAGCAAAGAAACCTCCAGCTCTTCTTTTATTGAATAAAAATTCTTAATCCGCAGTCTTCGCAACATAGATTTACCTTGAATGCAAAAAATTTAATTAAACTTGCTATTTATTTATAATGAAAACCTAAAATTAACAAATTTTTGTTATTTTTATAACTTCATGGTTATTTATTTCTTAATTAAATCATATAAAATAAAATACATCAAGCTCAATAACCACCTTGAAGCCCCCCGATTATTCTGATACAGGGGCGCTATAGGGTTTAATACACCTGACATTTTTTGACGCATGCTCATAGGCCTTATGACGCACGTCCCAGATTTCAACCGCATGCTGGATATTTAACCAAAACTCGGGTGTATTACCCAGCGCGGCAGCCAGCTTGATAGCCATAGGGGCTGTCAGCACACCCTTATCATGCACGATACGGCTTAAGGTATTTCTATGCACCCCCATCGCCTCTGCCAACTCGCGAATTTCTATTTTCATAGGATCAAGAAACTCTGTCATTAACATTTGCCCAACCGTTATGGGGCGACGCTTTGTATATCTCATCATTCTTACCTGTATTGGCTAATACACATGCGGGTCCAGATATGTTTCCAGCGCACAACTGTCATGCCAGCGAAAAATCAGCCGATATTGTTTATTTACCCTAATTGAACACCACCCTGAAAAATTTCCCTGCAAATGCTCAAAATGATTGCCCGGAGGAATTCTCAAGTCCAATTCATGTGTGGCAGCATCTAAAATCTGAAGCTTCCGATAAAGTGCATTTTCAATGGAATTTGGTATTTTTTTGTGCCTTATATCTTCTTCATAAAAAGCTTCAAGCCACTTGTCCCTGAATTTAACAGCCATGATTAACAAATGCTTATAATTTATTTTATGCACAATGAGATTGTGCGTCAAGTCATAAATCAAAAGTGTAATTATGTCAGTCTTATTCCTGGTCGTTATTTAATATGCGATGGTTTTATCACTTGTGGAATTCATTATGAAAATACACAATCCCCCGCACCCAGGGGAAGTCTTGAAAGAATATCTGGAATGCTTTACCGTAACAGCAGCAGCCAAACATCTTGGGTAACCCGAACCGCACTTTCCCGAATACTGAATGGTGCGACTGACATATCGCCTGAAATGGCCTTAAGGCTGGAGGCTGCGATTGGCACCAGTGCTTGGGCTCCATATGTATTTCTACGCTAAATATCTATATGCATCCCGCGCAGGAGCAAATAAAATTTCACCGGGGGGGTGAACAAGGGGGATTTCTCTGCGTGCCATTGTCTTTTTCCTTTAATGATAGTCCACAATTTCAACATGACTGACATTGCCATTGTTCCATACAAAACAAACCCGCCACTGGTCTACACCTTAGCGTCCGCTGACCATTGTTCTGATTTGGGTTTAGATCCTGGCGCAGGGCGTCCTACTTATTTGGCGTGTTTGCGCCAATTATAAAGGGTTGCTTCACTAATGCCTTCCTGACGGGCCAGTTCGGCAACCGTCAGGTTGTAAGGGGGAAGTAATCAATCACGGATTAGAATGTATAAAACTTGTTATCTGTAGCCTTATGCACTACAATAACTTATACATAAAAAGAGCCAGTAAATGATTCTTTCTTTCAAACACAAGGGTCTTGAGCATTTTTTCAAGACAGGCAGCAAGTCTGGCATCCAGGCGGCGCATGCTGCAAAACTGGCCCGTATATTGGCTAGATTAGACAGCTCAAAGGCTGTTAATGACATGAACATTCCAGACTGGGATCTGCACTCTTTACATGGTAATTTGCTGAGTCACTGGAGTGTCAAGGTGAATGAAAATTGACGTGTCACTTTCGTTTTTGAAAGCGGACATGCTGAAGTAGTTGATTATCAAGATTATCATTAAAGGAAATATTATGAGGATGCATAATCCACCCCATCCTGCTTCAGTGATTAAAGAGGATATATTGCCCGAGTTGGGCTTGAGTGTGACGGTCGCCGCCAAACAATTGGGCGTTAACCGGGTTACTTTATCCAATTTGTTGAATGGCAAAGCGGCAATCAGTGCCGAGATGGCCTTGCGACTGCATGCCTGGTTGGGCAAGGACAGCCCCAGCCCGGAAAGCTGGTTGCATCAACAGGCCGACTATGATCTTTGGAAAGCATCGCAATCGGTTGATTTGCATGTTTTATCAGCCAAAAACAAGACTTGGTGAAATGACGGCGAGAAAGACGCCGATACGAGTCAGTAGAGGTGTGAGTGCTGTTTATAAGTTCCAACCTAAAAATAGATTGGAACCTATTGTCGTTTTTCTACGAGGAAATTCAAGACGGCACTGACCGGAGCGTTACCAATGATGTAGCCTCAATAATTAATTTATTGTATGTTCGTTGATTTAAACATTAAATTTAACACACCATCCACATCTGTTGTATCTTTAAAAAACCTTGAATGCCTCATCCAAAATTTAAAACCAACACGTTCGCCAGATGTCTCCAGGTCATATATTGCTTGTAATGTTTTGTTGATCAAATCTTTAGCTTCTTCTGCAGACCATACATAGTTAAAAAACAAGTTGTCATCATCCAATACATGCGTGTATTCTTTACCAATGAAATCACACATCATTTGTAACAACAAAGTTACACTAACGATATCTGACAACTCAAGCATTACGAAGATCTCACCCCCAAGTTTAACCTTGTACATAATCATTCCTAAATTAGTTAATTTGGTGAGTTCAGTGCCTATATATAGGCACTGAGAAAGCCATTTTCATAAATAAAAACAGCAATGACACAAGACGCAAAATTTAATGCAGATACCTGGGCAGTGCATGAAGCATGCAACAGCCCATTGATCAGACAAAAACTAACCCTCTAATGAAAACCCGTTAAAAAACTGTTTGAACAATGCCGTTGTCTTAAATTTTGCTTCAAATAAATCAAAATGCCGGCCTACATCACGCCCTACTGACATTAATGTTCCAGCAGCATTACTCGTGCCAGCGTAGCCAGACCGCATAATATAAGCCCGACGCTCTTGGTCTGTTGCGAATAACTCATATGCCTTACCGGTTATGAACACATCAACCAAACAAACCTTTTCCCGCTCATCACCCAAGGTAAAAGGTTCCAACTCATCAACTGACAACACTGCCAATAACCCGTCTTTTTTCCCTGCAACAATTCGTTCTATATCCTTTATGCTCCGTCCGAATAAATCAAATTCACGAATAGAAAAAGGAAAACAATAAGCATTTGCTGTCGCTGATTGACAATCTGTATTTTTCAATAGCCAATCAATGAAAGCTCTTCTACCATCCGTTTTTTCTTCTTTACGAAAATTCAGATAATACTGAATTATTTTACTAAACGAATGTCCTGTTGGCACCCAATTACCGCTCCTTCCGGCTGTCTCCCGGGTTGCAACTCTATTAGCGGCCGTCTTAACAACTTCCTCTGCCCCAACGCCTTCCTCAGTGACTTCCGTTTCACTCTGTGTATCAAACCGGGGCGTTACCAATACCGCATCTTCTTCTGATTCTGCACCAAAACAACGCAAATCATAGCCAATAACAAACAAACATGCCTCAAAAGCGTGGCAGCGAGCAGGCAACGCTCCCTGATTTGCAAACCAGTCGGTACGCTCAAGCAACTCCCGTATAATCCAGCCTAAACGTACTTGCCAACGAGCCCACTCTTCGTATGTTATGCGTGAAAATTGTGGTGATAACAAACCATTCGGCATATCTCCAGGATTACGAATTTGATTCCCTCTGGCTGCACCTGAGGGAAATTGAGACATTGGCCGACCATGGTTATTTTGCTGGCGATACAAAGAGTACAGCATTCCCATGGCCGCCCCCACCCTGCTGTCATAAATCGGACTTCCTGTTTTATCCAACAGTGAGTGAATTTTTGTCAGGCCAGAATCAAACCGTAAAATTGAGCTGCTACTCAGCGCGCGCAAATCAGTCTGATCACTATCAAGAACCAGCAGTTGCTCAACGGAACGCAAGTAAGCAATCAATTCCATGTTGTTTGCCAACCTGTGTAAAAAAGGAATGGCACCCCGTACCCCACCCCATTTAAGAATTTGCAGGCAAGCGGCCAAGGTTTGCGTTTCGTCATTATTATCAATAGCCTCAATAAGCCAGGCACGCAGTTTACCCAATGATTCTTTTGTCTCAAGCCAAGTACTTGATATCACAATAGCACCATTATTGTCACGCCATGAAGAAGACCACCGATAATGCTGCAAGACCTGCTCAAAACCGTTAACATTGACTTGCAATCCACCCAATACAAATTTACTAGGCCTAAAATTTAAGTTAAATTGCAATAAGGGTAAATTACTTGCCAACCATTCAATAAAGCCAGCCACTTCTGCTTGAGCTAAAAAATTCTTTCGTTGCATTAAAAAAAACTCACATGAAAAAAATGTAAAAAATATCTACTAAAATAATAAAATATTTTCTTAATTTATTAAAGAGAATATTTTTTGACCAATATCTGTATCCATCAGGTAAACCCACCTTGAGTCAGTCCCACTGAATACGAGAAGATCATGTCCACGATAATTAAGGGCGGGATTGGCTCGTTGAGCCTGTTGGTACAGTTCGTGGCGAGCCCGTAGGATGCCCTCATCCCGACCGATACGGCGCCACCGTCATCCACCCCGTAAAAAGCCATCCTCAAGGAGACAGTTGAACTTTCATAAACGACAGAAAAAACATTGTTTTAAAATGGATTTTCCTTAACTTAATGACAGTGATGCGGAGCATGGGAATGAGCCGGAAAATACCTGTGAAAACAGTGACAACTCTCCTGACACAGGGGGAGGCTGAGAGCGGTGAATGTGCAGCTCAACTGCTTCAACGTTGTTTGTTACGTGAGCAATGCCTGCATCAACCCCTGATTCTGCATTCAGACAATGGGGCACCGATGAAAGCACAAACCATGAAGGCCAAACTCGAAGAATTAGGCGTCTTGCCTTCCTACAGTCGTCCCCGTGTCA
>Ga0265295_1005990_pt1 | contig 15024 bp, 8 predicted proteins | sample Munlansysbiofilm_FD_192503 | JGI IMG/M metagenome (GOLD analysis project Ga0265295, IMG submission 192503) | Leachate microbial communities from a municipal landfill in Southern Ontario, Canada - Methane capture system biofilm | ecosystem: Engineered > Solid waste > Landfill > Unclassified ... | reverse complement strand
ACTCTATAAAAATCCAGCAACCCACTGAGAAAGGAAACCAACAACTGGCATTTTTCATAACTCAAAACTTTAGAATAAAATTTCTCACCAATTTTAAACTGGAAAACCACACGTTTTTCGCATTGGATATTCCCCTTAAAAGACTTATAAAGGGGAATATCCAATCCCTAAAAATCTAATGTACTACGTATGGGGAAACACCTCGGCGTTTTTTTTTCAATTGGATAGGGACTAAATTTCCAGTAATTGGGAACTGGAACCACTTCCGCGTTACCTCATAATGACCTGTTTCAAGAAGGCATCCTCCACTGCGCCCTCCCTCCCCTAATGGCAAAACCGTTGCCAGGAATCCGTTCAACGCTTGCGTCATACAGCCAAAATCTGTAGTTCCAAAAATTGTTTTCCAAACGGGAATAAGAGGTTACACGACCTTGCGGCACTCATAGGGTCTCGTATTTAGTTCCCAGAAGAAATGTACTGAGCCACCTAACTCCCTGCGTTTCTGATTGTCTCAATTTGTAGCACATAATAGCGAGCTACTCACAACAAATCGAGGGTATAGACTTTATATGGTGAATCTAGAGCAAATTGCTGCAAATCAGATGCTTTCTGGTATTGAACAAGGAAAGCTTGTTCGCGTAGTCACTGTGGAAAAAGCAGGGGAACATGCGATCACTTTGTACTACAAGGACGCCTCTGGCCGCCTTGGAGAACGAATGATTTTCCGCTCTGACGAAGCTTCAATTTCCCTTGCAGATTCCGGCTGCCCATGGAGTTTCGATGCTTCAGCTTCTAATTTCAAGCTCGCTGTAGAAGCTCAACGGATCAACTTGGCACATCTTTTTGATCCAATGATGGCAGTGCATACCTCCAACGTCGACCCACTTCCCCACCAGATTACCGCTGTCTATGAGTCCATGATCCCGAAGCAGCCACTTCGTTATGTACTGGCTGACGATCCCGGCGCGGGAAAGACTATCATGGCCGGGCTCCTGATTCGGGAGCTTGTAATGCGCAGTGACACGCAGAGAATCCTCATTGTCTGTCCTGGCGGCTTGGTCGAGCAGTGGCAAGATGAACTTTACGAAAAATTTGGTATGGCATTCCAGATATTCAGTCGTGAAATGTTTGATCACTCCCATTCGGGAAACCCTTTTGAAGACAACGACAGACTGATCGCACGATTGGACCAGCTATCCCGAAGCGAAGAAATCCAGGAAAAGCTCAAAATCACTGATTGGGATTTGGTAATCGTGGATGAAGCGCACAAGATGTCCGCCTCCTACTTCGGCAACAAGGTCAACAAAACCAAAAGATTCCTGTTGGGAGAACTGCTGTCCGCGAAGTCCCGCCACTTCCTTCTCATGACGGCGACTCCACACAACGGCAAAGAAGAAGACTTTCAACTCTTCTTGTCTCTCCTTGATGGGGACAGGTTTTACGGCAAGTTTCGAGACGGAGCCCACAAGGTCGATATTTCGGACATGATGCGCAGAATGGTGAAGGAGGAGCTTCTTAAGTTTGACGGAACGCCCCTCTTTCCAGAACGAAAGGCATACACCGCAAGTTACCAGCTCTCCGAAATCGAAGCAGGCCTGTATGCCGCTGTAACTGACTACGTTAAGAACGAGATGAACAAAGCAGACAACCTTGACGGAAAGCGCAAGGGAACCATTGGCTTTGCTCTTACCATCCTGCAACGGCGTCTCGCCTCATCACCCGAAGCCATCTACCAATCACTGAAACGCCGCAGACAAAGGCTAGAACGCCGGGCTGAGGAAGTGCAGGTTCTCAACCGGGGCAGCAATTTCGTCTCTGAAACCTATGCTGAATATGGTGTTGATAATTTTGATGACGCTGACGAACAGTTAACGGACACCGAATACGAAGAAATGACTGACGCCTTGGTGGATCAGGCGACCGCCGCCCAGACCATCGATGAATTAAAAAGCGAGATTGAAACACTCAAAATCTTGGAGCAGCAAGCAAAGACCGTTGTCTTGTCCGGTCGGGACAAAAAGTGGGAGGAACTTTCCTCTATCCTTCAGGACAACCAGCACATGTTTGATGTTAACGGGTTTCGTCGCAAGCTCATTATCTTCACTGAACATAAGGATACTCTTAACTACCTGAAGGACCGCATTACCGCCCTCTTGGGCGATCAAAACGGCGTGGTCAACATTCATGGCGGCATAGGGAGAGATGAACGGCGTAAAATCCAAGAACTTTTTCGTTTTGACAAGGATACCCTTATCCTCATTGCGACGGATGCCGCCGGTGAAGGTGTGAACCTTCAAAACGCTAACCTCATGGTCAATTACGACCTCCCCTGGAATCCGAACAGACTGGAACAGCGCTTCGGACGCATCCACCGCATCGGGCAAACTGAGGTGTGCCACCTGTGGAACATTGTCGCCATGGACACCAGGGAAGGAGATGTCTTCTTCCGCCTTTTTGAAAAGCTGGAGATCGAGCGACAGGCCCTTGGTGGCCGGGTGTTCGATGTTCTTGGTGAAGTCTTTGAGGGTCGTTCACTTAAGGAAATGCTCATCGAAGCCATCCGGTATGGCGACGACCCAGAAGTGCGGGCCAGGTTGGAGCAACAGGTCAAAGGAGCCCTGGACACAGAACGACTCAAGCAGATCATAAATCGTAACGCCTTATCCGAAGAGGTTATGAGCAAGGATCGTTTGTTCGCGGTGAAAGAGGAAATGGAAAAAGCCGAGGCCCGCAAGCTACAGCCCTACTTCATTCGTGCATTTTTCATGGAGGCTTTCAAGAGTCTTGGCGGCGATGTGCGACAGCGTGAAGCAGGACGCTATGAGATTACTCATGTTCCAGCGGCAATCCGAGAGCGGGATCGAGTTATCGGCGGACGTGATCCCGTCTTGAAGAAATATGAACGAATTTGCTTTGAGCGCCAGATTGTCCGCGTCTATGGCAAGCCGATGGCCAGCCTCGTGCATCCTGGGCATCCGCTCATGGCTGCGGTGACGGACTTGGTACTAGAGACTAATCGAAACTTCCTCAAACAGGGAACCGTTTTACTCGACCCCACGGATACTGGAATCACACCCAGGGTCTTGGTGATGATCGACCACGCCGTCAGGGAATCAGTTTACGGCAAAGAAGAGAGACAAATTACTTCGCGTAGAATGCAGTTTGTGGAGATCGATGCGGAAGGCACCGTTATTCATTCTGGGTGGGCACCTCATCTGGACCTAGAACCCATCCCTGAGTCGCACAGCTACCTCGTGCAAGACATTCTGAAGCAGCCATGGCTGTGTGACACCATTGAGCAGCAGGCGCTGTCCTATGCCTCCGAGAGGCTCGTTCCTGAGCACTTCCAGGAGGTCAAGGAGCGACGTGAGCGTCATGTGGACAAGATACTCAATGCCGTCCATGAGCGATTGACCAAAGAAATCGACCATTGGCAAGATAGATATTTCCATCTCACGGATGCTGTGGCGGCTGGGAAGCAACCGCGCGTCCAACCTGAAATGGCTAAAAGACGGGTAGAGGAAATGCGTGCTCGACTGGAACAACGAACCAAAGAACTTCAGGCTAAACGCAATGTTATCTCCAGCCCTCCGGTAATCGTCGGCGGAGCATTAGTCATACCTGCCGGGTTGATATCTCAAAGAATGGGCAAAGAGATGCCCATCTTCAGCACAGACTCTGAAAGACGGCGCACGATAGAACAAATCGCCATGCGGTTAGTCATGGAAAGGGAACACGCCAACGGCTATCGAACCAAGGATGTATCCGCTGACAAGTGCGGATGGGATATTTCGGCATACAAAAATGGCGAGATGGATCGCCATATCGAGGTCAAAGGTAGAGCCAAGGGGATGACTACAATTACCGTGACCCGCAACGAGATCATGTATGCCCTGAATCAAGAGGATAAATTTTTGCTAGCGGTGGTTTTTATTGACGAAAAAGACAACGCAGACGGCCCTTATTACATACGCAAACCTTTCAATTCAGAACCGGACTGGGGAGTAGCAAGTGTGAATTATGATTTGAATGAATTGCTATCGAGAGCAGAAGCAACGTAGGTTGTACACATGAAAATTAATGAAGCTCTAAAACATATTCTTGAAAACGCATTTGATTTTCTCGATAAGGCAATCGAAGAAGTGAAGGAAAAACCAAAATACTCAATCATCAACTTCTACACTGCGATTGAATTAATCATCAAAGCACGCCTGATGCATGAACATTGGACTCTAATATTGACTAAACCAGAATTAGGCGACCGTTCCAAGTTTGCATCTGGAGATTTTCATTCTGTAACACTCGATGAAGCAAATAAAAGACTGGACAAGATCTTAAACGACAAGATTTTTCCTGAAGAGATTGAAGCGTTTCAAAACGTAAGAGAATTGCGAAATAAGATGGTTCACTTCTGTCTTCCAGACATTCAAATTTCACCAGAAAATATTGACGAAGTTATGAAGGCAGAATTCATAGCGATGTACAGATTGCACAAGATCATTAATTCAAGATGGCATAAAATTTTTACTCTGTACACAAAAGTTAACATTAATATTGACCATAGAATGGCACGGCATCGAAATTATCTTAAAGAAAAATTCAACGCACTTACTCCAGAAATAAATAAGTTAAAAGAAACGAAGCATCTGTTTTTTGAATGCCCTGCTTGTCTTTTTGAAGCCATTTGCGCTTCAGAGATTAAAGAGGACAATAATTATTCTTGCTACTCAGGCAATTGCCTCGTTTGCTCAATAAAAGACATCGTCACTATCCGTATATCCTGCCCAAACTGCGGCCAAACTATTTTTTGTAATAATGAACAAATCACATGTCCTCACTGCGCTTCTAAATGTAACACCGACGACCTCATCGAGATTATCGATGGCGGAAATGAGTATCATCGATTCAAAGATGGGGATGGCCCAGGAAGGGCATGGTGTTCGGAGTGCGAGGGGGCAGACACGGTTGTCCCATGCTGTGGAGGCTATGTTTGTTTAGCTTGTTTCACCTTCTATGACTACGAAGAGGTGGAGGAATGTGAATATTGTTCCACTTTATGCACATCAAAATTCGAAAACAGCTACTTAACAGGATGCATTGCCTGTGACGGCAAGTTTGGCAGCCCTGAATTCGAGAAGGAATAAAAATGATTAAGGCTCCCAAAAAACTGATCGAAGTTGCCCTCCCTCTTGATGATATCAATGCAGGAGCTGAATATGAGAAGCTACCAGGCATTGGCCCTCATCCCCGTGGAATACATCATTGGTGGGCTAGGCGCCCATTCGCAGCAGCACGAGCAATATTATTTGCACAGCTTGTAAACGATCCTGGTGGTGAAAGAGGTTGGGGCAAGCAGACGGGGCAAACAATTGAAGACGCACAAAATGAAAGAGAGAAACTATTTAATATCGTACGAGGGCTAGCTGATTGGAAGCGCTCTAACGATAAAAACATACTACAACAAGCATCAAAGATAATTTTTGACTCTTGGAAAGAAACATGCGCAGCAAATGGGCTTCAAGGAGGAGATCTTCCCGCATTTTATGATCCATTTTGCGGAGGAGGGGCGATCCCATTTGAGGCTCAACGGTTAGGACTAGAGTCACACGCCTCAGACATCAATCCTATGGCGGTTATTATTAATAAGATGATGATCGAAATTCCCCATCGATTTAAAGGTAAAAAATCCATTTCAAGATCAACGACGGACTTAACTCTCGACATACCATCCACCGTCTCTAGCCCTGCATTTTATATTGCAAACGACTTTCGCCACTATGCAAATATTGTATTAAAAAATACTAAATCTCGAATTGAATATCTATATCCTAAAATTATAATTAGTGAAGAGTCATTATCTTATAGAAAAGATCTCGTACCGTATAAAGACAAATCCCTTAAAGTGATTGCATGGATATGGGCAAACTCTGTTCCGAGCCCTAATCCTGCTGTTAAAATTAAAATACCACTCATTAGATCTTTCAAATTATCAGCAAAAAAAAATAAAAGTAAATGGCTTGTGCCAGAAATTGATAGCGACAGGATAAAATATAAGGTTAGCACAGAGGAATCCAATTTTGATTTAAGCGGAACTGTAAAAAAATCAGGTGCAACCTGTCTTATTTCTAGAACACCTATTAGCTTTGATCACATAAGAAAATGCGCTAAAAACGGCAATATGGACCAAGCATTACTATGCATTGTCGCTGAGGGTGACAGAGAAAGACTATACATAACACCAGATGAATGCAATTACAAACAATTACCTCCAAAAGAAAAAGCAACTATACCATCAAATACGATTCCAGATTCTGCACTTGGATTTAGAATACAGAATTATGGATTTAAAAACTATAGCGATATGTTTACGACGCGACAGCAAGTAGCACTCTCGACCATTTCAGATGAAATCATGAAGGTTAAGGACTTAATCATAGCTGATGCGGAATGCGCAGGAATGTCGGCTGACAATATTGCTCTTTGTGAAAACGGGAGCGGGGCAAGAGCTTATGCCGAAACTATTTGCTCATATTTATTATTGTCACTCGGAAGGTGCATAGACTTCAACAACAAATTCACCGGATGGAATCCTAGCAACGAAAAAATAATGCATCTCTTTGGAGGTAATAAAATCTCTATGGTTTGGGATTTTGGAGAGGCAAATATATTAGAAGAAGTTGTCGGCGGATTTCCAACCTGCGTCGACTATCAGTCAAAATGCATAGAGACACTTCACTTAAACTCAACTGGTCATGTTTCGCAGCAAAATGCAACAGAACAAACAGTAGCGATTGGGAAAATAGTATCTACAGACCCTCCATACTATGACAACATTGGATATGCTTGTCTCTCCGATGTTTTTTACAGTTGGCTAAGAACTCCTTTCAAAGAAATTTACCCAAGTTTATTTTCAACAATCAGTGTACCAAAAAATGAAGAATTAGTTGCTGAACCATTTAGGCATGACGGTGAAGACAACGCTGCATCTTTTTTTATGACAAACATGATCACAGCCCTTAAAAAACTGCACAGCCAATCATCTGAATACTATCCTATTACGCTATATTATGCATTTAAACAGTCTGAAACAAAAGATATCGGAACTTCATCGACTGGATGGGAAACATTCCTTGAAGCGATTGTCCAAGCTGGGTTCACCATAACAGGCACTTGGCCATTACGGAGTGAGCAAACAACTCGTTTAAGAAGTTTTGGTTCAAACGCATTAGCTTCATCAATCTTGATAGTTTGCAGAAAACGAAATCAAAACGAACATACTGTAGCTAGAAAAGAATTCTTAAGAGAACTCAAAGCTGAGCTTCCATTTGCGTTACAAGAAATGATTGGTGGAAAAAAAGGTTCTACGCCCATTGCTCCAGTTGACTTGGCCCAAGCTGCCATAGGTCCTGGCATGGCAGTTTTTTCAAGGTACTCAGGAATCCTCGAAGCCGACGGCTCGACACTGTCTGTTCATAATGCGCTTATCCAGATCAACAATGTCATTGACGAGTACTTTAATGAAGCCGAAGGAGACATGGATTCTAATACCCGCTTTTGCATCGACTGGTTCATGCAATATGGATTTAAGGAATCGGAATATGGTCAGGCGGACGTTTTGGCTAGGGCAAAGGGAGCTACCGTGGAAGGACTTACTGCTGCTGGGGTTGTTCAGTCCGGTGGCGGCAAAGCACGGCTGTTGAAATTCGAGGAGTATCCAGAGACTTGGGACCCAGAGAAGGACAACATAACCCCCACATGGGAAGCTCTGCACCAACTTATTCGTGCGCTTCGCTCCGGTGGGGAAGAAAAAGCTGGTCTACTTCTAAAAAAGATGGCTGAAAAGACAGAATCCATCCGCCAGTTGGCATATCGCCTTTACACCCTTTGCGAAAGAAAGGGCTGGGCAGAAGAAGCTCGCGCCTACAACGAATTGATTGCCTCTTGGCACGGCACCGTTGAGGCAGCAGAGAAGGTCTTGGCAATGACACGAAAGGAAAAACATCTCACTTTGGATATGTAGTCCGGCTGGAAGGAATACGACATGCAAATTAAACCTTGGACCGAAATAGCGACCCCTCACGAGGACGTTCTCAGGGGCACCTTTAAGCAGGCGGAATTCGCGGCAGACTTAAGCCGTGTCAAAGAAGGAGTTGCCGGACCTGAGTATCAGGATCCTGCAAAATTCTTCGAACGAACCTACATCACGGAAGGTATGCGCCTGCTCCTGGACAGCCTTGTGAAACGCCTCAATGGCGGTTCTGGTGACCCAGTGATCCAATTGCAAACCGCATTTGGCGGCGGCAAAACACACACCATGCTTGCCGTCTACCACTTGGCCAAAGGTGACGCGCCTGCAAGCAAACTCCAGGGAGTTCCTCCAATTCTTGATGCTGCGGGCATTACCGATCTACCCAAGGCATCCATTGCGGTCATCGATGGTAACCGCCTCAGCCCTTCCCAGCCTCAGAAACGAGGCACTGTGGAGGTGCACACCCTGTGGGGAGAAATCGCTTACCAGATTGGTGGCGAAGACGCGTACTCCATGCTTGCGGAATCGGACAAGGACGGCACATCACCGGGCAAGGAAACGCTGACTAAAATATTCAGCAAGTACGGCCCCGTTGTGATCTTGGTTGACGAGCTAGTCGCTTATGTCCGTCAGCTTGAAGAAGGAAAAAGCTATCCCGGAGGCACATTCGAATCCAACCTGTCCTTCATTCAGGCATTGACCGAATCGCTGGCTGGGACTCCAAGCAGTTGCATGTTTGTCTCTCTACCAGAGTCCGATACCGAGATTGGCGGTCGGATGGCCCAGCGAGCCCTTGATTCCCTTGAAAAATACTTCGCACGTGTTCAAGCCTTATGGAAGCCCGTAGCCACAGACGAAGCATTTGAAATTGTCAGACGCCGTCTTTTTAACACCATCACTGATGAACGATCCGTCCAAGAAACCTGCCAAGCATTCTCCCAATATTACCAGGACAATGCTGATGACTTTCCTAACGATGTGTTAGATGGGTCCTACTACCGTCGTCTTGTCGCATCGTATCCGATTCATCCTGAAATTTTTGACCGCCTGTATTTGGACTGGTCATCTCTGGACAAATTTCAACGCACCAGAGGCGTGCTCCAACTTCTGGCTACAGTGATTTACCGACTCTGGAAGGATGGAAATCCCGATCCCATGATCATGCCTGGAGCACTCCCCCTTTACGACAACAACGTCAAAAACCAATCCATCTACTATCTCCCACAAGGGTGGGATCCGGTTATCGATAAAGACGTTGACGGAGAGCAAGCAGAATCCACCAGAGTGGACACGAGTGACCCTCGCATCGGCCAAAAACAGTGCGCCAGAAGAACTGCAAGGACAATCTTTCTGGGTAGCGCCCCTAGTTCCACCCAGCAACGCGTCCGGGGCATAAGCTGGCGGCATATCGCCTTAGGGGCCGCATACCCGGGGATCAACACCAGCGTTTTTCGCGACGCATTGAAGAAACTTTCGGACAAACTTCATTACCTCACAGTGGATGGTGAGCGATATTGGTTTGACGTGACTCCGAACCTCCGCCGGGAGATGGAGGAGCGTAAAAGGCGTTTCGAAGAAAATGAACATATCGTCCCGGAGATTAAATCCAGGCTGGCCAAGATCATCAACAAGGGATCATTTGGTGGCGTTCATTTCTTCACCCCTTCGGCGGATATCCCCGATGATCTCGACCTGCGATTATGTTTAATCCCTCCGAAGTCTCCACATTCAAGAACCTCTGAACTGGCAATTCAGGCTGCTGAAGAAACCCTCAAGATGCGCGGCAATACCTCCCGCATCCACCAGAATCGCCTTGTTTTTGTGGCTTCAGATTATGACACCCTTCCCCGCCTACGTGATCATATCCGAACCTTTCTCGCCTGGAAATCCATCGTCAGCGATGTTGAACAGTCTAGACTTGTTCTGGACGTGCTCCAAGTGCGCCAGGCCCAGCAAACCATGGAATCTGTTTCCAGCACGGTCAACCGGACGATTACCGAATGCTACCAGTGGTTACTGTGCCCCATCCAATACCCGGCCAAAAGCGGCGGTGTTGGCAAAATCGAATGGGAATCGATCCGGCTTAACACCGGAGCAGCCAGCATGGTCAGCGAGATCGAGAAACGCCTGACAGACGAGGAAATGCTCCTCAAGGCATGGTCTCCTATTCATCTTGATCACATGCTTAAGCAATGGTTCTGGAAGGATGGCGTGAAGGACGTCAACACCCAGGATCTTTGGCAGAAAATGTGTGACTATCCCTACCTGCCACGCCTACTCGACGGATCGATCCTCCAGGCGACTATATCTAACGGCGTCGCAAGCGGCGACTACTTTGGATATGCAGACGGCAAAGATGGTGAAGAGTATCTGGGCTTCAAGTTCAAGGAGCCCGTTTCCTGCGTTATCGACAAGGCTTCTCTCATCATCGAACTAGAAGCCGCCAGAGCTTACAAGCTAAAAAAGAACAAACCAGTTCCCCAACCAGGTGGAGACGGAGGCGGCGTAGATGTCCCTCCAGGGCCTGAAGGCGGTTCAGGTGATGGCGGCGCTGAGCCCCCTAAACCACCCAAACCTGATGATCCGCCCGTTCCTCAAACAAAGCCCAAAAAGCGTTTCTACGCAACAGTGGACTTGGATGCACATACAGGCCGCATGGCATACGACGAAATTCAGAAGGAGGTCGTCAGCCTGCTCATCAATCGCCCGGGAGCCAAAGTACGGCTCAAACTGGATATCGAGGGTGAATCCTTGGAAGGATTCGATGAAAATATCCAGCGGGCTGTCAGAGAAAACTGCGGGACATTGAACTTTACACAGGCCGACTTTGATGAGGATTAAGAATCAACGCGCATGTAAATCATACCGTAAGATTGAAAAATCTGAGTTCTACGTTCTCAGAAATATTAATTTAAGTCCTCAACGCTTTACATATTACTAGAAATTCCATAATTTTTAGGGCTATTCGCAAAATGAGGTTAACTATTTACTCATAGGAGTAAATAACACTGTTCTTATGAGATCACCAATTTTTCATTTAATAAATCAAATCGCTGACGCTCCGTTTACTAGCGCTCCAGAGAAAGAAATCATGTGCGCAGAGCACATAGATACATTTCGTATATCCCGTGCACTGGTTGATGAACGCATGTTTGGAGTCAGAGTCAGGCTGGATAAAGAGTCAAAGCCCGTAATTGTACTACCAATCGCAGCACTTGAATATTTATGGGCGTTTTCACACTACTGTTGGGTTTTGACGCAAGAATATGCACAATCTCAAAGAAATGGAGATTCAGAATTTAATTGCGTTGAAAATGATAGGCTTCAGAATTCATTTTCCTTGTTAGGTTGGGCGAAAAAAAATTTATCAGGATCAGGAACTGAGCAATGGCCGCAAAAGGGACCCCGCCCAAGACATGCCCCAATATCTCACGGCGATGATGAGCACGTAGCATCTGAGCTTTTTTTATGTTCTCTTGCGTGGATGCTTCACCATGAAAGAGCACACGTCGTTCTTAATCATCCATATGTAAATACTTCCTGTTCTGAAATGGAAGAAAGAGAGGCAGACGGATTTGCAACAAGGTGGCTACTTGATGGTCTTGAAGAAAATGACCCAAGACTTAAAAAACGCGCACTAGGGGTCGCTGTCGCAGTTTTGTGCCTACAAAGCCTTGAAGTCGGTACGGTTACCTGCCTAAGAAATACCCATCCGGCTGCATATGACCGTATTTTTAAAAACATAACATCCTATAAGTGCGGCAATGAGGAAGTTATAGAGGCTGTATGTATTGTTGTGCTCCAATACCTGTTCCACGAAGAAGGAGTTGTTGCTAACGTTAATGGTTCTACGTTTTCTGAGATTCTTAATGATTTACTTTATGATATATCTCGCACAAAATCAGATTAATAACTCAATCAACTGAGCGCGTTAAAGCACGTCGGTTAATTTAAAAATTCAGTTAACCAAGGATTATTTGTGGCCAATCCACACGATTCAAACTCATCACTTGTCGTACTCATCGATGCGGACAATGCAAACGCTGTTATCATTGAAGCCTTATTGGCTGAAGTTGCGAAGCTTGGGATCGCCAGCGTAAAAAGAATATACGGTGATTGGACAACCCCTAACCTAGGTCAATGGAAGCAAGTGCTTCTTGAGCACTCAATTCAGCCGATACAACAATTCCGCTACACTACCGGCAAGAACGCCACCGATAGCGCAATGATCATCGATGCGATGGACTTGCTGTACACCGGTCATTTCGCAGGCTTCTGCTTAGTATCAAGCGATAGCGACTTCACGAGATTGGCGGCTCGAATTCGCGAATCAGGACGCAGGGTCTATGGGTTTGGTGAAATGAAAACACCCCGTCCATTCGTCTCTGCTTGTGATCGCTTCATCTACACAGAAGTTTTTGCAAAAAAACCAGCAGGGCAACAAGAGGTGGCCCTAACACCGAAGTCAGTGCAAGAGTTGCGGTGCGACACTGCGCTACTCAATTTAATTCGGTCGTCAATGGATGCATGTTCTGATGAATCAGGGTGGTCTCATCTCGGCCCTGTTGGGACCTTAATCATCAAAACAGCAAGCGACTTTGATCCAAGAAATTATGGTTTCATCAAGTTAAGCGAATTGATTCAGGCTATCGGCCTTTTCGAGGTTGAGCGCCGTGAAACAGGCGTATATATACGCAATATCAGGAAAAAAGCCCATAATGCGTCGATATGCCGGATCAACGCGGGCACCTAACTTCTTCGAGTCACACATTGTAAAGACTAACAACTATTTTTTTTTCGAAATAGAATGCAGCATTGCTGAATATTGTCTATTTATACTACTCAATCATTTCCAAAGCACCCAAAAAAATAGCGAAATGCACTAATAAATTTAGATCGATTAGACTACACTGAACAAAAACATAGATATTGCCGAACAAATCTACTATATTAAATACGGCGTTTAAAATCTAGAAACATGCTAAAGAATGACAATCTCACCCACTATTATTTCTTGGGCATCTTGTCATAACAGTCAGCCAAAAAAATAATCGCAAGCGTGGCGGCCACTACGGTCAGCAATGCGTAAATTAATAAAAATGAGCCGACTAAATTTACCAAAAATGAATTTTGAATATTAAGCGCATTAGTGATTAAGGCCGCAAGTAACGCAATCACCTGAGCCAAAATGAAGTGCACAAAAGCCCCGTTGACTTGCATGTACGGAGAAGACGTCCCGTTCCCGCCTCCCCCTCTCAACACATTTAAAAATTCCTTGTCCCCAAAACCGACAAGGATAGCGTACCCGCCGAGAGTAAACCCAAGAAGGTCAGGGAGGACATCCAATGTTTTGCCTGACCAGTCCCAGTTCGCGCCGGTTACCGCGTCCGAGCACCGGATAACCAAGGCGATCAGAAACGCCAAATAAACGTAAGGCGAATTGAGCAGAGCCTTCTTTCCGCCGTATGCATACCAATAAATATTCAATGACCTTGCTGGCCCTTTGCAAACGCATTTAAGCCATTCGGCGAACGCCCCAAAACTAATCATCAATACCCCTCGAAATCAGTTTCGGCAACTCAGCCCTTGCAACAGACTCAAGCCGCAAGATGCCTGTTTCAATCTCTGGATCATACGTCACCGGAATTTTTACCGGATGGTCCGCCGTCTTTCGTATTACCTTTTCTTCACCGGAATAGCCCTCAGCGACTATGTACCCATTATCCAAGGCCACGCCCATGTAGGCAATCGTCATATCATCGGGTTTGATTCCATCTTGCTTAACTCCTCGCATAACAGACATTTGCTTGTTGACATTTTGTTGTTGCATCCTGTCAATAATGTCTTGCTGTAAGTGTGAAAGATCGTCTGCATTTGGCAATGTAACACTTATTGTCAAACTTGTAATATCAGGTATCTTCAATATCTGCAAAATCGATTCTTTTGTTGAAACTGCACTAACATTCACATGACCAAATTCTTCGAATATTCTTTCATCGCTAAATAATCTCTCCAAAGAATTAGCCAAGCAAGACTCTGAAAATAATATTTTATGACTCTTTGATATAAAAAATAATCTATGTCCTTTGGGAAAAAAAACAAATTGAGTGTATTGGCAATTCGGCTTTAATCCATCTGGTATGTCTACTACAGGAGATCCATCTTCTGATACCACCTCTTGCACCTGGTTCAAGTCAAGCCATGCGTTTGACGTGTCAATATCAATAAAACGGTATATAGTTCCACGAAAACCTTCTTCAAATTTTCCCGGAATTATAGCCGCTGGAGGACCTATGATGATGTGCTTGTCACCTAAATACTTTACAGGCTTTTTAAGCGTCGCGGCTCTGTGAAACAACCTCACATACATGTCTGGCGAATGAGGGTGCGTTGTCACATTTAACACCGAAATTACCATTTTTCTGAACCTTGCCATCAACAATACTCCTTTATTTGCCTGGTTACAATTCCATAGCGAGAATCATCGTCGGTAGCAGGATTTATGACAAAAATCAGCAACTTTAATTGTCATACAATTTGATAGTGACATCGACAACATGAGTAATACGAAAACTAACATCACAACAGATTTACAATCTGAACTATTTACAAATCATAGCTAAATGAAACTTGCCAGACTATCGCCGATCAACACACGAAAGTCGAAATGTAAATCAAATAAAAAATAAATTTAAGACCATAATAGACACATAAAGACAAATAAAAAATAAAAATTTATATTTAAAAATTTATAATTATATGTTATAAAGACCCATACAAAATATGAACGGAGGACAAATAATGGATTTTAAGTCAGAATGCTGCGAGACTATAAGGTATCTTATAACAAACTATGAACATATTCCAGGATTCAAAGAATATGTCACGATGAATAATAAGACACGAATTTTACACATGGCATCTCTTAATGCAACTCTAGAAATGTTTGATAATCATCAGATCAAAGACATCATCAACAACATAGAAGAATTTTC
>Ga0265295_1005989_pt1 | contig 15024 bp, 16 predicted proteins | sample Munlansysbiofilm_FD_192503 | JGI IMG/M metagenome (GOLD analysis project Ga0265295, IMG submission 192503) | Leachate microbial communities from a municipal landfill in Southern Ontario, Canada - Methane capture system biofilm | ecosystem: Engineered > Solid waste > Landfill > Unclassified ... | reverse complement strand
GGCGACATATTGAAGGTCAACTCCAGGGTTGAATTCAAGCACAAACCCAACATGGTGCGCACCCTGGAAAACATCACCTTTCAGGTCGACCGCGGCAAGGGCCTGCTCGACGCCACCAGCCGCCTTGCCCATACCCCGGACGCGGATCTGGTTGAATGCTGCGACCTGACCGCCTTTTCCCGGACGCTGGGCAAATTGGCGGACCGGTATGTGCGCCTCAAAGGCATATCCTTGAACCTCACCGTCCCCTCCACGGCCCTGCCTGTCTCCATGGGCGCCCTGCAGGTGCTCATGGGCGGCTACAAGGCGCTGCAATGGGCGGTGGGCGCAGGCGCCAAGGAAGGCGAACTGCGTGCCAACCTCGAAGCAGGAACGGATTTTCATGTCCTGACCATAACTCCGCCGCAAGGCGTGACTCCCGATCAGGACAAGGTTCCCGCTTTGAGCGCGATGCTTGAGCCGGGACGCGCGCAGTGGGACGGCAGTTGCCTGCGACTTTTTTTTCCCGCCCAGCGGTAGGACTTTAAGCCTGGTAGGAGCACATGGACGAACCCAACATTCTGCTCATCGACGATGAAGAAGCGTTTGTAACCACGCTGCAGGAGCGACTTGAAATGCGTGGTTTTCCGGCCCGGGCGGCTTTTGACGGCCAAAGCGGTCTGGACCTCATTGCCGAGGATCCGCCGGACGTGATCGTGCTTGACCTGCGCATGCCTGGAATCAGCGGCGTGGAGGTGCTTCGGCGCATTCGCAAGCAGTGGCCGGGCATTCCCGTGATCATGCTCAGCGGGCATGGCTCGGACCAGGATTTCGAGACCTGCGCGAACCTTGGCGCTGCCATGTACCACAAAAAACCCCTGGACATCGACACGTTGCTGGAGAGCATCCACACCGTGACCCAGGGCAAACCACCCTTGCGGTAGGCGGCAAACCGGCATGGTACGAGTTCTGGTCGTCGACGACGAACGCGATTTCACTGACCTGCTCTCCGAGCGTCTGCGCACGCGAGGCATGGAAGTTCAGGCCGCGTACAACGGACAGCAAGCCCTGGACCTAGCCAGAACCTTTGCGCCGGAAGTCGTGGTGTTGGACATCACCATGCCCGGCATGAACGGCCTGGAAACCATGGAGGCCCTGCGAGGCGAGAAACCGGCCCCGGAAGTGATCCTGCTCACGGCCGACACCACCCTGGGCACGGCTGTCGCCGGAATGAAGGGCGGAGCCAGAGATTATCTGACCAAGCCGACGGACATAGACACCCTGGTTTCAGCCATCGGAGAGGCTGAAGGGCGCAGGATGGAAGGCATGTCCAGACAGCGCATGGCCGAGGCGGCCAAGCTTGCCGCCCTGGGGGAACTGGCCACGGGCGTGGCGCACGAAATCAACAATCCGTTGCAGGTCGTGCTCAACGAGGTCGGCTGGATTGGGGAAGTTCTGGGCGAAGCCGCCCTGGAAAATAACAGCACGGAACAGATACTTGAGTCCCTCGATCTGATCCGGCACCAGGCCCTGCGCTGCAAGGCCATCACCTCCAAGCTGCTGACCCTGCGCTGCGCGCTGGACGCCAAGGGAACAAAGAGAAGCCTTTCGGATCTGGTGCAGGATGTCCTCATCGCTCGTCAGCCGCAAATCGAGCGACTGGGGGTCCACATCGAAAAAGACTGGCCCGCGCACGTGGGCGATCTTCAACTGCTCGATTCGGAATGGGGACAGGTTTTGGACAACCTCGTCGACAATGCCCTGGACGCGCTCGAATCGACGCCCGCCGAGGAACGCCTGCTGACAATACGGGCCGGGGCGGAGAATCTGAAATTCACTCTTTCGGTTCAGGATTCGGGCTGCGGCATGGAAGAGCATCTCTTGACGCGAATTTTCGAACCCTTTTTCTCCACCAAGGAGGTGGGCAAGGGAATTGGACTGGGGCTGGCTATTTGTCACGGCATCATCGAGGCCATGGGAGGGGACATTTCCGTGCGTAGCACCCCTGGGCACGGATCGACCTTCACCATCAAGGTGCCCATGGCCGTGCATGCGCACAACGAACATAACAGGCCGGAAGATCCGGCATCTGCCAAGGAGGAATGAACATGAACAAGATGAAGCTTCTGATCGTGGACGACGAGAAGGATCTGTGCCGCATTCTCGCCGACCGCCTGAATATCCTGTACGGCGTGTCCCCGGATGTGGCCCACTCCGGTGATGACGCCCTGGAGATGATCAAGAAGAAGAGCTATGATGTCGTGGTTCTCGACATCGAGATGCCGGGCATCGACGGCATCGAAACCCTGAAACAGATCAAGGCCATCAACGCCAAGATCCAGGTCGTGCTCTTCACCGGACACGGCAGCGAAGAGACCCGCCGCCTGGCCGAGGTCATGGGTGCGTTCAGCTATGTCGACAAGATCGACGGCCTGCCCAAGCTCGCCCCCATGATCGAAGGCGCCTTCCGTCTGCGCAAGGTGCTCGAAGACACCTACGCCGACGCGGCCATGAACGAATACAACTGATTGTCACCGATATGAAAAAGTGGGGACGCCTTGCCGGACGTCCCCACTTTTTTGTTGAATGTTCGCGTTGCCTCGAAGTCATCCCCGCCTGCGCGGGAACGACTTGAAGCGGTGCGTGGACAGTGGAAAATTGCGAACTTCATTTTAAGCCTACCCAGTGCGGACTGGCGGGCTTGAACCCGTCGGAATGAAAGCCCTGCGAAAAAATACCATCTACCCGCAGTCTATCTGCCTGTTGAAAAATCACAACTTCGCAGGCCGTTCCAAAATGGTGAGATGCAAGGAAGCGAAAAAATCCAGGGCGCGCAGTGTATTTAAGCATACATAAGCGGTCTGGATTTTTTCGCTGACGCAGCAGATCGCCGTTTTGGGGCGGCCTGCTAGCCCAGGCCCGGCAATTGCCGGAGCAGGCCCATGGATCTGCTTCCATCCACCTGTCCCGGATTCGCCGGAACAGCGCAAATCACGCCAAGCCCCTCGCTGTCCTCGTGAAACTCTTCCTCGCCCATGTCGGTGATGACCATGGTGTTGATCATGGCGTTGGCACGCAACAGGTCCATGACAAACGCCTTGTAGTTCACGCCTGGAGTCAGGGCATCGACCACGACAAGCTGCCAGGGTGCTGTCCTGGCCCGTTCAAGAACATTTTGCGGGCTTTCGGCCCACTCGACATCGGCCGCAAGGCCCTGGGCGAAATCGCGCAAGGCTTCTTTGCGGGCACTGACAATGACCACCTGCATATCGCCTCCTTGGAATGCGTGTTAAAAGGCCGACCCGTCCCCATCGGCGGGACCGGTCGGCCTGGAGGATGGCTATTGACCGCCGCCGCAGGTGTATTCCTGGGTGAAACGAACCAGGGCGCCCTTCAGAAGTGCGTCCACGGCTGTTCCGACGTTGGGAGCGCCGGCACCGTAAAAAACTTCGATGCCAACCTGGTTGAAGCCCATGAGCGGGCGCATCCCCATGCCACCAGCAATGAGCAGGTTGACGCCATTGCTGGCCAAATGCTGCACCGGAGCCATGCATCCGCCCTGGGCGTGAGGTACGTTGGGCAGGGTGCTGACCTGGGCCACGGAACCGCCCTCGACGTCAACGATGGTGTAAAGGTCGCAATGTCCGAAATGGGCACCGACTTCCGCTTCAAGTCCGCCCGGATTTGACGAGGGGACTGCGATTCTGACTTTTTCCATGAACGTGATTCTCCTTGTTCGATAACCTTATGATTGCAAAAGATTCGTGATCGCCTGCCAGGCATGCCGAACCTGCATGGCAATGAGGCTGTCCTCGCCTTCGGTGATGACCTGCCGCCGGACCATGGCCTCGGTGACCGCCGTGTCGTGGGACAGAAGAGCGATCAGTGTGTATCCCTTTTCCGTGCAAAGCGCATCAATTCGACTTGTTTGCTCTGGATTGAGGTCATGCTTGTTAACCACGACGGCGACTTTGGTGCGGAAATGATCGCACAGGCTGGCCACCCGCTCCAGATCGTGCACTCCCGAGGGCGTGGGCTCGGTCACGACCACGGCCAGGTCCGTCTGGGACAGGGACGCGATGACCGGACAGCCGATGCCCGGCGCACCGTCACACAAAATCAGGTCAAGGCCCTTCTCTTCGGCCAGAGCGCGGGCTTCCTTCTTCAGGCGCGAAACCAGAAGACCCGAATTTTCCTGTCCGGGGAAGAGTTGCGCATGCACCATGGGCCCGAACCGGGTCTGGCTCAGATAGTGCTGCCCGCAATGCCGTGGAGGAAAATCGATGGCCTGCTCGGGGCAAAAAGCGACGCAAACCTTGCAGCCCTCGCAACGCAGCGGGGCAATGCTGTAGACTCCGTCATGCTCGTCAATGGCCCCGTAGCGGCACATGGATGCGCAAAGACCGCACCCCACGCATTTTTCGGGGTCGATGATGGCTTCGTGTCCGGAAATAAACTTCTCGTCATTGATGATGGTCGGGTCAAGCAGAAGATGCAAATCAGGCGCGTCCACATCCAGATCGCAGATCACCTTGTTCTCGGCCAGATGGGCAAATGCCGCCGTCAAAGAAGTTTTTCCGGTGCCGCCCTTGCCGCTGATGACAACTACCTCACGCATGCTGCACCTCCTTGGCCATCTGCCGCAAATCCTGGCCCAGCTTGACAAAAAGCTCACCAAGCCCGGCGTCCAGTTCGGCCAGAACCATCCCCTTGGAATAGTGCTCCGCGATGTCGCGGCGGTAGGGAATTTCCGCCAGGATCGGCAGATTCTGGGCCGCGCAGAATTCATAGACGCGCCTGTCACCCAGCCCTGCCCTGTTGATGACCACGGCAATGGGCTTTTCGTAGGGAGAGAACGCCTCGAAGGCCAGCTTGAAATCATGAAAGCCGAACGGCGTGGGTTCGGTGACCAGCACGATGACGTCGCTGTCGGCCACCGCGCTCATGGCCGGGCAGCTCACGCCGGGAGGGGCGTCGACCAGCACATCCATGGATTTGGCGGCGCTTTCAGCACGCATGCACGAACGCACATGCCGCATGAGCGGCGGACTCATGGCCTCACCGACGCGAAGTCGTCCGGTCAGGCACGGCAGCGTGCCACGTGCCATCCCGCGCTCCATGACGCCAAGCTCACGCGCGCCCACGCCGATGGCGCCCTCCGGGCAGATGGCCATGCACCCGCCGCAGCCGTGACACATCTCCGGAAAAGTCATGATGGCCTTCCCCATGACCGCGATGGCCTTGAACTGGCAAAGCTCCGCGCACTTGCGGCAATACGTGCATTTGCTCTCGTCCACTTCGGGAACTTCGATGGTCACGGCTTCGGTGTCCATGACTTCAGGTTTCAAAAAAAGATGAAGATTTGGTTCTTCCACATCCAGATCAACGGCCATCACCGGTCGTGACCACGACACGGCCAGAGAGGCCGTGACCGTGGTCTTGCCCGTGCCGCCTTTTCCGCTGGCTACCGAAACGATCATGATGACGTCCTATCTGTTGGGTGAATCCGTGTATTCGACTTTGCCGGCCTTGAACGCTGCCACGGCATCGGCCACGGTGCCGCCGCTCATGTTGTGACCGATCTTGACGCCTCCACCCTTGAGAGCTGTAAAAGCCTTGGGGCCGACGCTGCCGGTCAGAAGAACCGAGGCTCCTGCGTTGATGATGTTTTCGGCGGCCTGAATGCCGGCGCCGTGCGACAGGCTCTGGGAAGAACCGTTGTCGATGTATTTGGATTCCATGGTTTCAAGGTCAACGACGACAAATCCTGCGGCCCGGCCAAAACGCGGATCAACGCGGTCGGTCATATTCGGGCCTTCACTGGTTATGGCTATCTTGGTCATACTAAGCTCCTTGCTGCGGGCCGCCACACGGTCCGGATACAGTTGTAAACACGGTTTCTCGGCATCATGAGCGATGTGCAGAGCCAACCCATCCACCAGCGCCCTGGCCACGACACGACGGGCATCAGCCAGGATGCGACCGAAAGTGTGCCGGGAAACATGCATGCGCCCCGCGCCCTCTTCCATGCCCAGGCCCTCGTAATCGAAAAGACGCAGGGCCTCGAATCCATCCATGGTCAGATAAACTTCCGTCAGTTCCCGCAGGGGGATTCCCTGCGGTTTGAAAAATGACGCCTTGGGACATCCTTCGATGCGGCGACATTTCCTGGGTCGTGGCATGGCACCTCCATTTTGCTCAAACGAGCATTTATTCTTCGGTTTTCACGGTGTCAATGCCTAGGGAACCAGATGTCTGTCCATCTGTCAGGCAGGATCCGTCGCGACGCACGCGTCCCTGCCCGGCACCGCCCTGGCCGCCGACGCCGGCTCCGCCACCCGGACGCCCCCCGCGACATCCGCCGCCCTGACCGCGTCCGCCTTGACCTCGTCCGCCGCCGCCACCTTGTCCTTGTCCTCCGCCACCACCTTGTCCTCGTCCTGGCATAACGCTTCTCCTGTAGGTTGTCCCCTGCCCTTGGCGCAATTCCTGGCGCGCTGGCAGCAAGGAGCTGTTTCTTCAAAATCCCCACCCGTCACGGTGTGTTCTCCGTCAACGTCAATGCGTATGGCCCAGCCGCGTGAAAGCGCCCGCGCCACCTGGGACCGGGCCACTCCAAGAATCCGGCACAGGGTCGGCCTTGAAACTCGCATGCGCTCGGCCGCATCCTCCTGACTGAGGCCCTCGCCGTCCACAAGCCGCATGGCCTCAAAGCCATCGAGCCCAAGCACCACCCCATAGAGCTGCCCCATGGGCACGCCCACGGGCTTGAACGCCGTCACGGCGGGCACATCGGCCACGAACCTGCATTTTCTCCTTCGCCCCATGGACCCTCCTTAATGAACTTATGTTCAAAATAGTGCTGCTATCAAACCCTGTCAAGGGCATCCAAAGAAAATGATCTCGAAACTTATCTTTCCATAGCAACTAAAATTGCCAAGCTGCATCCTGCCGGTTGCGCACTCCCTTCAGGAAATCCTTCCCGTCTCGTCAATTTAAATTGCACAATAGTCCATGGTCGTATTTCGAGCCTGGATCTGACGCACGCACTTCTTGCCCATGGGCGCGGCTCACAATACAGCAGTAACCATACAATTTCATTTTACTATTTATTGCGGAAAACAGAATTGCCCCGCTCCCGGACACGCTTTGGCAGATTCTGGCACGAACATTTCTTTAGGCATTCTGCCAACATCACCCCGGGACAAAGGAGCAACCATGTTTGTCGGGCTCAAAATGCTCAAGAATTTCATAGCGATGCCGCCGGACGCTCTGGTCGAGGACGCCCAGCGGCTCATGGACGATCAGCAACTCTGGATGCTGTTCGTGGTCAAGGACACAAAACTGATCGGCTATGTGCGCACCGAGGATATCAGCGCCGCCATGCCCTCGCTGGTCACGGGCCTGGACAAGCACGAGATCAACTATCTTCTGTCCAAGCTGACCGTGGGCCGGATCATGCGCAAGGACATCACGCCCGTCACACCCGAGACCGAGATTGAGGCAGCGGCCATGCTCATGCACGCCAAGAACCTTGCTGGACTGGCCGTGGTTGGCCCAGGCGGGGATCTCATCGGCTACATCAACCGCACGGTCATGCTCGAAGTGCTGGCCGAAGAGATGGGCTACGGTCAGGGCGGGTCGCGCATCGTCTTCGAGGTCGTGGACAGGCCAGGCGTGCTCAAGGAAGTTTCCGGCATCATCGATTCCATGGGCTATTCCATCATCTCCACCGGCACGTTCACGCACAAAGAGCGGCGCATGGTCGTCATCCGCGTGGATACGCCCAACCCGTCCTCCATCGCGGCGGCGCTGCAAAAAGCCGGGTACGACGTGGTCGGCCCAGAGGATTTCAAGCATGAATGGCAGTAGCCTGCTGCTCGAAATCCAGGAGGTCAGCCTGACCTTCAAGAACGTGGCCGCCCTCTCGCGTGTCTCGTGCGGCGTCCAGAAGGGCAGCATCACCTCGCTCATCGGCCCCAACGGCGCGGGCAAGACCAGCATGCTCAACTGCATCTCGGGCCGCTACACCCCCACCAAGGGCAAAATCAGCATGGGCGGGCGGGAACTTTCCGGCGTGCCCGCGCACAAGCGAACGGGCTTCGGCCTGGCCCGCACCTTCCAGAACATCGCCCTGTTCCGTGGTCTCTCGGTCCTCGACAACCTCATGGTCGGACGCCATTCAAGGCTGAACTATGGTCTGCTGGCCTCCATCTTCTACCTCGGCAAGGCCCGGGCCGAAGAGAATCGCCACAGGCAACGCGTGGAAGAGATCATCGATTTCTTGAACCTCTCCTCCTACCGCCACCAGATTGCCGGGCATCTGCCCTACGGGGTGCAGAAGAAAGTCGAGTTGGGCCGCGCCCTGGCCGCCGAACCCGAACTGCTCCTCCTCGACGAACCCATGGCGGGCATGAACCTGGAAGAAACCGAGGACATGGCCCGTTCCATCCTCGACATCAACGAGGAATGGGGCGTGACCGTCTTTCTGGTCGAACACGACATGGGCGTGGTCATGGACCTCTCCGACCATGTCATCGTGCTCGACTTCGGCCGGGTCCTGGCCAGCGGCACTCCTGAGGCCATCCAGAACAATCCCAAGGTCATCAGCGCCTATCTGGGCGACGATGACGCGCTCTACAAGGGACGCTAAATGACCCCTCCGTACGAAACCACCCTGCCCCGGCTGCTCCTCGAAAACAGCCGCAAGCGTCCCGGGCGCACGGCCTTGCGCGAAAAATGCTTCGGCATCTGGCAGCCCTTCTCCTATTCCACGTACTGGACCGTCACCGCCGAATTCGCGGCCGGGCTCAAGAGCCTGGGGCTAAAAAAGGGCGACATCATTGTCATCATCGGCGACAATCGCCCCGAATGGCTCTGGGCACAGCTGGCCATCCAGGGTTTGGGAGGCGCATCCCTTGGCCTGTATCAGGATTCACCCGGAGAGGAGATCGGCTACGTTTTCGAAATTTCCAAGGCCCGCCTGGTCGTGGCCGAGGATCAAGAACAGGTCGACAAGATCCTGTCCATCCGCGACTCCCTGCCCCTCTTGGAGTACATCGTCTATCACGATGCCAAGGGCCTGATCGGATACGAGAGTCCGGGGCTCATGTCCTTCGACGAAGTCAGCGCACTGGGCAAGGACCGGGCGCATGAATTCGAGAACTGGATCGATGGCGTCTCGCCGGACGACACGGCCCTCATCGCCACGACCTCCGGCTCCACCGGGCGTCCCAAACTGGCCATGCTCTCGCACAAGAACCTCTTGTCCATGGCCTGGAATCTGGGGCTGGCCGACCCCAAGCGCGACTCCGACGAATTCGTATCCTTTTTGCCCCTGGCCTGGATGGGCGAGCAGATGATGGCCGTGTCCTCGGCCCTCTTGTTCGGATTCTGCGTCAATTTTCCCGAAGAACCGGACACGGTGCAGGAAAACATCCGTGAGATCGGACCGCACCTGATTTTCTCGCCCCCCAGGGTCTGGGAGAACATGGCCGCCAAGGTCCGGGTGCGCATCATGGAGACCACCCGTTTCAAGCGCTTTCTCTTTAACCTCTTCATGCCCGTCGGTCTGAAGTACGCAGGCGCGGTGCTGCGCGGCGAGACGCCCTCGGCGGGGCTGCGCATGGCCAACAAACTGGCCGATTGGGGGCTCTTCCGGGCGCTACGGGACCGACTCGGCTTCTCGCGGGTGCGTTCGGCCTCCACGGGCGGCGCGCCGCTCGGACCCGACACCTTCACCTTTTTCCACGCCATGGGCGTGAACCTCAAACAGATTTACGGTCAGACCGAAATCGCGGGCATCTCCTGCATCCATCGGGACAACGCGGTCAGCTTCGAAACCGTGGGCGAGCCCATCACCGGGACCGAAATCCGCATTTCCAAGGAAGGCGAAATCCTGTCCAAAAGCGACGCGGTGTTCAAGGGGTACCTCGGCAACGACGCCGCCACCGCCGAAACCATCACAGACGGCTGGCTGCACTCCGGCGACGCAGGGTTCTTCAAGGACAATGGCCAGCTGGTCATCATCGACCGCCTCTCCGACGTCATGACCACGGGCAAGGGCGTGCGCTTCTCGCCCCAGTTCATCGAAAACAAGCTCAAATTCTCGACCTATGTCCAGGAAGCCGTAGTCCTGGGGCATGCGCGCGACTTCATCACCGCCATCATTTGCCTGGACAGCGACATCGCCGGGCGCTGGGCCGAGTCAAGGGGCCTGACCTACACCACCTACCAGGATTTGGCGGCCAAGCCCGAACTCTACGATCTCATCGAATCCGAAATCCGGGCCATCAACCCGTCCCTGCAGCCCGGCACAAAGGTCAAACGCTTTGCCCTGCTCTTCAAGGAACTCGACGCCGACGACGGCGAACTGACCCGCACCAGAAAAATCCGGCGCAGAGTCATTGGCGAGCGCTACGCGGATCTGATCCGGGCGCTCTACGACGGCACGGACCTGACGGACCTGTGCATCGCCATCACCTATCAGGACGGCTCGCACCGCGAGATGACCGGCAGCGTCTGCATCCGCGACATCAGGCAACAGTAAGGACACCGCATGGAATACTATCTCCAACTCATCATCAACGGCCTGGTGGTCGGCTCCATCTACAGTCTGGTGGCGCTGGGCTTTGTCATCATTTTCAAGGCCACCAAAGTCGTCAACTTCGCCCAGGGCGAACTGGTCATGGTCGGAGCCTACATCTGCTTCTCCCTGACCGTGCAGTACCAGCTGCCCTTTTTGGTTTCGTTCCTCCTGACCCTGGCCTTTTCCATCGTTCTGGCCATCCTGGTGGAGCGACTCATCCTTAGGCCGCTCATCGGCGAACCCATCATCTCCGTGATCATGGTCACCATCGGGCTTTCGAGCATGCTCAAATCCTTTGTGCAGATGACCTGGGGCACGCAGATCCAGGTCTTTCCGCCCATCTTGCCCCAGGAGCCCTACATGCTTCTCGGGCTGCCCATCGCCCCGGTCTACGTGGCCGCCTTTGGCCTTTCGCTTTTGCTCTTCGGGGTCTTCACACTCTTTTTCAAATACTCGTCCCTGGGCATCGCCATGCGGGCCACGGCCTTTGACCAGCAGGCCGCCCAGTCCATGGGCATCGGCATAAAATCCATCTTCGCCCTGTCCTGGTGCATCGCGGCCGTGGTTTCGAGCATCGGCGGCATCATCCTCGGCAACATCAACGGCATCAACTCCCAGCTCGGGCATCTGGGCCTCAAGGTCTTTCCCGCCGTCATCCTGGGCGGCCTCGACAGCCTGCTCGGCGCGGCGCTGGGAGGGCTCATCATCGGCGTGCTGGAAAACATCTGCGAAGGCGCGGCCAAGGATCTTTTCGGCCTCGGCGGCTTCAAGGAAGTGGCCTCCTTCATCGTTCTGGTCATCATCCTCATGATCAAGCCCTACGGACTGTTCGGCACCAAGGAGATTGAACGGGTATGAGCATGCACAAATGCGGACTTTTCTACACGACCTACGCCGCCGAGGATGGCCTGTTCCGTTCGAGGTTCCAGAAGATCTGCCTGGGCATTTTCTTCGCTGTCCTGCTGGCCTGCCCGCAGTTCATGGACTCCTATGTCATGTCCATCATGAACCTCATCCTCATCGCGGTCATCGGGGCGGTGTCCCTGAACCTCTTGACCGGCGTCTGCGGCCAGATGTCGCTTGGACACGGCGCCTTTGTCGGCGTGGGGGCCTACGGGGCGGCGGTCTTTTCCAACCTCGGCGCACCCTTTTTCCTGGCCCTTGTGGGCGGAGGAGCGGTGGCCGCCATGGTGGGCATGGTTTTCGGCATCCCGTCGCTGCGCTTAAAGGGCATCTATCTGGCCATCTCCACCCTGGCCGCGCAGCTCATCCTTGAATACGTGTTCCTGCACGCCTCCAGCCTGACCGGAGGTGCCAACGGCCTGCCCGTCGATCCACCCAAAATTTTTGGGTATTCCTTTGATTCGGACACCAAGATCTTCTACCTCATCCTGCTTGTGACCACCTTGTGCGTCCTGGTCGTGACCAACGTCATCCGCACCCGTCCGGGCCGGGCCTTCGTAGCCATCCGCGACTACCACCAGTCCGCCGAAAACGTGGGCGTGAACCTGTTCGCCTTCAAACTGCAGGCCTTTGGCCTGAGCTCCTTCCTGGCCGGCATCGCAGGAGGACTGTGGGCCCACTACACCATGTACATCACCCCGGAACAATTCTCCATGGGCCTGTCCATCAGCTACCTGGCCATGATCATCATCGGCGGCATGGGTTCGGTGCTGGGGTCCATCTTCGGGGCCATATTCATCACCCTGCTGCCGGAAATGCTCAACCTTTTGACCACGTCCCTGGGCGGCATCGCCCCGGATTTGAGCGCCATCATCGTGCCCATGAAGGAAGGGGTCTTCGGACTGATGCTGGTGCTTTTCCTCATCTTCGAGCCCGAGGGACTGGCCCGCAAATGGCGTCTGATCAAGGCCTACTGGAAACTCTACCCCTTTGCATATTGATGGCCCGGCTTTCCCCCGGGAAACAACCTTTTGCCGCTTCGGAGACACCATGAAAAAGATACTCGCACTGACCGTCCTGGCCTTCATCGTCAGCATCGGCACGGCATCGGCCGCGTACAAGGTGGGGCTTTTGTCCGACCTGACCGGCCCCACATCGAGCGTCGGCACCCCCTACGCCGAAGGCATAAAGGCTTATGTGGGCTGGCTGAATGAAAACGGCGGCATCGACGGCGAGCCCGTGGAACTCATCCAGGTCGACTATGCCTACAACGTGCAGCAGGCCCTGGCCGCCTACAAACGCTTCACCTCCAGCGGCATCGTGGCCATGCAGGGATGGGGCACGGGCGACACTGAAGCCCTGGTCAAGTTCGTGGCCAAGGACAAGATACCTGTCTTCTCCGCCTCCTATTCCGCCCACCTGATGGACCCGGCCAAGGCGCCCTACAACTTCACCGCCGCGCCGGATTATTCCACCCAGGGCCGGGCCGGGCTCAAATATCTGCGCGAAGCCTGGAAGGAAGAGCGCGCCCCCAAGCTGGCCTTTGTTTTCCCGGACAACCCTTACGGTTCAGTGCCCATCCCGGCCATGAAGGAATATGCCCTCGAACTGGGCTTTGAGATCGTGGGCCAAGAAAACGTGGATCTTAAAGCCATCGACGCCACGCCCCAGCTCCTGAGCCTCAAAAAGGTCGAACCCGACTTTGTCTGGACCGGCGGAACCACGCCCTCCACGGCCGTGATCATGAAGGACGCCCAGAAGCTCGGCATGACCTGCACCTTCCTGACCAACATCTGGAGCAGCGACGAGAACATCTTCAAGCTGGCCGGCGATGCGGCCAACGGACACGTCGGCCTGCAGGGCGGAGTCATCTACGGACAGAACGTGCCCGGCATGCCCCTTATCCTTGAACTGAGCAAAAACGAGCCGCAGATGACCCACTATATTCGCGGGTTCGTGTCCGCCATGGTCATGTGCGAAGGCATCAAAATGGCCAAGGCGGCAGGCGAAGTGACGGGCGAAAGCATCAAGCAGGCCCTGGAAACCATGCGCGATTTCGACCCCCAGGGACTGGCCCCGGCCATCAGCTACTTCGCCGATGACCACCGCCCGAACCTGTCCGTGAACATCACCGCCTTCAAGGACGGCAAGCTCGAATTCGTCAAGACCGAGACCCTGGAGCGCAAAAAGGAATGGCTGGGCCATTAACAGGTCGCCCCAAAACGGCAATCTGCTGCGTCAGCGAAAAAATCCAGACCGCTTATGTATGCGCATGACTGCGCGCCCTGGATTTTTTCGCTTCCTTGCAGCTCACCATTTTGGAACGACCTGTGTATTAGGAATTATTCAGTCAGTCAGAATCATGCGTCGGGGCGAGGCGGCAGCCTTGCCCCGGCCCATGGACTGGGGAAAAGAGCTTTTATTCACACCTAATTTTCGAGAACAGCAATGAATATCCTCCAAGTCATGAACCTGGAAGTGGTCTACAACGATGTGGTCCTGGTTTTGAAAGGATTGTCCCTGGACGTGACCGCAGGCAGCATCACCACGCTCCTGGGCGCCAACGGCGCGGGGAAATCCACCACGTTGAAGGCCATCTCAGGGCTTCTGGCTGGAGAAAACGGCAAGGTCACTTCCGGGTCCATCCTCTACGACGGTACGGAGACGGTCCGTCTTGTCCCGGAAAAACTGGTCCGGGCCGGAGTGTTTCAGGTCATGGAAGGGCGGCGCATCTTCGAGGACCTGACCGTGGAGGAGAATCTGCGCTGCGGAGGATACACGCAACCCGCGCGTCTCTTTGCCCACAACGCCGAAAAGGTGTATTCGTATTTCCCGCGCTTAAAGGAGCGCCGCCATCAGTTGGCCGGTTACATGTCGGGAGGCGAACAGCAGATGCTGGCCATCGGACGAGCCGTCATGGCCTGCCCCAAACTGCTGCTCCTCGACGAACCGTCCCTGGGCCTTGCCCCGCTGCTGGTGGAAGAGATTTTCGAGATCGTGGGCCGGATCAACAAAACCGAGGGCGTGAGCGTGCTGCTGGTGGAGCAGAACGCGCGCATGGCGCTCTCCCTGGCCGACTACGGTTACATCATGGAAAACGGCCGCATCGTCATGGATGGCAATGGCGAGGAACTGCTGCGCAACCCGGACGTGCAGGAATTCTACCTCGGACTTGGTCATGGCGGGGAAAAACGCAGCTATCACGACGTGAAGCATTACCGGAGAAGAAAACGTTGGCTCGGATAACTGACTGTTGAAAAATTCAAAATTTGCAGGCCGTTCAAAAATGGTGAGATGCAAGGAAGCGAAAAAATCCAGGGCGCGCAGTGTATTGCGCAGATAAGCGGTCTGGATTTTTTCGCTGACGCAGCAGATTGCCGTTTTGGGGCGGCCTGATAAGGGCTTTGCCCGCACCATCGTCTGGTATCTTTGCCGCATGCAAACAATTCCAAACATTTTGACCGGAGCGTTCATGGACAGGACACAGGGCTTCTATAACGATCTTGAAACCCAATCCCAATCCGCCAGGGCAAACAGGCAGTGGCTCTCCCTCC
>Ga0265295_1005988_pt1 | contig 15027 bp, 16 predicted proteins | sample Munlansysbiofilm_FD_192503 | JGI IMG/M metagenome (GOLD analysis project Ga0265295, IMG submission 192503) | Leachate microbial communities from a municipal landfill in Southern Ontario, Canada - Methane capture system biofilm | ecosystem: Engineered > Solid waste > Landfill > Unclassified ... | reverse complement strand
GGAATAAGACCAACCCACCCGGTGCGGAGGAAAGCCCTCCGCACCGCCCACCAAGGAAAGGAGACGCGATGAAAGTCAGAATTCACGATACCGGGCCAGATGGAAGGCCAGTCGACTGCACCGGCGACACCTTTGCCGGCCGCACCTTCCTCGAAGTCGTCGAAGGCTTGATGCTCAACCCCTTCACCCAAAATGCCGACCCGGTGGCCTACATGCGGCGCATCCTGGCCGGCATCGGTGTGGGACAGGGTCAACTGCCCGACGAGCCCGATGAGGCCGCCGAAGCCTTCCTGTCGCAGTTGGTGGCGGCCGGCTACGCGGCTTTTGCGCCGGAGGGGGGCGGCGATGAGAAAGAAAAAACGGACGTCAAGAAGGGATAATTCGAATGAATGACTTATATTGGAGCACTGGATGCCTTCGGGGAGGAGCTTGGATAACCCATCTGCCCGCCGTCAGGAGGGCCGTACCATGAAGGAGAAGTTGATTCGAGTTGCCGTCTATGGCACCTGATGACGAATCAGGGAATTTACAGAAGATTTTACACGTAGCCCTGTGTCAGTTATAATGCCGCTCATATTGTATTCCGTGGCTTCTGTTGGGCAAGGCTCCTATTGTTTGCATTTTGTGTTTGTATCACGGCAATGTCAGCTTCCCTTCGCGCTGATGAAAATATTCTCCCTGTGGTATGCCAGGTAATGGCGTTGCTGCGGGGACAGCGCAAAGCGCAGATGCAAGTCAGGTGTTATGCCCAGAATGTCCATAGACTGCTGCGATAGGGACGAGGAAAGCAGGATGGTGCCGTCATCGGAAAACGAAATAAGCCCTGCATCAAAGAGTGCGTCCAGGTGGACTGCCAGCGGGAACCCGTTGGCTGGATCGAGACGCTCCGTGTCCGTGGCATCTTTCCAGGGCTTGGCGTGGCTGGCGCGCAGCAGCCTCGGGTCCGTCAGGCCGGTTACGGCGCAGGCGTTGTCCCACTTCTCCAGCAACCGGGTGCGGTAGATGTGCTGCCCCAGGCGTTCCTTGACCTGTTCTATGGCCTCGGTGATGGGTGTGTCAGGCACACCGGAATCAGTTGGCAGACTGGCAACTGTCTCAAAGATGCTGCCCAGCAGGTGCAGGTGATTGGTCAGGTCGTTGGCGGGATGGCAGATGGTCAGGCAAACGTCGGTGGCGTACTCGGGGAACTTGTCCTGCAGGAGCCTGGCGTTGTGGTGGCTGTAGAAGAACAGCGCCTTGCCATCGTCCGCAACGGCGACCTGATGGGTGTGTCGGCTCGATGCGAACACGGCAATCTCAGCCTGGTTACCTTCAGACCTCTCGAAGTAGTTCTGGTAGGCGACGGACTCGATAGTGCTGTATATCAGTGGATTCATAGTGCGCGGAAAGCCTCCAGGACCAGGCGGGCGGTGCGGAACTCGCCGTAGGTCTTGATCTCATCGTTCTTGAGGACCCGGAAGGACTCAGAGGGGTAGTCGTCACCGAAGACGGAGGCGGGGTCCAGGATGTACTTCAACTCCTCCTCGTTGAGTCCGTAGCGTCGGGCGTACCAGGCATCAAGCTCGGCCCGCAACTGCGCCCGGCGCTCGGGCTCGAACGTGAACGGCGCGCCGTCATAGCCCAGCGCCTCCGCCCAGTCTTTCAACGAATGGCTGGTGTAGGTCAACTCCAGCACACGCGGCACGATGTAGTCAATGTCCGACTGCGTGTACACAGACGGCGGAAGAGTGGGAATTTGCTTTTTGTAAAAGTAGTTCAAGGCTGGTGTTTGTAGCTTTTGCCGGGCACCCCAGTCATGTGATAAAGAATTCATATCTGCAAGAAGGCATGCCTTCAGTTGAGGTGTTGCATCAGCTTCAAATAACAGAAAATTGTTTCCGGCACCAACGGGTGGGATGACGGCGGCGATGACGGTGCGGGAGTTGGTAGCGTTGGTGACATTTCTCCACCCCATGAGATACTTGGGCGGATTCGGTCCGAGCTTCGCGTCCACGTGTTTCTGGTCAACCCAGTAGCGCGGGCGGACTTCAGTGTCGGGATTTGCCTTTTCGGCGTCAGTGAAGTCGCGGGTCTTGTCATCCTGGTTTTCGATGTAGGTCGCCCAACGGTGGTCGAACTGGTGCAGAAGACGAGGTTCGTACAGCGGCACAGCGCCATCCCTGGGCTCAAACTCGAAAAGGGAACTGTCGTTGGCCATGTGAAACAGCGTACGGAACTTAACCCAACTTTCGCACCGAAAAAAGTTTGAAAAAAGTTTTTTTAGGCTGAACGTTTTTGGGCTGTTTCTGTAAGTGCTTCATAATCAAAGATCCGATTTTTTGAAAATGCATTTGTAGTGCCTGTGGGATTTCGAAAGGCGATTTGCATTTTGAGATTTCGGCTTATTTTTATGGCGTGTCCGCGATCGTGCGCCGGTGAGCGCACAAGGTCGGTTGCGGCGACGTCGGGTCTGGTTAGCGAGGCAAGACGACAGTCCATGTTTCTACGCGAAAAGACGACAAAGAACGGTATTCTCCTGCAATTGGTGCGCAGCGTCAGGACTGCTGACGGCCATGTCCGGCAGCGGATCGTCGCTTCGCTGGGCGGGCTGCGCATCCCGCTTTCTCTTCGCCGTGACGTCGCCGCTGCCGTTGAAAACCGCCTTGAACAGGCATCGCAGCAGGAGCTGTTTCCGCTTCCTCTCGAAGTCGCCCGGCATGTGGATGAGATCCTGTGCCGGGTCCAGGTGACCACGGTGAACTCTCCCGCCTCTGCCTCTCCGTCCCGGGTCGCGCCCACCTTACCGCCCTGCGAACCGGTGCTTGACGGCGTTCTGGTCAATCAAGTATCCCATTGTCAGGATACGATGCTGGGGCCCTTTCTGCCATTGGAGGCGGCATGGAGGGCGTTGGGGCTGGAGGGTTTTCTGCATCGGCAAGGCTTGTCCCAGAGTCAGATCAACGCCGCCAAGGTTTGCGTTTACAACCGCCTGTGTGATCCGACGAGCGAAAATGGCCTGCACGACTGGGTGGCGACCACCTCTCTGTCGGATTTGCTCGGTGACCGCTTCGAACTGACTGGCCGCGACCGCTATTACCGCGCCGGCGACAAGCTGCTGGGCTGCAAAGGCAAGCTGGAGAAGCATCTGGCGGCACGGGAGACGGCTGAGTTTTCACTTTCCCGCTCCATCTTGCTCTACGATCTGACCAACAGCTACTTTGAAGGCCAGGCAGAGGCCAACAGCCTGGCCGCCCGTAGCATGAACAGCAAGGAAAATCGGACGGACTGTCCGCTGGTGGCCTTGGGCATGGTGCTTGACGCCGATGGTTTTCCCCTGTGCCACAAGGTGTTCCCGGGCAACATTCACGACTGCAAGACGATCGGTGACATCGTCATCGAACTGCGGAAACTCTCCGGCATGGACAAGACGCCTACCGTTATTCTTGACGGCGGCATTGCCACCGAGGAAAACCTGGCCTTCCTGTTGGCGAAGGGCTACGATTATATCGTCAGTGGCAAACGACAATCACGCAGTGACTTCTATGACGAGTTCCTTGCCGGCGATGACTTCCATGAAATAGCCGGTCGCGATCCGAGGAAAGCCGTGTCCGTACGCCAGCTCACCCGAGGCCGTGAGCAGATCGTGCTGTGCAAGAGCGAAGCCCGAAAGCTCAAAGAAGACGCCATGATCAGCAAGGCCGAGCAAAAGTTCCTGGAGGAGCTGGAGAAGCTCCGGCAGCGGGTCGCCAAAGGCGACGCCCGGCTCAAGCTGGGCAAGGGCGACGCCGGCGTCAATCGCGCCATCGGTAAAATCTGCGCGACCCGCAGTCGCGTGGCCAAGTTCTACGATGTCAGCTACACGTGCGCGGACGAGCAGATGCTTTCCTGGAAAAGGAAAGATGACGAGTACGGGGAGGCCATGGAACTGAATGGATGCTACTTCCTGCGAACCAACCGGATAGACCTTAACGACGACGAGTTGTGGCGCATTTACATGTCGCTGTCGCGGATCGAAGCTGGTTGGCGTGATATGAAAAGTGATCTGGGGCTGCGCCCCTTCTACCATCAGACGGACGAACGCTGCGAGGCGCATATCTTGATTACGGTGCTGGCCTTTCATCTGCAGCGCTGGGTGGAACAAAAGATGGCCATGGCCGGACATGCCGTGACCTTCAGGAATGTGCGCCGGCTCCTGCAGACGCATAGCTACTCAACCATCTGTCTGCCGACGAAGGACGGCAAGCTGCACACCCTCCGCAGGCCGGGGCTGCCCGACCAGAAGCAGGCGGCCGTCTACCGGGACCTCGGCATCGACCTCGCGACACTGCCGGTGGCCCGTACGACGTCACTGCCCGACACGGAGGCAAAAAAAGAACTGTAGTGCCTTTTTGAGCGTAGCTTTACCCCCAAATGCGAAAGTTGGGTTAATTCCCCAGGGATTGCCGTTTGGCAGCTGTTCGTTCCAGAGGATAGGGACTCGGCGGTAGATTTTTTCCAGGAGTTCGATGTCGCGACGTGCACGAGGAATGGGCGTGGTCATGGTATTCGGATTGAAGCGGGCATAGTCTTCCACCGTCAGTTCGAAACGGCGGCGGCTGTCGTAAATATCCTCGGTCTTGCCAAGGAAGAAAGAGCTGGTCGTCTTCTCCGTCTGCCCAAGAGTCAGCAGCGAAAAGCGGTATCGTGAATCCACCGCCTCAAAGAGTTTCTTACCACTGGCGGCATTCTCGAAGTCGAAGAGGGAATGGAGAACGTGAGTGCGCACCATTTCGCGGAAGATGCCCTTGTTGGAATCATCTGTGCAGATGCCGGTGGGGACGACGATGCCCGCCCGCCCTTTGGGGTGGCGCAGGCGCATAAAAACCTCCGAAAAAATGGAATAGAGATTTATGTCGCCTACATTGGCAAGGACGAAGCGGCCGCCATCGTGCAGGAAGACGCTGGCGACTTCGGCTCGGCGCTTGGCAGCCTCGAAACTGGCCAACAGATGAGGATTGCCGCCGTGTTCGCGCGGCAGCGACAGCTTGGCAATGAGTTTCTTGCGTTCGTTGGCATTGGCCGCATTGGCGATATCCGCATCACGTGCGGCGAAAAATTCCTTTTCCTGCAGCTTGACGCGGTCCCACGGCGGGTTGGCGAGGATACAGTCGAAGCCGCCGTTTTTGAAGACGTTGGGGAAGGTAAGGTGCCAGTGGAGGACGCGGGCGTCCCTGCAGATGCTGGATGCCGCCTCAAGCATCTGCTCTGTCGGCCTGATGAATGTATTACAAGCAACAGTCAGGCTGAAAAGCGCCTCGGAGGTCGGGACTATGGACATCGTCGCTGGGGTCTTTTTCATCAGGAAAGCCGCCATGAACAGATTAGCGGCATTGGCGGCCACGGTGCTGTCGATTTCTCGCTGCGCGTTTTGGTAAGCGGCGCGTTTGCTGCGAATGTCGTCTAGCGTGAGTTTATTGGAAACCCTGAAATTTATATTTACAACTAACTTATCATAAAGTTTTTAGCTGTGTTTTTCAGCGTATTTGAAAAAACCCTCCATGTGTCTTGGAATCCGATGATCATCTTTGATTCCCAGCTCATTCATATAGGCAATTTCTTCCAGGGAGAGCACTTCCAGTTGATAGTTCAGGTTTGACTGTCCCCTGTTATTTTTAGCAACCGTCACAGCTGCCAGTCGAATACTGTTAAGCTTATCCAGGGCGTTGTCAATGCATCCAGCGAACCCCACGTCATTTCGCAGCTTTTTCCATATCAGCGCTACCAGCAAATACCCTATCACACAGCAGAAGATGTGGACTTTGATCTTCTGATCCGTCCAGTGAAATTCTGGCCGAATCGCCAGGTGATAGGAATTTTTGAGTTCTTTGAACGAATGTTCGACATCGGCTTGGCCATGATAAGCCATGATGATATCTCGGGTCGGCCAGTCATGATGGTCTGTCATGATTATTCTGTACCCCGATTTGTCGACGACCTCATTGTATCTGTCGGCGTTCATCTCGAACTTGATCACGGTGCCGCCATCCTCCCGATGTGTCAACGTCCACTCCCACAGCGCCGTGCTGCATCCCCGCATCTTGACCATGCGTTCAATTCTCCAGTTCAGTTCGGCCTCCGTGAACAGCTTGGTCCGTTTGCTGGCCAGTCTGGTGTTTTCCGCCTCAAGTCGGGCGCGCACCTTCTCTGCTTCCCGATTCAATTCGGCTATTTTTCCTTTTCTAAGTCCTTTGCTGACATAGACCAACACGGTCCTGTCGGCATCCCATATTTCCCGTCTTGTCCGGAACACATCCAACGTTTGGCCTCCAATATCCACTGTTTCGCGTGGACTCGAATTTTCCGTGGCCTCTTCCATCAGCTGGCGATGGTGACACGGTGAAAGAGCGCCAACGTAATGACTACCTCCTTCGGCTACTGCCGCCAGGTTCGCCTTGGAGTTGTTGCCGCGGTCAAACACCACCGTATGACTATGTCCCGGCCCACCCAAGGCTGCCAGCCTTTCCCGATGTTTCGACAGAACGGAGGCAAATATGCTTACGTCATTCAGATTCCCCTGATAGATCTCGAAAAAAACCGGGATGAGGTCATTCCGCGTGACGGACATGGCCAGGCCAACCTGTCGTAAATCACTGCGTTTTTGCTTGTTCTTGCCCCGTCGGGCGATCTGACAACGTTCATTGTCACTGCTGATGTACGTGTAAAAATTGGTGGCGTCATACATGACGGTGTCCAAGGACAGGCCGAACTCGCGCTTTACCGCCAGGAGAATTTCCTCATAGGCATCGTCGATGGCCGAAGCTGGGAACGAGTCCATCATGTCCCAAAAATGCTGGCTGTCAAGGCCGGATAGATCATGACGGAGAAGGTAGGACAATGATGTTCCAGTGGCCCAATCTGCCCAGCCACGCTTGCTGGTCGGGCTGCAGACACGCCCCATGGCGGCCAGCAGCAGACTGCCGCCAACCGTAAGGCCATTGCTGGTCGGCTTGTCCGCAAAATAGCTACGGCTGCTTTGTACGTGTCGATTGAGTATCTCAACCAAACCAAGACGAGATGCGGTCGCCAACAAAGCCGCGACCAAGCCATGTGAGTATGACTTCACATATATTTCGGGATGAAACGTGCCCTTGAAAACCTCGGCTATATGTTCCAGGCTACCCAAATGCTCCAGAACAATCGCATGAGGCTTGCCGTCAATACGTTTCGACTGCACAATCTGATAGTACTCATGCCCTCGCGAAGTCTTCTTGACTAGTGATGCCATAACTGGATCTCCACAAGCTAATCTCAGTATATACAACTATGAATAATATATATAGTTTTGACCTATTTCAAATGCATTTACGAAAAAAATATTTCAGTATATACAAGAAGCTCAATAAAAAAGCTATGCAACTTCTTGCATAGCTTTCATTTACGAATATTGTATTGCTAGGAAAAAATTATTTCCAATAAACTCACGCTAGAAACCGGCGAAGAGACCAACACCATCGGCATCTTTTTTCGATTTGACGAGGCCGAAGCCAACGGAATCACCATCCGCGAATACGGTTTTTTCGGCGGCAACGTCGAATATGTGGCCAGCGTGAGCGGTGATCTGGCCATGGGCGGTGTGTTTCATCAGGACACCAACCCGGTCGGAGAGGTGCTGCGCCCGGGCTACCTGTACGAAGTGAAGAACATTCCAGATTTCAACAAGATTTCCGATACCCGCGTGGAGCTGGTCGGGATCATCAAAATATAACCGGAGGTAAAAGAGATGAGTATTTCAAGAGATACATTCGATCCCGCCAAGAACTACAAACGCATCCGCTATCATCAGGATCGGGATCTGCTGGATTCCGAGCTCAATGAACAGCAGGAGCTGATCAATCTCGAGCGCCGCAAGATTGCCGACATCCTTTTTAAGGAAGGTTCGATTCTGAGCGGGCTCGATGTCACGGTGCTGGATAACGTGCTCACCCTGACGCCGGGCATGATCTATATCGACGGCCATGTGGAAGGGGTTGCCGGAGCCACCTTGACCTATGATCCGGCCACCACCAGTGGTGCGGACTATGTCTATGCAGAGCTGCTCAAATACAATTACGGCTACACGCAGGACCCGTCACTGATCAACCCGGCCACCGGCGAACCAACCGGCGAGCGTGAAAAGTGGGTTCTGGCCCTGAAGACTACTGATACCACCGGTCTGACACTTCCGAATAATGTGACCGAGCGCAAGGTGGTGCCGATCTACAAATTCGACCGTGAGACCGGTGATGTCACGGCAACGGTGCAGGAAAAATCCAACCTGTATCTGCGCGATCTGCTGGGCACACTTCCCGGCAGCCGGATCACTGTTTCATCCATTACCGGCTCTTCTGGAGTTTGGGAAAAGAATAATGTTTCACTTTTCCGAGAAGAGAACAAGACCTTCGGGAAAACCGCAGACGACCTCCGCCGTACTTTGGAAATGCCCTCCGGCAAGGGCGTTCACGGCATAAACGGGTTCCTCCCCGCTGACGCGGGTCCCCCCCATTTATACGTGAACGCCCTTGCCTCCGGTCCTTTCCAAAGTGCAACCTCGTCATGACCGGCTTTGCAAGGGAAATGTTTCATTTCCCTTGCAAAGCCAATCATGACTTTACCGGCGCAACGAGCAGTTGAAGCTGGTCATCATCAGCCTTATGTTATGTGTTCATTTCCAACCCATAACCAAGGAGGCTTTCCGGATGATGACCAGTGTTCTTTACCATACTCAAGGGATCAGAAGTTGCAAGCACATCGCCATGGAATACAAGGGTGGCGCCTGCTACGAGAAAATCGAATGCAAAGAATTCCGCTGCCCGGAATGTGGATCAGCCGAGGTCAAGGCTTATCCTGTCCGCGAACGTGTGATTCAAGGACAAAACTTGACAGTACCGAGTTTTTCCCCATTGTTCACTGGGGTCATGTGACCGTCTAAAAATGGTTAATGTGCGAAATGTTGTGATGGAAAGAGAGATTTGACCCAGTGGTTGCCAAGCTTACGGCAGTGCTCCTGCAGGGCGTGACTTTTCTGGCGCCAAGGAGGTTATGTGTCGCCCTTTCAGGGCTCCCTGCTTATTTATCCTTATCACCCAGGGCGGCGCGGCCCTGCGGGCCGCTTGCCCTGGGCTTTTATGTCGCGGCCCTGCGGGCCGCCCTTCAGGCCGCGGCCAATGCCCGTTGATCTGACAGTGACTTTAATAAGATGTGCCAGTCCACAACGTCTCAGCCGCGGAGCGGAAAAAGCCCCGAAGGGGCGAGACATAACAGCCCAGGGCAAGCACGCCGGAGGCGTGCGCCGCCCTGGGTAAAGGCAAAGGTTCATTGAGCCCTGAAAGGGCGACACATAAACCTGGACGACATCCGGCAGTCTGAAAGTTCACAAGTGTTCATCACAAGATTTCGCACATTACCAAAAAATGCGATTTTTTTAAGCCAGACTGTTTTTTCAGCCTGGCTTTTTCTTTTTTTGGAGTTATGTTACATGGTTAGCTATATAGCTTATTTAACGCGCTTCAAGAAGTAGCACGGCCAACTCGGGAGAACAGATGAAAGAAACAAGCACCAAACGCCAACAGGAGCTGATGGATGAGCTGTCGCGGCTCGGCAACATGATCCGGGGCAGTCTCGTCCACACGACGCGGAAGTGTGGGCGAAAGACCTGCCCATGCGCCCATGGCGGTCCAGGGCATCCCGTCTGCCTGCTGTCGACCTCGACGGTCATGTCCCGCAACCAGATGACCTACATCAGCAAGGAGAATGAGGAAACGGCAGCGGCGGGCGTGGCGGCATACAAGCGCGCCTGGGAAATCATCGTGGAAATCAGCGGCCTGAATCTGGCCAGCCTGAAAAAATCAGGTTCCAAGCGCAAGTCATCGTTGCAGTAAGGAGGGTCACGTCATGGAACTGTGGCACTATTGGTGTCGCGTCGCCGGGTCGCTTCGTCCAGCCTTTCCACGCCTGCGTACTTTTCTCTGGTTTCTGGCCGCCTTGGCGGGCTTCTGCGTCCGCGGCGACCTGCTGGGTGTGACCAGCTTCATCAGGGGGCTTGGCCTGCATGAAAAATGCTATGACCGGCTGTTGGACATGTTCCACTGTTCTGGCTTGGATTTTAAGGTCCTTCGCCGGTTATGGGTGAAAACCGTGCTGACGTTTGCCGGCGGCCACGCATGGCAGGTCAATGGGCGCCTGGTCGTCATTGGCGACGGAGTCAAGAATCCCAAGTCCGGCAAGAAGATGCCCGGCGTCAAGAAGTTGCACCAGGAATCCGAATCGAACACCAAGCCCGAGTACATATTCGGGCACAGCCTGCAAGCGATCAGCCTGCTGTTGCGGTTTGGCGGCGTGTTCCTCAGCATTCCACTTGGGATTGAGATTCACGAGGGCGTCGTCTTTTCCAACCGTTGTCGGAAGAGCCTTCTCGATCGGCTCCTGGACATGCTGGCCTCCCTCGACTTGAACACGCCAGCCTACATGGTCCTGGACGCCTATTACGGAAGCGCAAAAATCGTCCGGGGACTGCTGGCGCGGGGAGACCACCTGGTCACCAGGATGAAAAGCAGCGCCGTCGCCTACCGAAAACCCGTCGCGGGCGTCAACCGGCGGGGACGCCCGAAAATCTACGGCGAAAAGGTGCGGCTCTCTGATTTGTTTGCGGCTGCTGACGGATGGGAAAGCACCGTGACGGAGTTGTACGGCAAATCCGAGAAAATTGAATGCCGGGCTTTGCGGCTGCTTTGGAAGCCAGCGGGCCGGGAAATGCTCTTCGTGCTGGTCAGGATGACGAACGGGAGAGCGTGCACCCTGATGTGCAGCGACCTGGAGGCGGAGCCGCTGCTGGTCATTCAGCTGTATGCGGCGCGTTTCAAGATCGAGGTCGGATTCAAGGTGGCCATTCGCGTGGTCGGGTCTCTGGGATACCACTTCTGGATGGCGGACATGAAGCCCATCACACGAAAAGGGAAAAATCAGTACCTGCACCGGGAGACGAGGGAATACCGCGAGGCGGTCCGGCGAAAGCTGAAGGCATATCACAATTTCATGCAGATCGGACTGATTGCCCAGGGGATCATGGCGTTGCTGGCTCTGAACAAGCCACAACTCGTCTGGCAGCACTTCGCGTCGTGGATGCGTACCATGAACCTGAATGGCGTGCCGTCGGAAGCGGAGGTGGGGCAAAGCCTGCGCAACACCCTCCCGCGATTTTTGCATGATGCGCCAGAAAGCAATATCTGGGCGAAATTCATCTGCAGTCATGTCGACACGGAGCGGAGAAAGACAGCCGCCTGATGGAAAATACCTGTCAAGGCGGCTGATTCCAGGAAAATAACGTTAAAATCATTGAAGCTGAACTTGAACAAGGTGGCAGCGATGGTATCTTGCCGTCAGGTCACTTGAAAGGAGGAAACGGTACTGTCAAGGACAAAACATTGGCAGCAAAAGACTTTACTTAAAGATGTTGGTTCATCGTCTTTATTGCCGGAAGTGCCAGGCCATGTCCTACGAAAATCCGGATTTCCTCCCCCACCCCAAGGCTCGCATGACCCGCGCCATGGCCCGTTCGATCCTGGAATTGCGGGACACGATGACCATCAGCGCCATCGCTGCCCATTTCGATTTGGACTGGGAGGCCGTCAAAAATGTGGAAGTGAGCTGGCTGGAAAAGGAATACAGTCACATCCACATGAAGGGGATCAGGATCATCGGGATAGATGAGATTCACGTTGGCCATGAACGGGTTGAAGGCAAGCGCCGGCAAAAGTACCTGACGGTGGTCCGTAACATGCTCAATGGAGCCGTGCTGTTTGTCGGCGACGGCAAGGGTAGCGAGGCGCTGGCCCCCTTCAAGGCCCGGCTTAACCACTTCAAAGCCGACGTTGAGGCCGTGTGCATGGACATGAGCAACGCCTATGCCAAATGGGTGAGAGAGCAGCTTCCTAACGCGACGGTAGTTTACGATCACTTTCATGTCATCCAGCTGATGAACCAGAAGCTGGACAAGGTCCGCCGAAAAGTCCAGTCAGAGTTGGACCAGGAAGCCACCAAGCAGCTGAAGGGCAAGCGGTGGGCACTGTTGCATAACAGCGACGACCTCACCGATGACGAGAAACTGTCGATTGAAGCCCTGCAGCAGGTCTCCAAAGACCTCTACGATGCCTGGACGCTTAAGGAGTGCCTGGTCAAAATCTACCAGCTGGCCGACGATGCCGACGAGGCTCGACGGATGCTGACCGATTGGGCCGGCATCTGCCAGCGAATGAACATCCCTGAGCTCAAGACCATGGGAAGGACGGTGGCACAGCATCTGGACGGTATCTGTGCCTATTGGCAGTTCGACCGGCTAACTAATGCCGCTACCGAGGGCTTCAACAACAAAATCCGACATCTGATATCCCAGGCCTATGGATATCGTGACTATAAGTACATGAAACTGAAAATTTATGATTTGCCGTCAATGACGTTAACCAAGCAAATGCTCAAAGCCACCCTAAAATAACCCCGTTTTTTCGCAAACCCCAGAAGAGGCCGGAATCGAGATCGAGACCGTAAAACGCACCCGGGAACAGATAGCCTGGGCAATCCACTCGGTGGTCGGTGGCCATGTCAGGCATATCGGCCAACCGGCCAGCTACGACCCTTGGGAAGTGGAAGACCTGCGGGGCCGCAAATGGAAGGTGGTCAACGACGCCTCCCTGACCAATGTGCCATCCCACCTGCGGGCGGAGCTGGTGAGTCCGGTTCTGGCCTATGACGACCTTGAGCAGCTGCAGGAGGTGGCCCGGGCCATCCGCAAGGCCGGTGGAAAGATCAACAGCCAGTGCGGCATCCACATCCATATCGACGCCGAACCCTTTGACGGGCGCAAGCTGGGCAACCTTGCCAAGGTGGTTTACAAACAGGAACCGCTGATCTTCCACGCCCTCGGAATCAACAGCGACCGCCTGCGTCGCTACACCCGACCAGTCAGTGATGAGCTGATCCGGAACATCGAACAGCATCGCCCCCGCACCAAGGCCGAGCTGAACCGCATCTGGTACGGTTACCACAACAATCAGCCCCAGCATTACGACAACACCCGTTACCACGGAGTCAACCTGCACAACGTCTGGTACCGGGGTACGGTGGAATTCCGCTGGTTCGAAGCGACCCTGCATGCCGGAAAGATCAAAGCCTACCTGCAGTTTTGCTTGGGCATCGCCGCCAAGGCCCTCAACGGCAGAGCTGCATCCAGCCGCAAGCGGGACTTCGATCCCCAAAGCGCCAAGTATGACTTCCGAGTTTTTTTGCTCCACCTCGGCCTGATCGGGGATGAGTTCAAAACCGCCCGATTACACCTGATGAAAAACATGCCCGGTGACGCGGCCTTCAAGAACGGTCGTCCCAAACCGGATGAAACCGAAACCACCATTCAAACCACAGAGGCCGGGTCTAATCCCGGCCTTTCTGTTTTAGGAGGTGAATCATGAAGATACTTATCCACTCGACAACACTGGACGGCGAACCGCTGGACGCTGACGGCATCGCTCTGGAAGGCAAAAGCTGCGCTGAGTTGGTGGAGTTCATGAAAGGCCAGACGCCGTTCACCATCGAAGCGACCGCCCGGGATTACATGCTCGGGGTGCTTGGCCGCATCGAGCCGGACCGGAAACGCCAGCTGCCCGAAGATCCCGAAGCGGCCGCAGCTGAATTCCTGACCCTGCTGGGAAAGCATGGGTTGGTGGAGTTCCTGCCGGATGACGCCTTCATTGACCTGCCGCCGGAGGACACCTTTGACAAGGAGGATGATCTATGTGCGGACAAGTAGGCATCATCTTCGGCAAAAAGCGACGCCGCATTACCGAGCGGGAATACCTGAACGAGGTCTTTGTCCGCATGCTGCTCTGCAGTGAAGAGCGTGGTCCTCACGCCAGCGGCATGGCATGGCTGCGGACCGATGGCGATTTCAGGCTTTTCAAACGTCCCATCCGGGCACACCGGCTGGTCAGGGAATCAACCTTTCACGAACTGATGGCCGAGGTGGACAACCAGACCACCGTTCTCATGGGACATACCCGCTGGCGGACCCGGGGCAGTGAAGCCAACAGTCGCAACAATCACCCCATTCGTTCCGGCATCATCATCGGTACCCATAACGGCACCATCTACAACGCGAACTATCTGTTCCGCAGGCTTGGGCTGCCGCGCTATGCCGAAGTGGCCAGCGAACTGCTTTTCCGGTTGGCCGACCGCTTTGCACCCGACGGAACCATCGACGGCCGAAGCTTCCGCAAAGCCCTGCGCCTGTGTCGCGGCCAAATGAGCGCCGTGTTGGCCTCACGGCTCGATCCCGGGGCCATTACCGTCATCAAGGGGAACAAGCCGCTGTCGCTGCGTTACAGCCGCAAACACCGGGCGGTGCTTTATGCCTCGGAACCGGAATACATCGAAGCCGCTCTGGATGACCTGCGTGGCTGGCGTGAACTGGAAATACCGCCACTTACCATGCTGACCTTCCGCCATGAAACCCTCAAGGAGTGGCAGAGCCATCCCTTCAAATTTGTCTGTCAGGAACGTAAAGGAACCTTACCCGAAGGAGTGAAAGCATGAAAAATAACGACAACCATCTCCGGCTTTTTGTCTACGGAACCCTGAAAAAGGGATTCTGGAACTTTGACCGGTTCTGCACTCGGGCCATCAGTATCGAACCCGCCACCACTTGGGGCAGGCTCTACCAGCTGCCCGCCGGATTCCCAGCCTTGGAAGTTCCGGAGGAAAGCATACTGGCCACCGGCACCGCCGATCCGCTGGCCGATACCCGAACCCAGAACAGCATCCAGTTGCCAGAAAACGCCATGACCCGCCCGGAAGGTGACTGGGATCTGGTCCATGGGGAGCTGATGACCTTCGCCAATCCCGGCTTCGATCTGCCGCCCATCGACCGGCTGGAGGCATTCGATCCCAATGGCCGCTGTGTTTATACACGAGTTCTGGTGGCGGTGGAGACCAACGACTTGATCCGGCCCGTTTGGCTGTACAATTACAAGCTCGGCCATAATATGG